>VAPE01035580.1_pt1 | contig 12396 bp, 27 predicted proteins | sample 3393911 | NCBI WGS metagenome assembly VAPE01 (sample SAMN08290436, study PRJNA428436) | hydrothermal vent metagenome | isolation source: Deep-sea hydrothermal vent chimney | place: Atlantic Ocean: South-mid Altantic Ridge | reverse complement strand
TCTCCTCGTGATCTCAAACTCATCATTCCACTAATCCTCATTAAAAAACGAACATATATAAATCTATAATTTAGATCAATATTATAAATGGTGATAAAATGTCTGTAAACAAAATTATAAATGATGATAAATATAAAAATCTAACATTAAGAGAGAAATATGAAGTATTACAACTTGTTCTGATTGATGTAGTTCATAGAGAAGAATTAGAAAAACATAAAATAGATGATAAAAATGACACAAGAAGAAAAAGATAAAGAAACACGAATAGAACTTAATAATTTAATAAAAAGATTAGAACAAACTCAATTAGTTTTAACAGATAATATTAATTTATTATTTAATACTAATATATTAATACAAGTATTAAAGTTAAAACAAGAAGCGCAAATCGAACTTAATCGATTTCGTGGAATAATACCAGCCGAATAATGATGATATCAATGAGTAGAAAAACCGATATAATATATTATCTACGAAAAATAGAAGAAACAGATAATAAGCAGTATGTTGATTATTTATTACACCTATTAAAAACAATAGATATAAAAAAAGAAATTAACATTAAGAAAGACAAAAATAAGAAAAAAGATTTAGCAATTTTTTATTAAAATTGCTAAATTTTAGCAGGTAAAAGCCTGCTAATGATTTACATTATTAAAATGATTAAATGCTTACAATATATTTTATTAATACTAAGACTACAAATACAATTCATCAACAATATATAATTAACTATTGTTATAATCAATTTTTAAATTTAGAAAAAAAATATGCGTCTAAATCAATCAAATTTAAAACAATAAAATTAGGAATGAGTATATATGCATATTCAAATTTTTTGAGGTCTATATGGTCTAAATCTACATTTATCCTCATCGAGCGAGATATGTTTATAAAAAAGACAGATTTAGAACAAATGATTAAATGTAAGTATAAGTTAATTTGTTCTGCACAATATAAAGTATCTAAATTTGTAGAACACCAACAATTTACAGGTTGTAATAGAAATATTAATAATTATCATTTTGTTCAAATAAATAATCACACAAAAATACGTGTTACAAATAAAGAAATTGACAACTCACCTTCTTTTTACGATTATGGTTGCTTTGGATTTTGTCGTATTCCTTTATTAGTTCAAAAGCATATAAAAATTCCTAAAAATAAATGGAATAATCTTGATACGATTTTTTATGAATTATATATAAAATTTTATGGAGTATTAAAAGTTCATAATCATAAATATATTTCACACCTACATATCTATTAAACTTTAACACCAAATAAATTAAACCCAAGTTTAACTCCAAAGAATAAAATTCCAATATTTGCTAAACTAAATCCGATAAAAATATAATATAATCTATCAATCCTTTTATTAATATTAATTAAACTATTATTAAAATAATCATTTTGATTTTCAAGTTGTTTAAAATATTCGGATTTATAAAACAAATCTTTATTTTGTTTCATCAAAACACACTACTATAATTTTTATTACTAAGTTGATCATACATATTTAGATCTAAAATGTAAACAACTAATACTAACTTATTAATATGATTATAATATCCTTCTCCTTGATATCCATTCTTAAAATTGTATGGATTGTCATTGGTTCCAAGATTATTACTACTATTTATCTTTGGTAAATTTATAAATTGTCCAGTAGTTTGCGTTGGTGTAATATCAATTACAGGACCACTATAATTTGGATTTTGATTTGTTAATTGTTTATTAGTTTGAATGTTATTAGTAAAAATAACCTTTGCATTTTTATAATCCGGATCAGAATTTTTTAATTCTCCTCGTATTGCAGTTGCTTGAATATATTTTGTAACTGGATTACTTGCAATTACACTATCTTGAATTTCTCTTGCATTTGGCAATTTTATATTACTATTTACGATTTTTTCATATATAAAAAAACCTACAACTCCAATTAAAATTATTGCTCCACCGATAACAGAATATTTTACTAATGTTGCGTCAGCAGAAATATCGTCTAATCCTGCCATATTACTCAACCTTGGATAAATATCCACCAACAAAAATCTTAAAATAACCTGTGTATGTATCAGGAGAATAATACGCTAAATCGTTTAATGATGCTATTCTAATATCAAAAATATCATTTTTATTTATAATAATAGGTCTTTTAAAATCAATTGGCAATGATATTGTAATATCATTATTAGCAAGTGACGTAGTTGGATTTGAACCAAAAATAGGTGATACAGATGCATTTGAAAATAATAAAGTATTTGAATTTACATTTGGCATACCATTTTTATATATTTTAAATACAAACCCCACAGAAGTTCCAGCGGTTGTATCTTGTATATTAGAATTGATATCTATTTTTGTAATATACATTTTTTGATTTGTTGATTTTAATTTATAAAAACTTAAAACATTTTGAGAAGAAACAACATCATTATTCCACCCTAAATTAAAAAAAATTTGCATATTAAGGGCTTCCAAACCAAAAGTAAGTATAAAAGGTGTTGCGTCTTTTGGAATAATTAAATTATCATTACTTACATTTGAATTATTTGTAATGTTTTTAATTTGGGTTTGCTGTGCTGGTGTAATATTTTTAAACATATCTTCAAAATTTTTTATAAAATTATCTATTTCATTGCTCATAATAATTACCAATTTTTAAATAATCCTCCGAAAGGTTCATAAGGTTTTTTGGTTACTTTTTTTTGTGCTGTATTTGTAACACTACTATAATTTTTCTTACTAAGTTGATTATACATATTTTTATTTAAAACATAAACTTGCAGTGCTAATTTATTTATATTGTTATAATAACCTTCACCCTGATATCCTTTTTTAAAATCAAATGAATTATCATTTGTTCCTAAATTATTACTACTATTTATCTTAGGCATATTAATATATTGACCTATTGTTTGAGTTGGTGTAACATCAAGAATAGAACCTTTATAATTTGGATTTTGTTTTTTTAATTGAGAAGTTGTTTGTAAATTATTAGTATAAATAACTTTTGTATTTTTGTAAGAAGGATTATAATATTTACTATTTTTATTGTTAAGTGTATTTCTTATTGCAGTTGCTTGAATATATTTTGTAACTGGATTACTTGTAACAACATCATATTGATATTTTTTAAATGGTGTATTTTCATACTTTAAAAAATTTTTTTGTGCATTTTTAAATAATCCTCCGAATGGTGCAGATTTTTTACTAATAATTTTTTTATGAGATGTAACTATTGTTGGTTTTGTATGATTAATATATTTATTAGTATCACTTAATCCACCTAATCCAAAAATTCCATTTGAAAAAGGATTTAATTGTTTTGTCGAAGGAATTATTATTGATTGTGGAGTTGTTCCAGAACCTACAATTGATTGTGGTTCTACTGGATTTGTATTATTTTTATGTAATGTATTTGATGTATTTGTAATTGTTATTGGTTTTGCATTTTTCAAACTTGCGTTTGGACTTGTTTTTGAATTTGCATAAACTAAACCAATTCCAAGAGCACTAATTCCAAGACCTACAATTCCAAATAATTCTATTTTTTTCATAATAACATTTTTAAATTTTATCTAAATTTAAATATATCTTGAATTTGATTAGCAAATTCAAGTTCACTTATTATTAGTGCTAATCAATTTTAAATTTCTTCTTGAAATTTAAAAAAATTAGCAATCTTTGATTGCTAATCATTCTCTCAGCACTATTTGGTAAACAATTATTTCATTTGAAACACTTGTTGCAGGATTTGTTACAACTTGGTTAAATTGATTAACTTCATATCCATTCACATTTGGTAAAGAAGTAAAATTTAGTTCAATATAAGATAAACTTGATGTTTCAAACATTGGTGTAAATAAATTACAAACTCCACTGATATGTCCTTGGCCCAGAGGGAAATTTGCTTGTGTAACTGAATTTTTATATTCAATTTGTTCTTTTACAACTAATTTACTGAATGGTGCTTTATTATATAAATAATTTATTCCACCATTTGTAGAAAAATTTAAATATGAAATATTTGCATCAGAACCATAATTAACCCATTGAGAAATTACGCTTTTACCTTGTGCTAATAAATATCCAATTCTTGCTATTCCAAGAACATTTACTGGAATTGTTGTTTTAATTAATTCAATTTCTTGAAAACTATGCTGTTCATAACTTGCATAAATATCAATAGTTACTGAATAACTTGCTGATGTAACTGCACTATTATTACCAAAAAAATCTGCTGGTGTTGATAAATCTAATACTAATGCTAATCCACTTTTACTTGCATCTTCACCAGAAATTGAAATAGTTGAAACATAATCAAAAGTTCCATTTGCACTTATTGAAGTTGCACCTGTATTTGAAGAATTATCAAGATTTATATTATAACTTAAATTAGTTTCTCCGTCTAAATGTAAATATCTTTCAAATAAACTCATTTCATTTAAAACTCCATTAAGATCATAAAAAGTTTTGTTGCTTGGATTTGATTTCAATGAAAATGATTTAAAAATATTTTCTATTGGATTTGAATTTACAGATGTGCTTCCAGCAATTGTTGCTGTTGCATCAACACTTATTTTAAATGTCATATTTTTTATTGGTAAAGAACTTGGACTAATTATATTACTTACTAATACATTTGCTCCATTTGCACCGACAGAAATTGATTTTGTTGCAATTAAAATATCTTTTAATTCTATTGCATTTTCATTTTTGTTTACAACTTCTACTTTTTTACTTAAAATTTTATTTAATATACCCATATTGATCACTAATTATTATACTACAACTGCAAGCAATCCGCCCACACCATAACCTAAAATTATGTCTCCAATTAAGTTATCATAAAAATATCCTATAACGGCCAGAGCCCCATAAAAAACAAGACTATAAATTTCATTTTCATTTACAATTGGCAATTTATAATTTTGATATTGTATAACTGCTCCTACTCCTGCAATTGAACCTAATACAATTGCTTCGTCTTCTCTCAAATCTGGTTTTAACATTGACATATTTTCACTTTTTAATTATTATTTTCTTATTTAAATTTCTTTTTTGAAATTTAAAATCTTATTTTTCGTTTTCTTAATTTGTCTCTTTTTTTGATTAATTTACCTAAGACCTCAAAGTAAATTTTCTTACCTTTTGATCCATATCTTTTGGTAAAACTTTTGATTTCGTGCTTTTCTGCACCTTCTTTAAAAAAATGTTTCGACATAATCATCTTTAAAATTTTTTAATTTTAAATATATATTTAGCAATTTCAATAAGAAATTGCTAAAATTTATCAGTCTTGACTGATAATCATTTATTTTCTGTAAGAAAATAAACATTATTTTCTTTTCTTAGACCATTTATCCATATTTCTTCTATCAATTGCTCTATCACGAGGTGTAATATGATATTTTTTATGGATTGCATCTAAAATATGTCTTGCATATTTATGACCTTCCATTTTTCGTCCGTTTCTGCGGTCGATTGCTCTATCTTTGGCTGTTATTTTATATCTTGTCATAATAAACATCATTCTTTTTTATTTTCTGGGTCTACATTTGATTTGTAAATTTTTGAACCTTGTTTTTCAAAAATCATTCCAGCGAACATTAAAATTCCAACGACTACTGCTAAATGTGTGTTCTTACTTACAAATAAAGGGCTTGCGGTTAAAATTACTTCTGTAATTGTATACATTAAGCCTCCTAAAATAAGACCTCCAAAAACATCTAATGAAATTTCTGTAAAATTTAATTTAATCATATTATCATTTTTTCAAAATTATAATGTATATTTATTTTCGATTAGAAAATAAACATCATATTATCAATTAAATATTACTTGTTTAGACTATTATATCTTCCGGGCTAAAATTTAAATAACGAAAATTAAAATAAAGTATGTGTTGATGCAATTGGATTTTGTAACCAGTCTTTAACTTCCTTTGCATCAAATTTGCAATAATAAGCATAAATATGTTTTCTATTATTATCTAAACCAAATACATAATATTTTTTAGAAATCTTTCTTCCACAAACATTACACTTTGTCAACATCATCATCTTTTTCAAGTTTTTTCTTTTCTTCTGGTTTATCTAAAATATCAATATTATCTAAATTCTCCTCTGTAAATTTTTGACGAGGGTGTTTTCTATTATAATTTTTTTGATATTCAATTTGATATATTTTTCTTGCTTCTTGCTGTTTTTTTAGTCTTTCTACCTCAGTAATTTCAGTAACTTGCGTTTTTTGTGCTTCTTCTTGAATTGGTGTATTATTATCAACTAATTCTTTTTTGATGCGTTTTTGATGCGTTTTTGGAAGTGCTTTTTTGTTACTATCTACTTCTTTCTGCATTTTTTTATTAATTTTTAAAGGATATTGTCCGTCGTTCACAATTCCAACACCTGCTTGTTCTTTTGGTTTATTCCAAAAGAAATTTCTTTTTTTACATATTTTTCTCATATCATCATCTTTAAAATTTTTTATCATTATCTTCTACTTGCGTATATAAAACCTAAATTTTCATTTAAAGAATTTTGTTCTACTATACAAATAAACCCTTTATTTTTTAATATTTCTATTAAACCTGCTAATTTATTTAATGGTGGGTGATATTCAATTTGTATAGCATTTATTTTTTCTAAATTTATATTAGAAGTAAAGACATCATATTCTCCTCCTTCAATATCAGATTTTATTAAATATTTATTATTTATATCAAAGGTTTCAAATAAATTATTTAATACTTCTGGATTTTCTAAATCAACTTGAAATAATTTAATTTTATTAAAATAATTAGTATCTTTTATATTTGCATTAAACATATTAATATTTGTTTGGTTTCTTTCAAAACAATAAACAAATTCTGCTTTATTAGATAGAAAATAAACAGCACTCTCTCCAACAAAAGAACCAATATCAATGACAAAAGTTTTAGGATTTGTTGTTATTTTATCTTTTAAAAATTTATAATCTTCTCTAAAAAAAACTTCTACAAATATCTCATATGCAATGAATTTAGGATAAATATCTAAATCAAAATTATTAATAAACATTTCTTTTAATTGTGGTGTTAAAACTTCAAAACCACAAGTATTTATATTTTTTGTCATAGTATCAGAAATTAACAATGTCTTCACTATTTGAGTAACTATCTAACTTTAGAAATTCGTGCTTTTCAAAATCTAAAACATCAAGTTTTATTTTTGTTAATGATTGCGCTTTTTCAAAACTACTGCGGTCTTTGGCATCAAAACGACCAATGTATAGTAAATTGCTTTGGCTTAATATCAAATTTGGTAAAAAGGTTAATTGTTTACTGCATACAATAATTCCTAAACTTAAATGTCGAGAACGACTATATAAATCTTTAATTAAACTACTTTTTTTGTCTCGTGGAGATGCATCAAAAAAGAAACTTTCAATATCATCTATAAATAAAAAACTTGGTTTCTTCATTTGAGATCTAATAATTTTTATAAATTTATTCAATTCTTGAAGACTATTTCTTGCTGTAATATTAGATTGGGTGGTTGGATAATATTGTAAACCTTTTATATCCAAAAATTTAGATATTTCAGCATTTGTATCATACATATACAGCCCATATCCTTTTTCATTGAGATTTTTTAATATTGAATGGACTGCATATGTTTTGCCATAACCTGTATTGCCAAGAAATAAAATTTTTCTATTAATATCTATATTAGTCATAAACATCATTTTTTATTTTTTCTTGAAAATTTATCTTTAAATTTAATATAGAACTTTGGTGCGTGTATAAATAGTAATGTTGCAATATCTAAAACATCGTTTGAAAAGAATTTGGCTCCGGGGTGTCTTTCTTCAATATTTTGTGATATTTGTTGTAGTATTAGTTTTTCATTTTCAGAATAAAGAATTGGTTGGTCTTCATTAACATCAAAAGTAATTTTACCCTCGATTATTGGAATAATTAAATTTTCTTGGAGAAGATATAATCGATTTAAAGGTTCTTTTTCTTCTACTTTTTCGTCTTCTGTTTTTTTATCTTCTTCATTTTGCTGGTCCTGAAATTCTTTCTGTAATTGCTCTTGCTCCGGAAGAAAATCCTTTTGATTTTCAACCTCGATTTGTTCTTTCATATTTTCATCTTATTCTAAAACAACAAATGGATAATCTCCGTCTTTATCATCTGTTTCGACTTCTAAATCTAATTTAGGTTCTCCGTATTTTGCGAAAAATCTTGCATATTTAGATTTAGGATTGTAAGTTATTTGTGGTGTAATATCTAAAATTAAATCTGCACCATTTTCACATTTTAGGACTATTGCTTTATGTTTTTTTATTAAATTTACTTGGAATGTATCTTTCGTCTCTAAAATCTTGTTCCAATATTTTTCATTTGGAATTAAATTTTCTAATGTGTCATAATTTATTTTTTCTATTGTTGTTTTCATATTTTCACTTTTTTTATTTGTTTTTAAATAGTTCTTTGTTCAGTTGATCTAAAACTAATTCTTGAACTTTTTTATTTACTACTTCACTTTTCTGTAAAGTATTTTCTATTATTTTTTTACTTTTATTTTTCATAATATTTTTTATATTTTGTTGAATGTATTCTTGTGTTGTTGCATCTTCACCAGTAAATTTTTTGATGATCATATCCACAAAATCAAGTGGATTTTGGCTTGGAATATGCAAGTCCCACCCATTATTTGTAATAGCAATACTATAATCTTTTGAATTTGATTTTGGCATAAACTTGTAAATTAAACCTGTTTTTACTACAATAAAAACTATAATCCATTCAAGACCTATTACTAAAAATCCAAATATTACAAAGTTTATATAATTAATCATATTTTTTCACTTTATAAGTTAAAAAATGTATCTTGAATTTGCTAATCAAATTCAAGTTCATAAAAAATCTTGTTTTATAATAAAAAAAGAACCGCCAAAATAGTGTAATTATGACTTTTTTAAAAAAAGGCTTGCGGTTCCTTTAATATATATATATTATTATACATTTATATAACTATGTTTTTATTAATTTTTATTAATCTGGGTTGTGACAACCTTCTAAATAATCTTCTTCTCCTTCTTGGGGTTCATCAATTTCTCCTTTTAAAGCCATATGTTGAACAAAATAATCTAAATATTTTTTAGATATATGTTTCTTTTTGCCTATTTCTTTTAGTTCTTGTATTAATAATGATTTTAAATTTCTTTTTTGAAATTTAAAAATTTTAGCAATCTTTTGATTGCTAATTGTTTTGCTTTTTTTATTTATTTTCTTCATAGTATTATATTGTGTCATAGGTTAATTTATAATTATGTATAAAATAATCTTTCAAAGATGAATATAATAATTTTTGTATTACTTCATCATTTTTATACTTTACTAATAAAACATTTATTGGAGTAAATTCTTTTTCTTCTTCTGTAATTATATTTAAATATTCTAATTTTTTTTGTATGATACTACTATTTAATTTTTTAATATGTTTGTGTTTAGTAAGATATGTAATATGATCATATTTTCTTAACAACTCTAAATTTAAGTCTTGAAAACCCCGAGTTTTATTAGTAATATTATTATTATTATCTATTAATTGTTGTATTCCATTTTCAAAAATTGTTATTTCTTTTAAAGATTGAATATTAATTTGTCCTAATTCTGGACCTGAAATTGAAGTTAAATATTGTTTCATTTTAGGATCTTGTAATTGATATACTAAACCGTCCGTTTCAAAAGTTAAAATTTTGCCTCCAACACTTTGTATTTTAAATGCTAATTTATTTATATAGTTTCTGCAATATGCAGTAATATAACTTGCAAATATAAAATTAGTAAATTTTGATTGTAATGGGTGCTGTTCTGCTGTTATTCCGTATAAAGAATTTGCAATAGTTTTTATTAAAATATATTGATAAGAATTCTTGCCAAATTTTTCTTTTGCTTGTTTTTTACTCTCATATAAATTTAATACTATTTTATCGAATACTTTATTTTCTTTTGTTATTATTCCTAAACCCGAAATTATTTTGTATTTAATTTTGTATAAATCTAAAATTTCTTTATCATATTCAGTAATATAATAATCTAAATTTCTTTTGGAATATACATATTTAACATTATTATTTATTTTTGTTATAAATAATGGATTTGCTTTACATTTAATTAAATAAAACTTATAGAAACAACTACTAAAATATTTATTATTTAGATCTATGATCTTGCACTTTCTTAAAGTATGCAATTTTTTGATCATCGTCGGATATGCACTATTTATATCTAAATTGTAAACATCTTTAAAATTGCCTACGTAATTAATTTTAAATAATCCTCCGTGAAATGCGTTTTTAGCATATTTTTTTATTTCTCTTGCTAATTCTTTATATGCTTTTAATTCTTTATTTATTGAAGGTTTAGAATTTAACAATACTTTTGTTAGACTGCCTTTACTATACCATTTTTTTGGTATAGGTAAATTTAAAAGTAATAATACATTAAATAAATTTATAAATAATTTGTTTGTTAGATCCGCATCTTTTTTACAATATTTTATTATATTATCTCGATTATTTTCATAATAATTTTCTTCGGTTCCAATTCTTTCAGGACTTATTTTTAATTCATCTGCGTTTTTATGTAGATTTAAATATAAACTTACTGCTTTTTCTAATGTAATAAATCCGGATTTTGCAATATAAAAACCAGCAATATCATAAAAAGATATTCTCAGTTTACTATTATTTTTTTTAATTGAAAAAGACTTGTTACCAATGACAGAAATTGTATATTCTTTGATATGAAATTGCGCTTTTTGAATATTAAAACTTAATCTTAATTTATTTAATAATATTAATTCATCTTCTGTAATATCTTTATCAAGTGCTTCTAATCTTTTTATTTTTAGATCAATATTTTTTTGTTTATTATATATATATGTTAATTCTTTATTATGTATAAAAAATTCTTTCATTATCGATACAAAATCATATCCTAAATTATAGAAGAAATTTTGAGAAGAAAAAGAACCATTTTTATATAAAAAATCTATGTAATCATATGTATTATTACTTTCTATAAATTTCTTATTACTACAACAAAGCAATTTAGCGTAACCATTGAATGTTTCTGTATCAAAACCAAAAGAATACATAATTAACTACCCTCAATTCCTAAATTTCTATTTGTTACTAATCTTTTTAATCCTGCTAACCCGGATTTTGTTGTATATTTATAATATTGTTTTATTTTAGATACTCCATTAGTTGTTTTAATAATTGCACTTAACATAAAACTAAATCTAAGTTTTTTATTATATATTTTCTTTGTTCTTAATTCTAAGTAAGATTTGTTGTTACGTTTTAATTCAACATCAAAAATTGGAGATTTTTTTGTATGTAATGATCTTAATTTTTTAAATAATTTTTTAACATATTTTGTTGTTAATTTATTTTTAGTAGTAGTATTGTATGCACTGCGTGCATTTTTTGTATTTAAACCCGATTTATACAAATGTGTTAGAATTGTGTTAGTAAAAAGATTGGTGGATCCTGTAATATTATGAAAATATTTGACTGGTCCTGTGTATGCACTATTTTTTGTTTTTCGTTTACCGGTTCCGTGAGGATAAAAATAAGAAGTGGTTCCGTTTGGATATTTGATCTTGTATCCATTTTTTGTTTTGATTTTTTTAATAGTCAAGATTATACACCAATTAATATTATGTATATATAATATATATACATTGTGGATTAATAAAAAATAGATAAATTTCTTATAGAAATTTATCTTCAAAAATAACAAAAAACTTGATGAGTTTGATAATTAATAACAACATATTTATACTTTTGTAATGTTGTATATTTGGTTTTTGTTGTTAGTATGTCTATTTTCATAATCATCATACAAAAATGTCGTGCTGATTATCTAATTCAGTTTGAACATTGTTTTTTAATTCTTCCAACTCTATTTTTGTATCAGGAGTTTCTTCGATGTTATCTCGAATGCTTGCAATCAAATTTAATTGAGATTGTTCAATTTCATCTACAAGTTCATCTATTTCTTCTCTTATTTGTATTTTTGTTCGTGTCATTGTTTCACCAGATATTATTATTATAATCATACATCATAATAAGCAGTCTTTCTGCATTATACTTTTGATGTTCTTTCAGATACTTTCTGCGATATGTAATTTGTTTGATTAATTTGTCTACTCGTTCAATTTCTTTTATCAGTTCATCTATTTGTTCTTTATATATAGGTTTTAATATTTGTTCTTTTGTTTTCATAGTTTCACCATTTATAATATAAGATTAGGAGAAATATCTTCTGTTTTTTATAATATAATCAAATGCTAAACCATTGCCGTCATTGTATTTAATGTCTTCTTG
>VAPE01034587.1_pt1 | contig 12412 bp, 9 predicted proteins | sample 3393911 | NCBI WGS metagenome assembly VAPE01 (sample SAMN08290436, study PRJNA428436) | hydrothermal vent metagenome | isolation source: Deep-sea hydrothermal vent chimney | place: Atlantic Ocean: South-mid Altantic Ridge | reverse complement strand
TCATCTTCAGGCCATCTTTGGCTACGGCGCAATCGCAAAATCCTCGACGTAGCCCTGCTACGCCTGCGGTTTTACTCAATTGCCGTAACCAAATCTGACCCGAATATGAGCGCAATCTTGCCCATGTTATTTTTTTACAGGCCCTAATCCCGTCCGCCGTCATCTCTTGCCGGTCTCTTCAACCTCAAGCCGTCACGGTTCAACGTATGCGATTCTGTGTCCTTGGCAGCGGCAGCAAGGGAAACTGCACCCTGATCGAGTCAGGGAAAACGGTCCTGCTCATCGATGCCGGTTTTTCCGGGATCGAGATCAGGCGGCGGCTGGAAAAGATCGGCCGGACGCCGGAGATGATTACGGCCATCCTCGTCACCCATGAACACAACGATCATATCAGCGGGGTAGGCGTACTTTCCCGGCGCTGCGGAGTGCCGGTCTATGCCAATTCCGCGACCCACCTGGCAGCCGAGGGCAGAATCGGCGGGCTCTCCCGGCGGCTCGAGTTCGCCACCGGCGAATCCTTTACCGTAAACGGCCTGCGGATCCACCCTTTTGCCGTCTCGCACGACACGGCCGAGCCCGTTGGTTTTGTGGTCTCGGACGGGAGCAATGCCGTCGGCTACTGCACCGACACCGGCCGGGTAACCCGGTTGCTTGCCCATCACCTGCGGCGCTGCCAGGCCCTGATCCTGGAGAGCAACCATGACCCGCGGATGCTCCGTGACGGCCCCTATCCCCTGGAGTTGCAGCAGCGGGTTCGTTCGAACCTGGGCCATCTGGCCAATGAAGATGCCGCTGCTTTTCTCGCCGACCTGATTCACGATGAACTCCACGCCGTGGTCCTGGCCCACCTGAGCCAGGTCAACAACCTGCCGGCACTTGCCCTGGCCGCCACCCTGGAGAAGCTGGGGAGCCGGGCGGCGCATTGTGACATTGTCCTGGCAACTCAGGAGTCTCCCGGCCGGGTCATTGATCTTGCCGGCCGCGGCCGGTGACGCCCCAGTTTTGCCAAGGGGGCGGTGCGGAAAAGTTGCAGCGTGAGAAATGGCTCCAATCTGCTCAACCCTAGAAATCGATAACGAAGCTGTACACCTCGTCCTCCAGGCGGCTCTGCACCCGGTAGCCCGAGTGGTTGAATATTGCCTGCATTCGGTAGTTGTCCCGCAGGACCTCGGCGGTGAAGCCGGCAATACCGTTTCTCCTGGCAATGGCGATCAGGTGCCGGAACATGAAGCTGCCGATTCCCTTGTTCTGCCAGCCGTCCCTGACCACGAAGGCGACCTCGGCCCTGTTGTTGCGGCTATTGAGATAATAGCGGCCCACGGCGATGATCTCCTCGCCGTGGGCCTCCGGGACCGTGCCGACGATGGCCACGTCACGACGATGGTCGATATAGACGAAATCGAGGATCTGGCGGTGGGTGAACCGCTGCTGCCGGCTCATGAACCGGTAATAGATGGTCTCCTGTGACAGGTTATAGAGCAGGTCACGCATATGCGGCTCATCGGTGGGCAGGATGGAACGGAAACTCACCTGGGTGCCGTCATCAAGCAGAAAGCTGGTCCGCATGGACTCCTCGCCCGGCACCATGAACCGGTTGCCCAGCCCGGCCAGCTCCGGCCGCAGGTACCGGGCCTCCACGGCCTCCTGAAACAGCTGTTCCCGAAAGTCGGGATGGGCGATGGAGATCAGGGCCATGACCCGTTCCTGGATGGATTTGCCGTGCAGAAACGCAGTGCCGTATTCCGTGACCACGTAATGAACGGTCCCCCTGCTGATCACCACCCCGGACCCCGGCTCCAGGGTGGTGACAATCCGTGACCTGCCGTCTTTATCGGTTGAGGGCATGGTGATAACGGCCCTGCCGCCGTCCGAGCGCGCCGCGCCGCGGTTAAAGTCCACTTGGCCGCCGATACCGGAATAAAAGCGCCCGGCCACCGAATCGGAACAGACCTGGCCCGTCAGGTCGATCTCCAGGGCCATGTTGATGGAGACCATTCGCTGCTGCTTACCGATTATGTTGGAATCATTGACATACTCTGTCGGCCTGAAACGAAATAACGGGTTGTCGTCCACGTAGTCGTATAACTTTTTCGTGCCCATGCAGAAACTGGTCGTTATCCGGCCCCGATCGATGGTCTTGCGAGCCCCGGTTACGGCACCAGACTCAAGCAGACCGATGATGGAATCGCTGATCATCTCCGTATGAATGCCGAGATCTTTTTTATCGTGCAGGAAATCCATGACCGCCTGAGGAATTCTGCCCACTCCCGGCACCCGCCCCAGGCCGAATTCGACCGTGGCCCCGTCCGGAATAAGCGCGGCCACCTCCCGGCCGATTTTTTTACTGACTTCATGCGGCGGATGTGACAGACGTTCGATGAGCGGCGCATCAACGGGCACCAGGAGATCAAGGTCATTGATATCGAGCAGGGAATCGCCATGGGTCCAGGGCATATGCGGATTGACCTGGGCGATAACCAGCGAGGCATTCTCGGCCGCACTGCGGACAATGTCAACCGAGATCCCGAGGCTGACCTTGCCGCGACTGTCCGGCGGGGTCACCTGGATCAGGGCCACGTCAAGCGGCAGCCGGCCGGAATGCAGGAGCCTCGGCACATCCGACATCAGGATGGGCGTGTAGTTGCCCAGTCCCTCCTGGATCATGTCCCGCACATTGGAGCCGATAAAGAAGGAATTGATGGTAAAACAATCGGCCAGCCGTTTATCGGCATAGGGGGCGTCACCCTTGGTGATAAGCTGAATAATCTCGACGTCGGCCAGTTGTCCGGCCCGGTCGGTCATGGCCGAAACCAGGGCCAGCGGTTCGGCACAGCCCGTAGCGACAAAGACGCGTTGTCCCGGCCGTAGCCGGGCTAGAGCCCCGGCAGAGGTGGTGATCATGTCGCTGTATTTTTTCTGCCAGTCGCCGTCGTATTCCATATCAGATCCTCTTTACGGGAAGAAAGCTGTTCGCAAGGCCGCTCCAGGTCAAGGCCCGGTTTTTGTACCGATACTAACCGGCAGCCGGGGCAAAGGTCATCCGGGCATCAGCCACCACCGGTTCATTGCCCAGTTCGCCGACAATCAAGGGATTGATATCCAGCTCGATAATCTGGGGGAAATCGGTGGTCAGCTGGCTGAGCCGCTGCAGACTCCCGGCAATCGCCTCGATATCCACCTCTTTGCGGCCGCGCTTCCCCTTGAGCATCTCGTAGGAGCGGGTGGACTTGAGCATCTGGACCGCCTCGTCCGCGGTGATGGGGGCCAGGTGGAAGGTGACATCCTTCATCACCTCGACGAAGATGCCGCCCAGGCCGAACATCAGCATGGGGCCGAACTGGCGGTCGCGGGTCATGCCGATGATGACCTCCAGGCCGCTTTCCGCCATTTTTTCCACGTAGATTCCTTCGATCCGGGCTTCGGGGGCGTGTTTCCTGATCCGCAGCATCATCAGTTCAAAGGCATCTTCAACTTCCTGCTTTGAACCGAGGTGGAGCCGGACCCCGCCCAGGTCGGTCTTGTGGATAATGTTGGGCGAGACCACTTTCATGGCCACGGGAAAACCGATGAAGCGCGCGACTTCCACGGCCTCTTCCGGGGTGACGGCCAGGTGTCCTTCGAGCACATGGAAACCGTAGGCATTGAGGATGTCCTTGGCCTTGACCTCGCCCAGCTGCAGCCGGCCGGTGCGCTGCCGCCGGGAGATGATCCGTTCCACCCGCCGGCGATTGACCGGGAAGCGGGTGACCAGCCGCGGCGGCCGGCGGCGCCACACGCCGTACTCGTGCATGGCCTTGAGGGCGGCCACGGCCCGCTCCGGTGACTCATAGTCGGGCAAGCCGGCCGCGGCCAGCTCGAAGCGCCCCGGCAGCACATCGGTTCCGCCCATGAACGAGGCCAGCACCGGCTTGGAGCCGTCCACGTTTTCGGCAATGGCTCGCGCCGTTTCCGCCGGCCGGGTCATGGCCTGCGGAGTCAGCAGGATCAGAATCGAATCCACCGCTTCATCGAGCTGGGCCGCCTTGAGGGCGGCTACATAACGATCCGGGTCCGCATCGCCCAGGACATCGATGGGATTGCCCAGCGAGGCGGCGGCCGGGAGTTTTGCCCGGAGGGCCGTGGTCGTGTTGCGGTCAAGCATCGCCACCCGCATGCCCGCCTTTTCCACGGCGTCGGCGGCCATGGTCCCGGGGCCGCCGGCATTGGTGATGATCAGGATCCGGTCCCCGGCCGGGGCCGGCTGCATGGACAGGGCGGTGGCATAGTCGAACAGGGCCTCGAAGGTATCGGCCCGGCAGACCCCGGCTCGTTTGAAGGCCGCCCCGTAGGCGGTGTCCTGGCCCGCCAGCACGCCGGTATGGCTGGCGGCAGCTTTCTGGCCGGCAGCCGTGGTCCCGGACTTGAGAATAACCACCGGTTTCTTATTGCTTGCTTGCTCGGCCGCCTTGACAAAGGCGTCACCGGAACTGATATCCTCGAGATAGCCGACAATGACCTTGGTTTCATCGTCCCCGGCCAGCGCCATGAGCAGGTCGACTTCCGAAATATCGGCCTTGTTGCCGATGGACACCAGCTTGGAAAGACCCAGGTGCCGCCCGGCCGCCATATCCAGCATGGCGGTACACAGGGCCCCGGACTGGGAGAACACGGCGATATTGCCGGGGCGGGGCATGGTGCCGCCGGCAAAGGAGGCATTGAGATTATTGGCGGTGTTGATCAGCCCCAGGCAGTTGGGGCCGAGCAGGCGTACCCCGCCCCGGCGGCAGATAGCCGCCAGCTCCTGTTCCCGCTTCCTGCCGTCTTCTCCGGTTTCCTTGAAGCCGGCACTGATGACGACCACGGTGCCGGCTCCCTTGGCCACGGCCTCCTTGACGACATCAAGTACCAGGGCGGCGGGTACGACCACGATTACCTGGTCAATGGCCTGTTCGCAGGCCGCCAGGCTCGGGTACACCTTCAGACCGAAGAGCTCGCCGCCTGCGGGATTAACCGGGATGATCGTGCCGGCAAAACCACAATCCACAAGATTTTTCAGGATATCATAGCCGACCTTGCCGGGAGTCCTGGAGGCTCCCACCACGGCCACGCTACGGGGTAAAAACAGTTTTTCCAGCATAATGGCCTCGTTTACGAGAACTTCCGTTTCACTGCACAGATCAACGATTTGCAACAGAGATGGTGAAAATAGCTTCTATTAAAAGATCAAGAGGTTATACTGGTCATGAGCAGGCGGATACCATTTGACGGAGACCAGGTCATGACCAAGTATAATATACGGATAACCTTTTACAAATCAAGCATCTGACCACGCTGCATGATGGTCAGCCGTGCGTTGAAAAAATTACAGCCCGAGTTCCCGGAGATGACGGTGACAGAGGTGGATATCGTCAGCCACCCGGTCAATGCCTGGCAGGACGGCATCCGGATGATCCCCGCCCTCGTGGCCGGTGAAAAAATGCTGTCCGGTGTCTATCTGGGCAGCTCCCGGATCAGGGAATTTCTCGAGGATTGCCGGCAAGCAGCCGCATAGGCTGCAGCGAGACATGATACTCCGGCACTCGCAAGATTCCCGGCCAAGTTCCGCCCGGTTCCCCTTGCCGCAACGTCTACATCCTGGATCAGGGCACCTGTAACTTGAATCATTTTGTGTTATATTTTATTGATGTGTTGGTATCACTTAACACCTTGCATAAGGCGGGCTTGATATGGACGAAATAAAAATTCGTTACTGTTTCAACCTCGGCAAAGAGAGGCATGAAGTCTTTGACCTGCAACTCGACGCCCGCAGTCTGGAGGTAACCAATATACCCTGCCGGAATCTGCCGGCCTGGACCCGGCTTGAGTTTCACCAATGTTCACATTGTCCTCTTGACAGCAAAGCATATCCTGACTGCCCGGTTGCCGTGAACCTGGCTCTGGTCATCAGCCGGTTCGATCATGTCTTTTCCCATGATAAAGTTGACCTGGAAGTGATCACGGACGAAAGACATGTGTCCCTGCACACGACCGTGCAAAGAGGAATAAGCTCGTTGCTCGGCCTTCTTTTTGCCGCGAGCGGCTGTCCCCATACCGCTTACCTGAAGCCGATGGCCCGTTTTCACCTGCCGTTGGCGTCAAAAGAAGACACTATTTTCAGGGCGGCCGGCATGTATTTTCTGGCCCAGTATTTTTTGCGCAAAGCAGGTAAAAAAAATGATTTGGAACTCGACGGACTGAAAAAAATTTATGCTGATCTGCATTTGATAAATAAGAAGATTGCGGAACGCGTCAGGAGCGCAACTCAAACCGATTCCTCGGTTAATGCCGTTATCTTACTGGACATGATTACCCACCTTATGCCATTTATTATCGAAGATCATTTAGACGAAATCCGCTATTTGTTCACCCCCTATCTTCTGGATTCATAACGGCCCCGGTTCGTCCGGCCGTGTCTTCTTTGTGCATGAAATGTCACCTCAAGCTGTCACGGATTCAGGTTTTACTCTTACCTGGATCCGTGAGCGTTCGAGAACGGTGCAGATGCAAGGCGGCGACGAGGTTGATTATCCTGGTGTGATATCAACGAGTTGTCAACGCAGCAGATGCGCCGTTATCGGGCGTTCACGGATTCAGGTCTTATCAAGATAGGGCCTATACTCATTCAGATACATCTCGGACAAGGCCAGAAAGGCCGTGACAATGAGAGGACCATAGATGATCCCCCATATTCCGAAAACACTCATCCCGCCGATAATGGCCAGAAAAACCAGCAGGGTGTGCATATTTATATGACTTCCCACAAACTTTGGTTTAAGCAGGTACTCCACCGATAATGACAGAACCAGGTAAAAGACGACCGTTATGATGGCCTGCCCGGCATGACCGTACAGCAGCAGAACGGCCGCCGTGGGAATCAGCACCAGGCCGATGCCCAGGATGGGCAGAAAAGCCAGAATGGCCATAACCGAGCCCCAGAGAACCGGTGACTTTATACCCAGCACGGCAAAAAGGACTCCGCCCATCGTCCCCTGGAAGACCCCGCTGATACCGTTGCCGACCAGGATGACCCCGGCAATTTCCATGAACTTGTGCAGCAGCAGTTCATCCTGATCATTGGGCAGTGGCGAGAGCTTCATCATAAACCTGAGGAGCCGCTCCATTTCAATGAGCAGGAAAAATACCACCAGAATGAGAATACAGAACTGCAGGGCAAAGTTCATGATATGGGCAGCCCAGATCGAGGCCTGGTTATAGACGAAGAGGCCGATTTTGCCGGCCAGGTTCGACAGCATCCGGGTTATATCCGCGGGGTCGAAATTTATGCCGAAGCCGGCGAGTACCCCTTGTGCCTCTCCCACCAATGTATTATTCTGGATAAAATGATGCAGTTTGAGTAACAGGTTGCTGTCCTTGCCCAGAGAATACAGGTTAAGCGCCTCCGATGACAGGACGCCGATACAGAAGGTCATCGGCACAAAGACGATCACCACGATCAGGGTGCAGGTCAACATGGACGCCGTCCATGACGAAATCCAGCGGCTGAGCCAGGAATAGAGAGGCCGGAAAATTCCCGCCAGGAGAAAGGCCAGGATCAAGAGTTGCCAGAACGGCGACAAAACCAGGCCGAGCAGCAGGATGGCGAGGAAAAAAATCAGGAGGAAATACCTGACCTGAACCGAATTAAGCGGCCGTTTTCCTCGAAGCGAACCCGGCAGCCGGCCTGGTGCAGGATGGCCTTTGGCCTGTTTGGTATGCTGCATCAGTTTCTGTATCCCCTGAATCCGTGACGGCTTGAGATAATGCTCCATGCAACAGGTGGAATTTACTGCATTATTGTGGAGAGAACGCATTCTCCGGTCTTCGCTGCGCCGCCCTCCGGGGCACTCGATAACGCCGAGATCAGGCAACTGACCGTTTCCGGATAAACTCTGAATTATATTGTACCCTCTCTGACTGAAAAAGAAAATCGCTTTACAGGACAGGATAAAAAAAGATGTTAAACAACGATCTCGAAGTTACCCTGCACAAGGCAGACAAGAATCAGCTCAAGGCAAAGCCTGATCTAAACAAGCTCGGCTTTGGCGTCTATTTCACGGATCACATGTTCGTGATGCATTGGAACCGGCAACAAGGTTGGCACAATGCCGAGATCACCCCTTATCAGGATTTTTCCCTCGACCCGGCGGCCATGGTTTTTCATTACGGCCAAGCCATCTTTGAGGGGATGAAGGCCTACCGGGACAGTCGTGGCCAGATCCTGCTCTTCCGACCCACGGACAATCTGGAACGGATGAACAGCTCGGCCCTGCGTCTGTGCATGCCCCGCATTCCGGTCAACGCGGTGCTGAAGGCACTGAAGGCACTTATTTATCTGGACCGGGACTGGGTGCCGGATAACGACGGCGCGACCCTGTATCTCCGTCCGACCATGATCGCCACCGAACCGGTCATCGGCCTCAGGGCCTCGGAGGAATATATTTTCTTTATTATCAAGAGCCCGGTCGGGGCCTACTATGCGGAAGGGTTCAATCCGGTGCGGATTTACGTGGAGGATACCTATGTCAGGGCCGTTCCGGGCGGGGTGGGCGCGGCCAAAACCGCCGGCAACTATGCCGCCAGCCTGAAGGCCATGACCGAGGCACACAAAAAAGGGTACAGTCAGGTGCTGTGGCTCGATGCCATTGATCGGAAATATATTGAAGAGGTCGGGACCTCCAACATTTTCTTTGTCATCGGTGACCAGCTGATCACCCCGAAGCTGTCAGGCAGCATTCTGCCCGGCATTACCCGGGATTCCATCTTGCAACTGGCCGGCGACCTGGGCATAAAAACACAGGAACGGCGGATCTCCATCGATGAAGTCATCGCCGCCCAGGAGGACGGTTCTCTGAAAGAGGCTTTCGGTTCGGGTACGGCGGCCGTCATCTCCCCGGTGGGCGAGCTCTGTTACAAAGACCGGACCATCATCATCAACGGCGGCCGGGTCGGTGATCTTTCCCGGCGGTTGTATGATAATCTGCAGGCCATTCAGCGAGGCCAGATGGAAGACATCCATAACTGGGTGGTTCGCGTCGGCTAACCGGTCGAACTTAAAGCTCCCCCAGGGGGACGCCCGGGAAACACTTCACCCTTTCGTAGCCCGGCTGCGGGCGGTACTTTGTCGATACTCAATCGCGAAATTCAAGCCGCCGCCTGGTGCCAATTCCGGAACTTATTTCTGAGCAAATACCTGGTCAAATAGGTTATTAATTTCAATAAATTAAGAGATATGTATTTTTTTGTTCCCTCTCCCTTGATTTTTCGAAAACCATCACTATTATATTGCCCAGTTTGATGATAAAAACTGCGTTTTTTGTCAGATTGAAGCGGTGTTGAACTGGCCGCCGGACAAAAAAACTTCTTTTCAGTTCAAGTCAAATCAATTAATCAACTTATTACATGAGGAGGATTGTCCATGAAGATTCGTCCGCTGAATGACCGTATTCTGGTCAAGAGACTGGAGGAAGAGGAAAAAACCGCAGGCGGGATCATCATTCCGGATTCAGCCAAAGAGAAACCGGCCGAGGGCAAGGTTATCGCCGTAGGTCCCGGCAAGCTGAATGATAATGGTGACCGGGTCGCCATGGATGTCAAGGAGGGTGATACCATCTTGTTCTCCAAGTATGGCGGCACTGATGTTAAGGTCGATGGCGAAGACTACCTCATCATGCGTGAGGATGATGTTCTTGGCATAGTTGAAAATTAAAATCATAGAGAAGCAAAGGAGTTAAGAAATGTCTGCAAAAGAACTCAAATACGGCGGTAAGGCCCGCGAGGCAATCCTTACCGGTGTTAATATCCTGGCAAATGCCGTCAAGGTGACTCTTGGGCCCAAGGGCCGCAATGTGCTGATTGAAAAGTCATTCGGCGCGCCGGTTATTACCAAGGACGGTGTTACCGTGGCCAAAGAAATCGAGGTCAAGGACAAATTCGAAAACATGGGCGCCCAGATGGTCAAGGAGGTTGCCTCCAAAACTTCCGATGTGGCCGGTGACGGGACCACCACGGCTACTGTCCTGGCCCAGGCCATCTTCCGGGAGGGCGCCAAGTTGGTCGCTGCCGGTTCCAATCCCATGGAGATTAAGCGCGGCATTGATGCCAGCGTTGACGCGGTTGTTGCCGAGCTTCTCAATATCGCCAACCCGACCAAGGAGCAGAAGGAAATCGCCCAGGTCGGAACCATTTCCGCCAACAACGACGAGACCATCGGCAATATCATTGCCGAGGCCATGGACAAGGTCGGCAAGGAAGGCGTTATTACCGTTGAGGAAGCCAAGTCCATGGAGACCTCGCTGGATGTGGTTGAAGGGATGCAGTTTGACCGCGGTTACCTTTCCCCCTACTTTGTGACCGATCCGGAACGGATGGAAGTCAACATGGATGAGCCCCTGATTCTCATCAACGAGAAAAAAATATCCAATATGAAGAACCTGCTGCCTGTCCTTGAGGCAGTCGCCAAGTTGGGCAAAGGGCTGTGCATCATTGCCGAGGACGTGGATGGCGAGGCCCTGGCCACATTGGTTGTCAACAAGCTCCGCGGCACCCTGAACGTGACGGCTATCAAGGCCCCCGGGTTCGGCGACCGCCGCAAGGCCATGCTGGAAGACATCGCCATCCTTACCGGCGGCCAGGTGATCACCGAAGACCTGGGGATCAAGCTGGAAAACGTTACCGTCAATGATCTCGGTACTGCCAAGCGCGTCCTTATTAACAAGGATACCACCACCATCATTGACGGGGCCGGCGACAGGGCCAAGCTGGAGGCCCGGGTTAAACAGATCCGGACCCAGATTGACGACACCACCTCCGACTATGACCGTGAGAAGCTGCAGGAACGCCTGGCCAAGCTGATCGGCGGTGTTGCCGTCATCAATGTCGGCGCTGCTACCGAGATAGAAATGAAAGAGAAAAAAGCCCGGGTCGAGGATGCACTCAACGCCACCCGCGCCGCGGTTGAAGAGGGCGTGGTCCCCGGCGGCGGTGTTGCCTACCTGCGCTGCCTGAATGTCCTGGACAAGCTGGAGCTGAAAGGCGAGCAGGTCCTGGGTAAGAACATTCTCCGTCGTGCCCTGGAAGAGCCGATTCGCCAGATTGCCACCAATGCCGGCAGTGAGGGTTCGGTCATTGTCGAGCATGTCAAGGGACTGAAAGGCGCGCACGGTTTCAATGCCGCCACGGAAGGATATGAGGATCTCCTGGCCGCCGGTGTTATCGATCCGGCCAAGGTAACCCGCTATGCCCTGCAGAATGCGGCCTCTGTCTCCGGTCTGCTGCTCACTACCGAGTGCATGGTCGCCGAGGAGCCTGAAAAAGAAGGCGCTGGTGGCGGCGGCGGTATGCCTCCGGGCGGCATGGGCGGCATGGGTGGTATGGGTGGTATGGGCGGTATGATGTAGCCTGTCCCTCCAGCCCAAGCTCAGAAAACAGAGAGTCCTTTTCCCGCGCTCAATGCGGGGGAAGGGCTCTTTTTTTTTGTTGACAAAAAACGAAAAATCTTGAAGAGTAGCACGGTTCAAGGGAACCTTTTTTTTACGGCTCGATCCGGATTTTCCAAACCTCAACCTCAAGCCGTCACGGATTCAGCATATATCTTTTAAATTTATACATGGCGATGTAGCTCAGATGGTTAGAGCATACGGCTCATATCCGTAGTGTCCGGGGTTCAATTCCCTGCATCGCCACCATTTTTTTATACAACCCTCGTAATCTCCATTGATTGCGAGGGTTTTTTTGAACGAGGCTGTCGGGGTGCCCGAATGGGGAAAAAACCGGAGAGGAAGTCGGCCGGGCATAACGAGTGTCAGTCCGCAAACGAGGCCACCATTGAACTCATGCCGGCCCTGATCAGGACAAGCCGATGAAGACCTCCTTTCTGCCGCGCACTGTCCTGGTTCTTGGCCTTGTTTCCTTTCTCAATGATACGTCCAGTGAGATGATAACTCCGCTGCTGCCCTTGTTTTTAACGGCCGCTCTTGGCGCCGGGCCGGCCGTGGTGGGGCTGGTGGAAGGCACGGCCGAGGCCACGGCCAGTCTGCTCAAGCTCTTTTCCGGATACATGGCGGACCGGGGCTGGAATCATAAGCGGCTGGTGCTGGGCGGGTACGGAATGTCCAATACCGCCCGCCCCCTGATCGGCCTGGCCCTGGGCTGGCCCTGGGTTCTGTTGCTGCGGTTTCTAGACCGGGCGGGCAAGGGACTTCGTACTTCGCCGCGGGACGCACTTATTGCCGGATCGGTCGATGGCGCCCGCTGTGGCCGTGCCTTTGGCTTTCATCGTGCCCTGGATAATGCCGGGGCCATGTTCGGCTCGCTTTGCGCCTATCTTTTACTCAAGCATGGCCTGCCAATGGGCCATGTTTTTCTCTGGTCCCTGATCCCCGGTCTCCTGGCCGTC
>VAPE01027535.1_pt1 | contig 12416 bp, 10 predicted proteins | sample 3393911 | NCBI WGS metagenome assembly VAPE01 (sample SAMN08290436, study PRJNA428436) | hydrothermal vent metagenome | isolation source: Deep-sea hydrothermal vent chimney | place: Atlantic Ocean: South-mid Altantic Ridge | reverse complement strand
CGAATTGGCTGAAATCGCCGCACGGCTCACAATAGCAAAGCTGTTTCCAATACTCTATCAAAAGGCTCAAGAAATTGCTGCTGTGGCAGCCTCAGGAGATATGCAGAAGATGATGGTGTCAGCCTTTAGAAAATTGTATAAATGGTATCAAATACCCAATATTGTATCGCTTAAGAGAAAAATTGCCGATGAAGTGATAAAGGAGTCGAAATACTGTTTTTAGGAGCAAATATGAGGAGGTAATTTTTACATGCCTCCTCAAGCATACTTAAAAAAAGGGGGGATTGATAAGTGAGAAAAAGATTAATTTTAGCATTGTTAGGAATTTTCATATTTTGTGGAAGTGCATATTCTATGACATTAAGCGATCTTCTTGCGTCTGCTATTGTAAAATTAGACAGTATTCATGATTATCAATCGATTAGCAGATATTATAACAGGAAAGGGAAGATAAGCGACTATAGAACGTATAAATATTGGTATGTTGACGGATATATAAAGATGAAAATAATCAAGGGAAAGAGTGTCGGATCCGTAGTCTTTTACAATCCTAAAACAGATAAGGTCAGGGCTCATAAAGGAGGATTTTTTTCGTTTATTAAATTAACATTAAATCCGAATGATAGTAAAGTTGTTTCAATACGCGGTGTCAGAATTGACCAAACGAGTTTTCCTTATGTGGAGAATGTCATAGCAAAAGCGGTGAATTCAGGATTATGTACCAATAGTGAATCAAAAGAGAACTATTTTATCAATTGTGCATATAAAAAACCGATTGCATCCGGCATATATTATGATAAACTAACAATAAGCAAAAAGAGTTTGCTGCCGGTGAAGTGGGAACGAGATGACAAAAATGGAAAGCCTCTTTATGAAGCTGATTATAAGATAATTAAAGTCAATAGTGGGTTTTCTCCCAAGGATATAGCGTTTTGATGGATAATATAAACTGTATAGAAAGTCAATTGCTTGAGGCTTATACGACTAATATACCAAGGCATCTTGATTATCCGAATCAGAGTGTGCCGTATATGCTGAAAAATAGTGCTGAAAAATATCCTGAAAAAATTGCAGCAACATTTTTTGGACAAAACACAACCTATAAAGAACTGTGGGAGAGAGTGGAAAGAGTTGCCGCAGGTCTTCAAAAATTGGGATTAAAAAAAGGCGATAGAGTTATGCTGCTCTTGCCGAATTGTCCCGTATATGTCGAAAGTTATTATGCGGTTATGCTTATCGGAGCAATTGTGGTTCAGCTAAATCCTCTTTACACGGAATCGGAGATAACCGATTTGGCGGCTGACTCCATGGCAAAAGTTGCCATAACTTTGGATATTTTAAAAGATAAACTTTCAACATCGTTGGAAAATGGCTATATAAACCAGCTTATTGTAGAAAAACTTTCCAATTTGCTGCCTTTTCCCCTTAATATTGCGTTAACAATAAAAAATTTGTTCAAGAAAGATAAAAAGCTGCAATATACAGAATATAGTTCTTTATTTCAAGATAGACAGGCTGATCGCGTGGATATTTCTTCAGATGATGTGGCGCTGTTTCAATATACAGGGGGCACCACAGGTCTTCCAAAGGCGGCTATGCTTACGCATAAAAATATAATAAGCAACGCTTTTATGATTAAAGCATGGGCATATAAGTTAAAAGAAGCCGATGATACAATAATGTGCGTTCTTCCGTTTTTTCATGTTTACGGAATGACAGCCGGACTAAATCTTGGAATTGTATCGGCTGCAAGGCTTATTCTTGTGCCGCAATGGAATTTAAAAAATGTTATAAAACTGATAAAAAGATATGGCGTAACGCTTTTTCCAGGTGTACCTACAATATATACTGCGATAAACGAGTACGCCGTTAAACACAAAACCGATCTTTCGAGTATAAAATTGTGTATTAGCGGAGGAGCACCACTTCCAGTTGAAGTGGCAACCACATTTGAAAAGATAACAGGCGGCAAACTTGTTGAAGGATACGGCCTTTCCGAAGCATCACCTGTGACGCACTGCAATCCTATATGGGGAAGAAAAGAATTTGGAAGCATTGGTGTTCTATTTCCCGATACATATGCAAAAATTGTAGATGAGGATGGAAAAGAGGTTGAACAGGGCAAGCAGGGAGAACTCATTGTAAAAGGTCCTCAAATTATGAAAGGATATTGGAATAGGCCGGAGGAAACCAAAAAAGCTCTAAAAGACGGCTGGCTTTATACAGGTGATATCGCGCTTATGAGAAAAAACGGATATTTTGAGATAGTTGATAGAAAGAAGGACATGATAATTTCCGGCGGGTTTAATATTTATCCGAGAGAAGTTGAAGAGATATTGTATAAGCATCCTGCTATTGTTGAGGCGGCGGTTATAGGTGTTCCTAATAAATACAAAGGTGAAGCGGTCAAAGCGTTTGTAGTTTTGAAGGAGGATAAATCGGCAAATGAAGAGGAGATTATCAATTTCTGCAAGAAGAGCTTGGCACATTACAAGCTGCCTAAATATGTTGAATTTGTCAAAGAGCTGCCTAAATCTACAGTAGGAAAGATTTTAAGGCGAAAGTTGAGGAAAGATAAAAATAAATGATTGAGGGGGACGGTATGAAGAAAGTAGGGTTTTTATTAGTTATGGTTATGATTTCTATTTTAGCATTTTCAGCAAAAACTGTATATGCAGGCAACATTGACACATTTGGTGTTGGAGCAAAAGCCACAGCTCTCGGAGGAGCATTTTCAGCAAAGGCGGATGATTTTTCGGCAATGTACTATAATCCGGCAGGATTGGTACAAATTAAAAAACCGGAAATCTCGCTTGGCGCATCGGTAGTTGTTCCTAATCTCAATCAATCGGTGAGTTTTAAAAATTCTCAAGCATTGCCCCCTCCTATCGGATCAAGCGATAAGGGTTCCACCTCCACAAATGACGGATCACCGGTTCTTGTTGCTCCGGCAGGCGGAATAGTTTATCCTACAACAATAGCAGGAAGGCCGGTTGCTTTTGGCATTGGAAGCTATGTTCCATTTGGATTGAAGCTGAAATGGAACGCAGATCCTGCAGCGAATCTCGGAGCGTACAATGCGTATAAGTCGTGGTATAGCAGATTTGTTTATGCCGCTCCGACAGTTTCAGTCGCGCTTACCGATAAACTGCTTGTGGGAGTCGGCTTGGCTTTTGGAAAATCTCGTTCGGGAGAAATTAGAGATATTTATCTAAGTCCTGAATTGCAAAAATACGCAATACTCACTCATAGTCCCCTGGCAAAGTATATCGGCGGATCCATTAGAACGGATTTTAAAGATCATTCGAACTTGTCATATAACTTTGGCGTGATATATAAATTTACCCCGAAACTTCAGGTTGGTTTGACATATAGAGGAAAAACTAAAACAAAGTTTTCAGGACCGACTGATTTTATCGCTTCAAATGGCAAAGTATTGGAGAGTGTCACCGGAAGCACCAGTATCAATAATCCCGAACAGATACAGGGAGGAATTTACTACAAATTCAGTCCGAGATTCTCCGGTGAGGTTGATTTTACATGGACTCATTGGTCTAACATGAAAAGCTATACTGTAACATGGAACAAATTACCCGAGCTGCTTCAGATTGAAGGGGAAAAGAAGGAAACATTTATAAGAAACTGGAAAAATACGACACAATTAAGATTTGGAGCTTCGTATATTTTATCCAAAAAAGTTACTCTTCGCGGCGGATTTTATTATGATCCAACTCCTGTGACTAACATTGGTTTTGACATACCATGGCCTGATGCTAATAAAATGGCAATATCAGCCGGTACCGGAATTAAACTTTCCAAACATTTCAACCTTGACCTTGCTTATCAATTTTCGGTTACTAAAGGAAGCAGAGTTCTGCCGATGGGTGCAAGCGAAAACCTGAACGCAAGCTATGGAACATCGGCTGAAAATCCGCAAGCGTCGGCAACAGGAAAAGGCGTGATAAACAATGCAGTCGCAACAATGACATATCAATTTTAAAGAGAGTCAATGAAAAACAAAATAAGTGAACATATACAGATTCGCTTCAGAGACACAGATGCGATGGGTCATGTCAACAATGCCGTATATATTACATATTTTGAAATGGCGCGAATCATGCTGTTTAAAGAGATATTCGGGTTAGATAAAGACAGAAACGGTTTGTTTATATCTCCTGTAATAGCTGCTAAAAATAGCTGTAATTATAAAATACCTCTTTTTATAGGCGCAAAAATCAAAGCTGAATGTTGTGTCAATAAAATAGGAAAAAAGAGTTTTACTATAGTTACAGAAATTATTGATGAGAATAGTGGGGATATATATGCAGATGGAGAAACAGTTATAGTTTTTTATGACTATAATTTAGAAAAATCGATAGAGATTTCCCAAAAATACAGAGAAGCTTTACAAAAATTTTATTGCGGGTAAATGGCATGTTTGTTGTAGAGACGCATAATGCAGTGGTCTCATTATTATAAAAAAGGAGGAAACAATAAAAGAAAACCAATATACAAATAATATGGACAAAAGCTGTTTTGAACAATTAGATAAAAAGAATATAGAGTTTGTGCTGAAGCGTTACAATAAGGTTAATCGCTGGGTAATAGCTGACATGATCAGGCGCAGTGCTTATCATTTTCCGGATAAAACCGCACTAATTTATAAAGATATTAGTCTGACTTATGATGAACTGGAAAAAAAGTGCAACAAAATGGCCAATGCCCTGCTTGATCTGGGAATTAAAAAGTATGACCGCGTGGCAATTTTGGCTCACAATAGCCTGCATCATGTTTTAACCTGGCTGGGCTGCTGCAAGGCAGGTGCGGTTTATCTCGCTATTAACTATCTTTTGCGCGGACCGGACATTGAGTATTGTATAAATAACTCCGAAAGCAAGGTGTTTATTATTGAAGACAGTTTGTATGATTCGGTCAAAGATGTTCTTAAAAATATGCCAAGCATTAAAACCTTGATTTGGTCTAATCAAGGTGCTGGACTTGCAGCGCCAAATGATACTTTTTTGGATTTCAATTCATGGTATCAAGCATATTCGGAACAGGAACCGGACACAATTCTGCGCATCGAAGATCCTTGCCAGATGACTTACACAAGCGGAACAGAATCCAAGCCCAAAAGTGTGATCATCAATAATCAGGCTCTAATAGCTGAATATATGGGGTGCATAATAGATGGAGGATACGATAGTTCCGATATCAATATCAATGCAATGCCAATCTACCACTGTGCTCAAAGAGATGTATTCTTGAATCCGGTATTTTATATCGGAGGCACCAATATCCTTATGGGCCCGAATATTGAAGAGATTTTGAAAAAGGTTCAGGAAGCTAAAGCAACTATGCTTTTTGCCCCGCCAACAATCTGGATCGGAATTTTGCGGCATCAGGCATTTGACAAATACGACCTTTCCAGCTTGAAAAAACTCTATTATGGGGCATCGATTATGCCGGTAGAAATATTGAAAGAACTGCTGCAAAGGCTGCCCGGAACCAAAATTTACAACTACTATGGTCAGACTGAACTTGCGCCGTATCATACCATTTTAAAATCAGAAGATGCCTTGAAAAAGTTGGGTTCTGCGGGTATGGGCGCACTGAATATGGAAACAAGGTTAGAGGACGACTCAGGTAATTCTATTGACAGCATAAATATGCCGGGAGAGATATGCGGCCGGGGACCTCATACCATGATGATGTATTTTAAAAATGCCGAGAAAACGGAAGAAGCAATGAAAGGCGGGTGGTTTCATTCCGGTGATTTAGGCGTTTTAGATGAGGACAGATATATATCGGTAGTTGACCGCAAAAAGGATATGATCAAAACCGGAGGAGAAAATGTTTCCACCAGAGAGGTGGAAGAGGCAATTTATTTAGATAAACGCGTTCAGGAGACAGCCGTTATAGGATTGCCTCATCCAAAATGGATAGAGGCGGTTAGCGCTGTGGTTGTGCCTAAATCAGGTGAAAAGATTACTGAAAAGGAAATCATTGAACATTGCAAAGAACACTTGGCTCCGTTCAAAATTCCCAAAAGAGTCATTTTTGTCCGAGCACTGCCTAAGACTCCAACGGGGAAAATTTTAAAGAGAGATTTGCGTATAAAATACAAGGATACATTTAAAGAATAGACAAATAAGATTAAAAATCGTATCGAGTATCTATTTATGAAAAGATAAGAAGGAATATATTAAATATTCGCTGAGACAAGAATGAAATGTATATTTAGGAGGCAGGGATGAAGATAGCCGTTTTGGTTAAGGTTGTAAGCGATTATGAAGTGCCGTCATCGGATTTTGAACTTGAGGGTAATCGTGTTAAAGATCGTTACAGCAAGATGATAGGATTGTATGATGAGCATGCCGTTGAACTTGCAATACAGATTGCCGAGAAATCCGATGCCCAAGTAGAAATAATCAGCTACGGGGATAAATCGGATGTATCGATTTTAAGAAAAGCGCTTGCTATGGGTGCAGATTCACTGATTATGATTGATGGAAAAAATGATGACCCGTCTGTTATTGCATCTGCATGCTCTAAAATAATCAAGGAAAAAGGATACGATCTTGTTCTTGCCGGACGTCAATCTTCTGATCTTGAACGCGGCATTGTGCCTGCATTAACTGCGAGTATGCTTGATATTCCATATATTCCCATAGTAAAGCAGATTGATGTCAATGGAGACGAGCTTATGCTTATTAAGCAAATTAAAGGCGGCATATTAAAGCTTAAAGCAAGCGTGCCTATTGTGCTGTCTATTACTGATGACCCAACGAATGTTCCAAGAATTCCGGCGGTTAGGGGAATATTGAAGGCAAAAAGAAAACCTGTGAATTATGAAACGACTGACTCAACCGGAGATTCGGAAATGAAAGAAATTTCCGTAGAAGTTCCGAATATTGAATACAAATGTGAAATTTTGCCATCCGATGATATCAATGAAGCGGCTAATGCACTTGTAGAAAATTTAAAAAAGGAGCATCTATTATGAAAGCACTGATAATAAGCTTGGATAATCCGAAAAGATTAGGAGAATTAAAAACCGTTGCAGGCAGATTGTGTGCTGATCATGAGGTTGTTGTAATTACCGATCAAAACAATGTTTCAGGATCATGGAAAAAGGCATGGGTAACGACAGAATCTATCGGTGCAAATTTAGTTGGTGCATTGATGAAGCCGGCTAAGGATGCCGATTATATAATATCATCAGGTGACATCGGGCTTTCTATCCTTCCTGCGCTGGCATTTAAACTCGGTGCATCCCTTGCAGCGGAGATTACTGATGTTCAAAAAGAGGATAATCGCATTATATTAACTCATCCTGTTTATGGCGGTAAAGCGGTTGCTAAATATGAGCCGGGAAAAAAGAAAGTATGCATCTCGCTCAGGGAAAACTACTTTGACCCGGATTCTTTGGATGGTCAAACTGAAGCTGATAAATTGACCATTTTAGAAAAAAAAGTTGAATTAGTGGAAAAGAAAATGGAAGAGATGGAAGGAATTAGTCTCGAAGATGCTCCTGCTATCATATCAGGCGGAAGAGGCATCGGAGGAAAAGATGGGTTTGATAATCTTTCAAAACTGGCAAAACTTTTTGAAGGAACTATCGGAGCTTCAAGAGCAGCGGTTGATGCAGGCTGGGTTCCGAACAGCCTTCAAGTAGGCCAAACCGGAACTATAGTTGCGCCTGACTTATATGTTGCAGTTGGAATTAGCGGAGCAAGTCAGCATTTAGCCGGAATTACCAATGCAAAAATTGTTGTTGCTGTTAATAAAGACGAGGAAGCCCCGATATTCAAAAGAGCCAGATACGGTATTGTGGCTGACTGGAAAAAGTTTATACCGGTTTTAACGGAAGAAATCGAGAAACTGAAATGAAAGATGTTCTGATTTTAGATGGCTTAAGAACACCGTTTGGTAATTTTGGAGGATTGCTTAAAAATTTTTCAGCGATAGATCTTGGTGTAATAGCAGTAGAAAAGCTTTTGGAAAAACTGAGTTTTCCAAAGGAATCGATTGATCATGTTGTGTTTGGAAATGTTATACAAAGTTCAAAAGATGCAATCTATCTTGCAAGACATATTGGTTTGAAAAGTGGAGTACCTATCAAGACGCCTGCATTAACGGTCAACCGTCTCTGCGGTTCAGGATTTGAATCTGTAATTGAGGCTGCAAGACAAATAATGATAGGTGAATCGGATGTTGTTTTAGCCGGAGGCACAGAATCAATGAGCCAGGTGCCGTATTGTTTGAGAAATGCTCGTTTTGGCAAAATGAGACTTGGAGGAAATCCGCCTCTTGAAGATTATTTATGGCAGTCATTAACTGATACATATACAGATCTGCCGATGGCGCTTACTGCTGAAAATATTGCGGAAAAAGATAAAGTAACAAGAGATGAGGTGGATGATTTTGCATATATGAGCCAGATGCGAGCAGCTAAAACTGCAGAATCCGGTAGATTAGGCGATGAAATTGTTGAGGTATATGATTCAAAAAGGATGAAAAAGCCTATAAAAATTGACGAGCATATCAGATTTGATATTTTACGGGACGATCTATCAAAACTTAGGCCTGCTTTCAAAAAAAACGGCACTGTAACGGCAGGCAATGCATCGGGAATTGTTGATGGTGCTGCAGCAGTTATTGTAAGTTCGGCTGAATGGGCAAAAGCAAACGGATATAGTCCAATCGGCAAGATAATTTCATGGGGCATAAGCGGTGTTGATCCGGTTTTTATGGGCTTGGGACCTGTGCCGTCAATGAAAAAGGCTGCAAAAAATGCAGGTATGGCTATTAGCGATTTTGATCTTGTGGAAGTCAATGAAGCGTTTGCCTCACAATTTCTGGGAGTTGTAAAAGAGCTCAATCTTGATCTTGATAAGACAAATGTTAACGGAGGAGCGGTGGCAATTGGGCATCCGCTCGCTGCAACCGGAACGAGGCTGATAATCACTATTTTGAAGGAATTGAAAAGAAGAGAAAAAAATAAAGGCATTGTTTCAGCTTGTATCGGAGGAGGTCAAGGGACCGCAATTGCTTTGGAGGCTATGTGACCAAAGGCTTAGCCGTTATTGCAACACCGAGAGGCAACGGAAACAGCGAAATTGCAGCTAAAATTATTCTTGATGCGGCTGGATTTGACCATAAATCAGTTATCAACCTTTATGATCTTAACATCAAGCCGTGCACCGCATGTTACCAATGCCTTTTTAAAGAAGGATGTGTAATAGATGATGATGCTATATGGGTGTTGGAAAAAATTGATGAGGCAGACGGACTTGTTATTGTCAGCAATACCTATTTTATGGGGATAAACGGTATGTGGAAGCTGTTTGCAGATAGAATGCTGCTTCTTAGCCAATATAAAAATATAAAGGGAACACCTGCTGCATTGCTATCTGTTTCGGGAATTAAAGGTTGGGAAGGAGTTACGCTCACATCGCTTGCCGCAATTGCGTTTACTATGGAACTTGATGTAAGATCTAAAACGGATTTTATAGCTACTCTTCCCGGTGAAATTGAAAGCCAAAAAGAGAAACTTGCCGTTCTCGGGAAGATTTTGATTGGAGCTGAAAATGCGCATGACGATGATGAATTCTGCGATTTCTGCGGCTCAAACTGCTTCAAGCTTTCTTGCGGCGATATTATCTGTGCAATATGCGGCAAACCGCATAAGTCAGGAATTCCTCGCATAACGTCAAGATGGACAGACCATGGAGAGTGGCTCAGAGGTAAAAAAAATGAATTTATGGCAAGAAAAGAAGAGCTTTTAATAATACATAGGAAATATAATAAACTAAGATATAGAATTAAACCAAATAAGGGGGTATAAAGATGATTAGAAAAATTTTGATTGCGATGATGTTTTTTCTGGGCACAGTTGGATTATCTGCGTGCGGAGGAGGAGGCGGCGGCTCGAATAGCTCGGTAATTTTACCTTCCGATAAACTTGCATTTAATTTGGCTACTGAAACTATTCCATTTCCAAACGATATAGCATGGGCAGCTCCAAATCCGGCAGGACTCAATCAGGCCGGAATTGTGGATCTGGTTAATCCGAAAAACAGTTCTTCAGCTAACGCTTTATATACCGAAATTGCAAACCTGAAAATCAAAGGATTAAGTCCAAATGCACCGATGGTGATTCCGCTTGATATAAATAGCAGCAGTCCGCTTACGAATCTAAACGGAAAGATAATCTTGATCGACTTAACGAAGCTAATGACACCTTGCGCTTCGTTTGGAACAAAAGGCACAACGCCTGATAAAACAAAATATAACGCTTGTCTGCTTAGCACTTTTCTTAATCCTGCTAACACGGTTGACCAAACAGCGAGCATTAAAACTGCTTATCAAGCGGTTAAAGATAACAGCGGAAAAGTGCTTAATTATGCTATAAAAATCTATCCTATTACTCCGCTTGATGCAGGCGATCAGTATGTTGTTGAAGTTCAAAAAGGGATTACAAGTGCTAACGGAGCACTTTTATCAGCAACAAGCACGGTTGATATGCTGAAATCAGATACTAAGCTTGCCAATTCTCAGATGGAAGCGTTAAGAGAGCAATATGCCCCTCTTTTTGGCCTGTTTAAACAACTATTTTCAACGCCAAAATCCGATATTCTGGAACTATTTACATTTACCACTGCTGATAAGACACTAAGTTTGGCCGATTTTGCTCAACTTACGGGAAATAATCTCTCAAATGTCACCGGCTTGCCGTATAATGCAACAACAAGCGATCCGGAAGCTATTACAAGCGAATATGAGGCAATAAACGGCATAAGTGCATTAGTAGCGAAATCTTCGATGGTAACATCGGATGTTACAAGCTCTTTTATGACAACTCATTTCTTTGAAACCGGATTCAATTCGTTCGACATTACAACACTTGCTACAAGTACACCGACAGCAGAACTGGTTCCAACCATTATTATTCCTCCTCCTGCAGCCGTAGGTGGCTATAACGGTAACGTAGTTATTTTCCAGCACGGTTTAGGTGAAACAAAGATGGATGCTTTTGCACTTGCGGCAAAACTTCTTTCGGCAGGATACACAATTATTGCAATGGATCTGCCCGATCATGGAGGAAGGGCTCTTTCTTACTATAATACACACGTACTGTTTGGAGATTGCGATACAAGTTCATCCGGAGGATGCTTTTTTACGGCAAATATACCCCAAGACAGAGTCAACCTTTATCAATCTGCATTTGATATGACAATTTTATTAAAAGATCTTAAAGCCGGAAACTTTGATCTTGACGGCAATACAAGCACAACTGATATACCAACCAAAATCTATTTTGTCAGCCAGTCTCTCGGGTCGATCACCGGATCGGTATTCGACAAATTCAACAATGCAGCCATTACAAAATCAGTGCTTAATGTAGGTGGAGCTAACTTTGCGGCACTTCTTGATGAAACTTCGATAAAAAGCCTCAAATCAATGGTTACAGCTATGGGCTATACGAAAAATACCGTTCCGTATATGACATTTTTGGGCATTGCGCAGCTGCTTCTTGATCCTGCCGATCCTGTTTATCTTGCAAATAATGTTAAGAATGCTTTAGTATCGACTGCAAAGAACGATATTGTTGTACCTAATATTTCAAATGAAATATTTGTAAAATCTGTTCTCGGTCTTGCGGCGTCTCCTGTTCTGTTAGATCCGGCACAAGATCTATCGGTGAATACTGCTATTACAACTCCTGTTGCTTTGTGGTATCAGTACGGCATAACAGGTCAATATATTCCGCATAGTTTTATGCTAACCGATGATATTTCCGGCTATAAAGGTACTCCTATTTATCCTATATATCAATCGGAGCAGCCTATAATTACAAGTGCGCATACTGCAGCTCAAAATCAGATTTTGAACTACTTTAAAACTCAGTAATAAAGGATGATTAAATCAAGCAAAGCAGCCTGGTGCTGCTTTGCTTGAAAAAAAATGAGTGAATAAGATTGACTGTTATATGCAACTATGCATTTTTTTATCAGTGCAGCTTGAAAGGCAAAAATTGTGGAAAGATTAACAAAAATATTCAAGGGCGAGGCGTTTCTATAGACTATGAGACCACTGCAAAATCCCAGCTACTTTTTGTTTGGAGTATTGAGTCTAATCCTTTCGGATGAGACTCAATGGCATTGCAGGAATCAGTTTGTTTGCTAATGATGAAGGAAAAAAATTTAATTGAAGTTTTAACGCTTTTTATTCTACAATCTGCGGAAGGCTCCTGCAAATCTTTGCAGCTTCTATCATATTAGATAAAGCTTCAGTCGTCTCTTTCCAGCCTCTTCCCGACTTAGCCCACTTATTTGCAAAAACCCTTATTCTATAAGGCTTCTTTTTTTAAGTTGGGCACTACAAATCTTATATACAGATCTGCGAAGGGG
>VAPE01017119.1_pt1 | contig 12418 bp, 13 predicted proteins | sample 3393911 | NCBI WGS metagenome assembly VAPE01 (sample SAMN08290436, study PRJNA428436) | hydrothermal vent metagenome | isolation source: Deep-sea hydrothermal vent chimney | place: Atlantic Ocean: South-mid Altantic Ridge | reverse complement strand
TTGCTAAGGATAAAACTGGATATCTCATTTATTGCTTCATGGCTCTGTGACGATAATATTGCACCATACACTGAAGCTAAAACACGCTCAAACACATAAGGATCATCTACTTCTTGAAAGGTTGATAGCAATTGAACCGCAACATGAATATGGTTTTGTAGAAGGCGAGTCAATGCTATTGTGGCATTGTCTCGTAACTTAATGTTTGAAGTTTGCTAAGAGTATGATGTGAATATCGCACAACCGCTAAGAGTATGATTGTTTATCCCAACCGTAGACTGTATCAATAGAACGTAAATAACATTTCACCCTCGGAGAAAGCCTATCAAGAGGATTACCAGTAAGATTGATACATCTCAAACTATTCAGCTGTGTAAAACTATCTGGCAGGTTTCTAAGATTACAATAAACAAGCTCAAGCTTAACAAGATTATTAAGCTCACCAATACTATTAGGTAGCTTGCCCAATTTACAATAACTGATAAAAAACTCAGTCAGACTCTTAAGTTGCCCTATGATTTCAGGCAGCTCTTTGAGGCTACAATGGTTAATATAAAGCTTCTCTAGATTAGTAAGTTGACCTACGCTATCAGGTAGCTTGTCAAACTTGCCATGACTAATAAAAAGCTCAGTTAAGCTAATAAGCTGCCCTATGCTATCAGGTAGGACTTCAAGCTTAGAGTGATTAAAATTGAGCTTAGTTAAGTTAACGAGCTGTCCGATGCTATCAGGCAATACTTTAAGTTTACAGTTGATAATATTAAGCTCAGCAAGGTTAATGAGGTGTCCAAAGCTATCGGGTAGCTCCGTTAGTTCAAGGTGAAGCAGGTCAAGGTGAGTTAAGCTCAAAAGCTGGCCTATGCTATCAGGTAGCTCTTCAAGCTCACAATGAGTAATAAAAAGCTCTGTAAGACTGCTCAGTTGTCCAACGCTGGCGGGCAACTCTTTAATACGACAACGATTAATATAAAGCTTGTTGAGGTTGGTAAGCTGTCCAATACTACTAGGTAGGTCTTTGAGATCACAGTTAATAAGATCAAGGTCATTTAAATTTTTGAGTTGCCCTATGCTGTCAGGCAAGTGCTTGAGCGGGCAATAACTAATAAAAAGCTTAGCGAGGTTAATAAGCTGCCCTATGCTGTCAGGCAGTTCTTCAATCTCACAGTGAACTATATCAAGTACCGTAAGCTTAGTAAGCTGTCCAATGCTGTCAGGTAAACATTGAATCTGACAGCGACCAATGAACATCTTAGTAAGGTTATGAAGTTGTCCAATACTATCAGGTAGCGCTTCGAGTTCACTTTGATCAATAAAGAGTTCAGTAAGATAACTCAGTTGCCCGATGCTCTCAGGTAATGCGACAAGTTTAGAGTGACTAATAGACAGTTTGGTTAGATTAGTGAGCTTACCGATATTGGGCAGTAAATGACTTGAACATATGCCACTGATAGTTATATCTACTAGATTTGTAAGGTTGGTAAGCTCATCGGGTAGATAGGCTATTCTATAGACGTCTTTTGAGTGTTGCTCATCATGTTCAGGCTCTAAGATCTCTAGCTTTTTTAGGGCTAACAGTGATTCTTTATTACGAGGAATTTCAGAATGCTTGAGCTCAAACTCATCTGCCCACGCCCATATTTTCTCAATCCAGTTGTCATTAGTATTTAATGTTTTATTAGAAGTATCAGACTGATGAATGTCCTGATGGTAGTTATTATTGTTTGGATTCATAGCTTTATTCCTTAAACAACTTGAACTATTTTTCTTATGCCAGAATAACGTTAGTATCCTGACATAGGTTTATGCAGCCCTATGCTACACATAGTCGAGATAGTCTTTAGCTAAATAGTCTTTAGCTAATTTGCAAGGGGTTTTTTACCATTCATGATCTGCAGCACAAAGGTTCCGGACATTGTAATCAGTAGGAAACCATGGAAGGCCTCCATCGCGGTCATAAATCGAAGATGTCCGTTAGGCATGAGGTCACCTCGCCCAAGCGTTGTGTAGTTAACTAGCGAGAAGTAAAAGTAGTCCATAAAGGTAAGGGAGGCACTGCCGTTGGATGAGGACGAGACGAGGTCACCAACCTGAAAGTTATGCACAGCAACCCAAAAGCCAGTCGCATAAAGCAGTGCCTCAAGGATATGAGCCAGCACGATTGAGGCAACTGCGACCCCAAGGCAGTGTCCCGGATGGCGCGACGGCGTCACAAACTGTGACGAGAATTTTAATACGCCATAATGTATTGCTGTGCAGACAGCGATTAGAATCGCTGCCATTATAATTGCCAGAATCATTTTTTATCCTTTTTGAGGAAGGAACGACATTAAAGGAAGATTACCCTATTTATTTTAACTAATCCTGTATAATTTTTTCACTATAGCTAACGACTACGCATAAGCACTAGAGTCTATTCAGATAGGTCATTACGCAGTCATTTGAATCAGTCAGCATATGTAGTAACAATCCTAGACCAATTATTCTATAGGGCTTTGGTAGAAATAGCATAGCCGCATAAACTGCCATTGCATAGTAAGTATGTAATGGATGAAAATTAATACTACAGCGATCAGGTAAGAAAACAGGTGTTGCTAGCAAGTGATCTAAATCTACCAGCATGGTTGCTAAAAGAATCAAATATACTCGTTTGTAATCATCACGAAAAAAAGTATAGGCAATAATCAACGGCATGCCAAAATGCAGGAAGTAGTGGATAACGGTTTGGATCATCATCTTTCCAATTCAGCATGATGTTTTATTGATAAGTTGGTATGCAGAATAATTAAACTAGTAAACGTTACTTAAGAAGCCAAAGCTACATGTTCATGCTATGTTCAGACTTGAAAAACAGGCGCAAAGCCACCCCCTGGTGTGCGAAAGTTAGTCGCTTGGCCTTGATAGATACGCCCAGCAGTTAGTAGCAGCTGTCCTGCATAGGTATAAAGACGTATATCTACCTTTCTAGTCGTCACCACATCATCAATCTTTATTGATCGCTCTGTAGCAGGGATAAAGGTCTGCGCAATATAGCTTTCATCTAAAATAGTCTCGAATACGCGGCGGGTAATCTTGCTGCCACGGTAAACGCCCTTACTACCATAACCAGCTACTGGCTTAAAAAACAATTGTCTCCGAGTACGCCATAATTCTGCTGCATCCTCTTTTGTAACCATTCTGGTAGTTGGTACTGACTTTTTTAGATATTCTGCATCATCATCACCTAGTCCCCACGACTGCAAAGTTTGCGTATCGGATAGTAAAGTCAGGTTGCGCTTATTAGCGAATATAGCATGGGCATGCGGATTGGGGGTTACTACTACCGCACCCTCTAAATAGGCACTTTTAAGCACGGCGTGGTTGGGGTTTTCAAAGGCGAAATCGACTAACCGATTATAGATCATATCAATGGGCTTGCTATGAGCTGTCAGTACACCATCAGCATAGTTAAGCTCAGACGGATCGAGTATAACGGTATCAATGCCTTTAGCTTGAAGTAGTTGGCAGGCCAGCTGAAACTCCAAATACATGAACTGGCTTTTGGGCTCATTATCCACAATAGCAATGCGATTGGGCATGCTAGTTGCCGATTGTCGCTGCCATTCTTGTATGAACATATTAGCGACCGCTTCTTCAAACCCATCAAGCATTTTAGTAGTAGCAACACTTTGCTCTGAGGGGCGACAGCAGTGTTTTTGTGCGCGGGCAAGTGCTACGTTTAAAAATGCGCCTCCAGCATTGGTATTGATCTCAATAAGCTTGGGGTCATCGCTCCCTAAGTGAAAGTCATAACCCATAAAGGCCCCTATTGGCCCCGGATCGAAAGCCGCGATATTGGGTGCCCACGACAGTACTTGCTGTTGATATGACGGTAGTCTAGCAGTCGACTCAATAGCTGCGATGATTCGCACCATTGCTTCTATCTCTGTCTTAGGGACGAACACCGGTGTCGCTGAAAACAGCTTATTAAGCTCATTGGCTCCTAGTGGATTATCTCTTGTGTTTACTAATTGATCTTGCAGGCTGTTATTAAGCGCTTTACGATCTAAAGTACGGCAATAGCACTCTTGATTAAGCTGATTTGCCAGATTATCATTCGTTTTGTTTTTATTATTAATTAGGGATTCCATTTAAATCTCATTACTAAGTTGAATGTACTGATAGGGTTTAGGGGACAGCCAAAATAAAAAAAGTGTCTTAAATGTTTAAGATAAGGTTGTTTTTATAGTTACTTTACGAAATAGTCATTTTGCAAGATACTTAATTTGCAATATATCTAGTTTATAAATTAGCTACTTTGCAAGGTTATACGGTTTTACGCTCTTCTTTAATGAGTACTTTCGCTAAAAACAAACCTAACTCGAACAGTAGCCACATTGGAATCGCGAGCAATAGCATTGACACCCCATCGGGCGGTGTGACTACCGCTGACACAGCAAAACAACCGACGATGATATATCGGCGCTTACTCTCTAGACTCTGAGTGGATATGATACCGACCATTATCAATAATAAAGTAACCACTGGAATCTCAAAAGTGAGTCCAAATACCATAAATAACTTTAGCGCAAAGCTTAAATAACTGTCGATATCGGTCATAGGTATAACGTTTTGCGGAGCGAATAAAATAAAGAACTTCAATACGCCTTTGAGTACCACAAAGTAGGCAAAAGCGACACCAGAATAAAATAGGAATATCGAAGATATCAGCACTGGAATAGTGATTTTTTTCTCTTTTTTATATAATCCAGGCGCTATAAATGACCAAATTTGATACAGAATATACGGCATCACTACAAAGGCAGCAACGAAAATCGTCAAGCGAATAGGTGCCATAAAGTTCGAGGTAATATCAGTAGCAATCATAGTCGAATTCGCAGGCAGCTGCGCAACCAGAGGGTCTGATAAAAGATTGTAGAGCTCACGCGAAAACCCTACCAATGCTAAGAAGACGATCAAAACGGCTACGCATATTTTGATGAGATGCTTGCGTAATTCAATCAAATGCTCAGTAATAGGCATGTCGCTAAGCACATTCAGCACATTATCAGTCTCAACATTATGGGTAGCATCTGACGCCTTAGCATCTGTATTTGCTAACTTTCTTTGGCGACTTTTTTGGTGCTTAAATAAGCTCATTTATCCCCCTTCTCTATAGCTGAAGAAGAGGAAGTATCTGGCTGATGATTTTGCTGCTGAGGAGTGTTTGACTGATAGGAAGTATCTAAGCTTTGGTTTTGCGAGTTTTCAAACTTATCCATACTACCGCGCATCTCGGCTAACTCACGCCGCATGTCTGTCTCAGTCTGACGAATCTTTGCCAGCTCATCTTGCATCTGTTTTCGTGTCTCAGCTAGATCAAGCTCAGACTCTATATCAGACTGTAAGGTTGAAATCGTGCGACGCAATTTGGCATACCATTGCCCAGCGGTACGTGCGGCTTGCGGCAGTTTTTCTGGGCCCAATACGATTAAAGCAATGACGCCAAACAAGAGTAATTCGGAAAACCCAATATCAAACATAACAGTCACATATATTAATAGACTACTTAGTGCCGCTATTTATAAGCGGCGCGCTTCATACTTTAGGCTGGTCATCAGTGGAAATAGGGCTGATTTCCATATCATCAGCCTGATTACCTACACGCGTATTTAAATCATTACTTGCAGCTGGCGTACTATTTTCATGGCTAAGCACATGATTTTTGCGAGCATTCTCAGGTTCTTCATCTTTGACCGCTTCTTTAAAACCCTTCACCGCACCGCCTAAATCTTTACCTGCATTTTTAAGCTTGGCAGTACCAAATACGACCACCACTACGACCAATAAAATCAGCCAATGTGTAATAGAAAAGCTGCCCATAACGGTATCCTTATATTTTGTGATCTTGTTTAGACCAGTATGTGTCAGTGTGCTTTAGAACACTTTTTACCGTACCAGAATTATAGTTTCAAACGGCGCAATCGCAGCGCGTTAGCAATCACCGAGAATGACGACAAGCTCATCGCTGCCGCTGCTATCATCGGACTGAGCAGAAGCCCAAATATGGGATAGAGCACACCTGCGGCAATAGGAACACCAAGTGCATTGTAGATAAAGGCAAAAAACAGATTCTGTCTGATATTGCGCATGGTGGCGCGGCTAAGCTTATAAGCTTTGGCAATGCCCATTAAATCACCTTTTAGCAGGGTAATGCCCGCACTCTCCATCGCCACATCGGTACCGGTTCCCATAGCGATACCAACATTAGCTTGCGCTAGCGCTGGTGCGTCGTTGATACCATCACCCGCCATAGCGACCAATTTACCGCTGTCTTGCATTTCTTTGACGATACGGTTTTTATCCTCTGGTGAGACATCCGCATGAACTTCATCAATACCTAGTTTATTGGCGACTGCCTGCGCGGTTTTTTCGTTGTCACCGGTTAGCATCACAACTTTTAAACCTGCGTCATGAAGCAGTGAAATAGCCTCTTTAGTGCTTGGTTTAATAGGGTCAGCAACTGAAATAATACCAGCAGCTTTACCGTCTATAGCCACAAACATTACCGTTTCACCGTCTTTTCTACGGACATCAGCTTTAGTGGACAGCTCATTATCAAAACTATTTAGGCTTTCCATAAGCTTAGAGTTACCAATAGCGACTTTCTTACCATCGACCACGGCTTGTACGCCTTCGCCAGTAGTCGAATTAAAGTCAGTAGCTTTAGGAATAATGAGTGATCTTTCTTGAGCTGCTCTAACGATAGCTTCTGCTAAAGGATGCTCGCTAGCGCTTTCTACTGAGGCTACCAATGCGAGGAACTCGTCTTCATCTTGACCTACCTGCGCATCAATTGCGGTAAGCTCGGGCTTACCAGCGGTCAGTGTTCCGGTCTTGTCGACGACAATGGTATCGACTTTTTCCATACTCTCTAACGCTTCAGCATTTTTGATGAGGACGCCGTTTTGCGCGCCTTTGCCGGTACCAACCATAATGGACATCGGCGTCGCTAGACCAAGGGCACAAGGACAAGCAATAATCAGTACCGCAATCGCGTTAACCAAAGCATAGGCCATAGCGGGCTCAGGGCCGAATATCGCCCAGACAATAAAGGTTATGATAGAGGTGACAATAACAATAGGTACGAACCAACCCGCCACTTGATCTACCAAGCGCTGGATAGGCGCGCGGCTACGCTGGGCTTCAGCAACCATTTGTACAATTTTAGATAATACTGAATCTGCTCCAACATTGACCGCTTCGACTAATAGCGTTCCGGTGCCATTTACCGTACCACCAGTCACTGTATCTCCTGCTACTTTTGATACAGGGATTGGCTCACCCGTCACCATTGATTCATCAACACTACTATTACCATCGATCACTGTACCATCTACGGGTAGTTTCTCACCTGGTTTAACCCGTAGCTTATCGCCAGTGACGACCTCATCAAGCGAGACTTCGACTTCTTCACCGTTTTCATCGACACGTCTTGCGGTTGGTGGTGCGAGCTCAAGCAAAGCTCTAATCGCACCTGAAGTTTGACTTCTAGCTTTGAGCTCTAATACTTGACCCAGTAGCACCAAGGTCACAATGACCGCTGCCGCTTCATAGTAGACTCCGACTTGACCAGAGGCATCTCTGAAACTGTCTGGGAAAATATCGGGAAAAAAGGTCGCGACAATACTAAAAATATAAGCAGCGCCTACGCCTATCGCAATCAAGGTAAACATATTTAGATTGCGGCTTTTTATAGACTGCCAGCCACGAACGAAAAACGGGGCGGCGCCCCAAAGCACTACAGGGGTCGCGAGCACTAACTCAGCCCATTGTAAAACCTGTGAAGGTATACCATACTGACTAAAGTCAACTCCAAACATACCGCTCATCACATATATTAATAGCGGTACAGTCAACACGGTACATATCCAAAAACGACGAGTCATGTCGTCAAGCTCTGAGGTGTCCTCTTCACCGATAGTAAGCGTTTCGGGCTCAAGCGCCATACCACATATCGGACAACCGCTATTTCTAACGTCTCTCACTTCAGGATGCATAGGACAGGTATATACCGTGCCATCGTAATCAGCAGGTACTTTATCGTATTTACCGCCTTTAACAGATTTTACTCCGCTACTATCAGTATCCTTTCCATGACAGCTAGCGTGACTATCATCTTTAGCAACTTCGTCTTCAGGTTTAAGAAACATGCCACATATTGGGCAGTCACTTTTTTCAACATCTCTTACTTCTGGATGCATCGGGCAGATATAAACCGTACCACTATAATTTTCTGGTACTTTATCGTACTGACCACCTTTGATAGATTTTTCATCGGCAATATGTTTCATAAAATCACTCCTTGAAGACAATAAATATTGATAATAAGTACAACTCTTAAAGCACTATCATCAATCCTCGATTGCTATTCATCTAATCATTAATCTAAAAACCTCTAAAAAATAATTTCTATACTTTTCAATTGGAATTTAGTTTTTATCACGCAAATACTTGAGCAGTGCCATGATTGTTAGTACTAGTACTGCGAAAAATAGTAGGGTGAATAACAAACAGATAAGCATCATAACCCAGCCCATGCCATACATCATTGAGCCGTTCATCATGCCATGCATTGACCCATTCATTATGATTTCTCCTCAGTCTAAACTGTGATCACTCCAACTCTTCAATTAATTTTTACTCGAACCGAAGAGGTTTACTGACTGTTAATATATCAATATCTTTAGCGCACTTTGGCGAACCAACGGTATAATGGCACGAACAAGATGGCGAAATACCAACCGTAAAGATATGATTCTACAAGTCCAATTAGAAAACCTGTCCATGTTAACCACTCAAAGCCAGGTAGTAGAGGTGCCCAAGCTTCGTGCATCGCTATCTGTTCGGGTGCGAGTAAACCAAACCCTATGCATAATAGATAACTAATAAGTAGAAACAACGATACACTATTGCCAACAGGGGCAATCCTTAAAGTACTTGTTGTTAAGTTTGATTTGACCATCTTAGTAATCCTCACTATTGTATGATGTGGTTCAAGCTCAAGATAACCAATCGTATCTAACCATGCTAACTCTAAGGATTTGTATGAATTAAAGCTTTATCCTGTATTGATATTACTTTTTAACTCGTGCGGCGGCGGCAAGTTGACGCCATTGACCCCATTGAGGAATAAACATTGGCACTTGCTGTTTGTAAGCAAGGTAGTCTTTACCAAACTCTTCAAACATATGCCGTTCCTCACGTCGAGCTAACCATGTGTATACAAGCACAATCACTGGAAACAGACCGATTGAAAACAGAGTTGGCCAATGCACCACACCCTCACCGAACAGTGCAATAAACAACCCGGTGTACTGAGGATGACGTACGTAGGCATAGAGTCCATCAGTTACTAAACGATTTTCCCCTCGTGCTTTGTGGACTTGGCGCCAACCTTGAGCAAAAAGACCGACTCCTAAAAATGCAATAGCATAGCCGAGTAGCATTGAGATCATCATGCCTGTCTCACCTAAACCAACAAGGGTCGACCATAAGCTAGCGCTGACATATTGGCTGTCCAAACCAAAAAACCGTACTAATAAATATATAGTGAGCGGAAAGCCATACATTTCTGCGTAAAGTGCAATAATGAAAGCCTGAACTACACCAGCACCCGCCCATTCACGCCAGTTCTTTGGTGCGAAATAACGGTAAAAGAACCAAGAAATCAGAACAATAACAATTAGTGCGAGACCCCAAGTTCCAGCGTGATTAAATGACTCATTCATAGCTTACTTTCCCTGTTGTCTTTATGAATATCGTATTGCATGAAATCAATTCTTGAAGATAGTAAGCAGACGCTTAAATCTATGCAATTTTTAACCAAACAATTTTCTGTAAACTCTTTGATGTTACTGTCAATGATGGTCTGCAAGCGTATCTTTTTCGATAGCTTTTTTCCTCGCTGAAGATTTCAGGTAAACCTGCTCAGCCACAGCAATCACTACAATAGTGACGACTGCTACGCCAAGTACGAATGGATCTGAGTTTAGTTTAATCCAGACAAAACCGCCGAGAACCAACAGGTCAAGAAGTATGGCCACTATAGGCACCCACATCACCGCCTTTATATCCTGACGAAGGTATCGCAAAACACCCCAATGAATGGCGATATCCATAATTAGATAGAAAACAATGCCAAGCGCTGCAATTCGTGATAAGTCAAATAACGTCGTAAAAGCTAAACCCAACACCACAGTATAGACCAACGTATGTTTTTGAACGCTTCCCGGCATTCCCAAATGACGATGAGGCACCAGCTTCATCTCAGTCAACATAGCAAGCATACGAGAGACTGCGAAGATGCTAGCAAGGAGGCCGCCAGCGGTAGCTACCATTGCGATTGCAACTGTGAACCATAGACCATAGTCGCCAAGTGCTGGGCGTGCGGCGGCAGCCAAGGAGTAATCTTTAGTTTCGATGATTTCGGCAAGAGATAGATTACTAGACACCGCGAAACCGACTAGAGTGTAAATAACTACGCATATTGCGATTGATATTACAATGGCACGGCCGACGTTGCGATGAGGATTTTTTACTTCCGAGCCACTGTTGGTAATCGTGGTAAAGCCTTTAAATGCCAGTATGCCTAGCGCCGTTGCGCCAAGAAAGTCACCAACAGTATTAGTGTCACCTAATGTAGAAGAATCAACTGCAAAGCTATCAGCTAGCCAGATACCAACCAACCCGAATATAAGAATACCGACAATTTTTATAATACCGATAACCGATGCAACCCCCTGAATCCAACGATTACCAAGTAAATTGATAAAGAACGCAGCAAGAATAAGCGCGGCGCCAAGGATGGATACCATGCGACCGCTGTCATCGCCACCGAATAACTGCATAGTGTATGACCCGAACGTCCGGGCCAAAAAGCTCTGCGCTATAACCATGGAGAAATACATCAGCATGGCATTAAATCCAGTCGGTAAACGATCTCCGTATGCCTGATGCAGGTACATTGCAACACCGCCAGCCGACGGGTAAGCGTTAGAGATTTTGATATAAGAATAGGCACTAAAAGAAACAACGATTGCGGCGGCTAGAAAAGCAAGTGGGAAAAGCGAACCCGTCATCTGAGCCATCTGACCGGTCAGAGCGAAAATACCAGCACCGATCATGACACCGGTACCTAGCATAACTGTTCCTGATAATGTCAAACTATCCTTCTGATAGCGAGTCGTTCTATCTTGCTTCATACTTATTCGACCTTAATCTATTTCTTCGTAGAACTTCAGTTTTACAGGTTATTTTTGAAGTAAGGAGTAGGTATAGTTAGAATTAAAAGACGCGATATAGTAAATAGTTTTTAAAGAAGAGCTTACTTATTGGTATCATAATATATTATTCCAATTCATCAATAAGTGCTTGCATCTCAGCGATTTCACGTCTTTGGGCTTCGATAATGTCATCAGCAAGCTGACGTACACGTGGATCTTCGATATCAGCACGCGAACTGGTCAAAATAGCAATCGAGTGATGCGGTATCATCGCTTGCATCCAGTCCACCTGATCGACGGTTTGCTGTGAGCGTACGCCCCAAAGACCAAAGGCAAATAAAACTACGCTAACCCCATAAACCATCAAGTTTATCTTGGTTTTTTTATACATATTAGTCATAAAGGCGAGCATGATAATTGCCATTACCGCGCCCATATACAGCGCCATATAAGCACGGGTCTCACTAAAATAGACGTGATCCCATTTATACGTATTAAAGTACATCATGATGTACATGACGATGGTGGAGGTCAGAATCATCAGACCAAATTTGACATAAGGATTCATTTTTTGCTTATGGTTCATATCGTTGTTCATGCGATTACTCCTTTTTTATAGTTATATGGTTAAGCCAATTTAAAATTGATCTTTAGTTGCTTAGTCAAACCATTAATATACTTATTAAATTTAGCTAAATAAGAATTTAACAAAAAAGCACCTGTTAAAAGGTGCTTGTTTAGTCGTTATCACGTTAGTAATAGTATCAATGTTCATACTAATGTTAAACGTAGCACTTTAAATAATGAGATATTTGTGCATTTAGAACTAGAAACCTAGAACCAAAACATCACACCAGCAGTCAGACTATTAGAATCAACGTCTTCGTCCTCTTGACGACGTAAGTCTCGCGCATCACCCAAGGCGCTCTTGTAGCTGAAACCAACATAAGGCGCGAGCTGACGACTGAATGTCTCATAAGCCAGCCTAACTTCAGCTTCAAACTCATTAAATCCTTTAGTAATACCGTTATCGGTATCATCTTTACTAAAGGCAGTCAGCTCCAGCTCTGGTCTGACCACCCAACGCTGATCTAAGCGCCACTCGTACGCTGTCCCAAGATCAAGCTGGACTTGACCATCAGTATATAGATAAGCTC
>VAPE01026453.1_pt1 | contig 12429 bp, 9 predicted proteins | sample 3393911 | NCBI WGS metagenome assembly VAPE01 (sample SAMN08290436, study PRJNA428436) | hydrothermal vent metagenome | isolation source: Deep-sea hydrothermal vent chimney | place: Atlantic Ocean: South-mid Altantic Ridge | reverse complement strand
GAATACGTAGAAAACCCCCACTGGCGGGAGGAACGGAAGAAAGGTTTCCTGACCGGCCGCTGGCTCCTGAGCCTCAAGCCCGACCAGGTATTCGCCCCCGGCCCCCACGAAGGCACGGCCGAGGCCCTGCTGCGGGAGGCCGGAGTCGAGTTAAAGAAGAGCCGGCCCGGCGGCGCAGCATGACTGGTTTCGAGCGGATTACCTGGTTTTACGAGAAGCTTAAAGCGAATAACTATCCGCGCCGCCGGGAATTTCTGGCATATTTTGAGGTCTCGGGCAGCACCTTTAAGCGGGATCTTGCTTTCTTGCGCGACCGCCTTGGCGCCCCGGTTGATTATGACCAGGACCGTCATGGCTATTTCCTCACTGACCACAGTTTTGAACTCCCTTCCTTTTGGTTCGACCATCGGCAGCTTCTCATAATCGCCGCTGTCTGCCGTCAGCTCGAACAACTTACAGCCTCCCCCGCCATGGCGGCTCTCCGGCATCGTCTTTTGAATATGCTCACTCTGCGCGGTGGCCGCCGCCTTGATATATTTTCTTTCGAAAACGCCGCCTGTGTCTCCTGCGATAATTCCAATTTTGATATCTTGAGCAAGGCCATGCTTATGGAACATCCGATCTCCATAACTTACCAGGACGGCAAGAATGGAGAGCTGACCACCCGTGAGATTGAGCCGTATCGGCTTCATAACTATGCCGGCAGCTGGTACGTAATCGGCTTCTGCAGACTGCGGCAGGCTCCCCGCAATTTTCAGCTGGGCCGCATACTAAATCTTGTTGTTTTGGATGAGGTAGTCAGCAGTCCTCAATTTGATGTTGATGACTATCTTGCCGGGGCCTTTGGTATTTTTAAGGGCCGGGATGTGATTACGGTAGTTCTGCGTTTCAGCCCGGCCATTGCCCATTTAATCCATGAGCAGTGCTGGCACCCGGAGCAGGTGATGAGTGAGGAGGCAGACGGCTCCCTCATATTATCACTCCCGGTGGCGAATTTTACCGAAATCCGGATGAAAACCCTGCAATATGGCGCTCAGGTAGAGGTGGTATCCCCGGCAGAGCTGCGCCGTCAGGTAGCGCAGGAGGCGGCGGCCATGGGCAGACTTTATAAATGAACCCCAATTCGTAACGGCTTGAGGGTTATTACAGTATTTGAAAAAAAATGGGAGGAGGGTCATCATATGACCCAGGGGACATGTTAGCATGGTAGTAAATGAAGTTTTTTTAATGAATTACCAGGGGCGGATGAGGGCTTTTATGTTGCCATTGATGTTGAAACTACTGGTCTGTCGCCCCGCACCGGGGGACGGGTATTGCTCCCCAACTTACCAGACTATAAACTGACAACCGTATATCATCATTTCTTCGGTGATTTGCTGCTCGGACCTGAGCATCGGGCCTTGGCCGATGCCAAAATGGCCGCTTATATATGGCAAAAATTAGCGGGTAGAAGAATGGATGACTTGTAGGTATGAGATGGTTTTCTGAACTAAGCTGGTTATAAATTTGTTGTATTTATAAACAAAGGTGAGCGAATGCGTGACTTATCTCCTTCAGACTTAAAAACAATCCTACACTCCAAAAGAGCCAATATGTACTACTTGGAGCATTGTCGTGTCATGCAGAAGGATGGCCGCGTGCTGTATCTAACCGAGGTCAAAAAAGACAAGCAATATTTTAATATCCCCATTGCCAATACTACCGTGATATTATTGGGAAATGGTACATCGGTAACCCAGGCGGCGGTGCGGATGCTGGCCCAGGCCGGAGTGCTTGTCGGTTTTTGTGGGGGTGGTGGCACGCCCTTGTATATGGGAAATGAAATTGAATGGCTGACCCCGCAGAGTGAGTACCGGCCCACCGAATATTTGCAAGGCTGGATGTCCTTCTGGTTTGACGATGAAAAACGCCTGCAAGCCGCAAAAACTTTGCAACATGCCCGCATTGAGTATTTGCGAAAAGTCTGGAGCCATGATCGGGAATTGGTTCTGGCCGGTTTTGATGCGGCTGATCCGGCCATCGTCGGGGCATTGGATGCGTCTCTTGCTCAGATAGAGAGTGCCGGCAAGACCCCGTATCTGTTGGCATCGGAGGCAAAATTGACCAAGCAGTTGTATAAATTTGCCGCCCGTCTGCACAAAATGGATGGCTTTGTCCGCACAAGGGAAGCGACAGATATTGCCAATGGCTTTCTGAACCACGGCAATTATCTTGCTTACGGGCTGGCCGCCTCAACTCTCTGGGTATTGGGAATACCGCACGCCTTTGCGGTAATGCACGGTAAAACCAGGCGCGGGGCCCTGGTTTTTGATGTCGCCGACCTGGTGAAAGACGCGATAGTCCTGCCATGGGCCTTTATATGTGCCAAAGAAAACGCCACCGAACAGGAATTTCGTCAGCAATGCCTGCAATCATTTACCGATCATAAGGCCCTGGATGCCATGTTTAATCAGATCAAGGAAATGGCCCTGACCAATTGGGAGGGAAGCCTGTGAAGACAGATATGACCCTGTTCGAAGACTATAAGATTCGGCGAATATATGACGAAGATGAAGAAATACGGTGGTTTTCGGTCATTGATATTGTTCGGGTACTGACCCGGCAGGAGGATTACCAGGCCGCAAGAAAGTACTGGAACAAGCTAAAACAGCGTTTAAAGAAGGAAGGCAGTCAGTTGGTGACAAATTGTCACCAACTGAAACTGGTGGCAGCAGATGGTAAAAAATATCTGACCGATGTTGCCACCGCCGAGACCCTGCTCCGCCTGGTAACAGCGAAAAAGAAGGTACCCTGAGATGATGGTAACCTTTATCTCCCAATGCGAGAAAAACGCCCTCAAAAAGACCCGCCGGGTGCTTGACGCCTTCGCCGACCGTATCGGCGACAACACCTGGCAGACCGTTATTACCCAGGAGGGCTTGAAAACGGTACAAAAAATGCTGCGCCAGACCGCCAGCAAAAGCACCGCCGTTTCCTGCCACTGGATAAGGAGCCGGTCCAGAAGCCAGTTTTTATGGGTGGTGGGTAATAAGGATAAGTTTGATGAACGGGGCGTGGTACCGGTTAATTATACGGAAAATGAGATCAGTCAATATTCTGACAACTATCAGTGGAACAAGATAGTTGTCATTCAATATGCTGCTGCTATTGCCGGGCTGTTTCACGATTTTGGCAAGGCAACAGTATTATTTCAGAAAAAGATTGATCAAAAACAGAAAACCGAAAAGTTTGAGCCCTATCGGCATGAGTGGTTGTCTCTTAGATTATTTCAGGGATTTGTCGGCAATAAAGCGGATGAAGAGTGGCTTGATTCGTTAAGCCGGGTTGAATCGGATCAACTTGCTGAATGTTTTAAGGACGGTTTGGACGGAAAAGTCGAAAATAATCATCCAGTCAGTGAGTTAAGTCCATTTGCTCGGTTGGTTGCCTGGTTGATTTTATCGCATCATAGATTACCGATTTATCCGCAGTGGAAAAAACAAGAAAATTCACCACCACCATTTAGTACAGATACTGATAAAGAATATATTTCAAAGTGGGAGGATAAAGAGTTCGGTGCTATCTGGAATTCATATAACTGTAAAGATGCGGATCAACAATGCAGGGTAGAGCAGAATTGGAAATTTGAAAAAGGCCTCCCGTACAAAAGTATGCATTGGCGCTCCAAGGTCTGTTTGCTCGCGTCCGAGGCCAAGGCAAAACTTTGTTTGCGGCAATATAAAGAGACAGACTGGTTAAATCAACAGCTTTTCACGGCGCATATTTCACGTCTTTGTTTGATGTTGGCAGACCATTTTTACTCGGCGCAGGAAAAAATAACGGAAGAGTGGCGCAGTCCCAATTATCCAGTTTGGGCAAACACCTATTATATGGGGCACGGATTTAAACAGCAGCTCGATGAACATTTGATAGGGGTGGCGCATTATGCCCAAAGAATTGCCCAATCACTACCCAAACTAAATAACAGTCTTGATTCATTGGATAATAAAGATGTTCTTGAGCGCAATGTGGGGAAAGACCATAAAGAATTGTTTGGCTGGCAGGATAAAGCCAGAAAGATTAGCCAGAAAATGGCTAAGGAGACCATTGTCAAAGGATTTTTCGGCATCAATATGGCTTCAACCGGCAAGGGAAAAACCCTGGCGAATGCCAAGGTTATGTACGCGATAGGAAACGGGACTGGCAGAAAAAGGTTCAGTGTGGCCTTGGGGTTACGAACTCTAACCCTGCAAACGGGCAGGGAGTACAGAAAAAAAATTGGACTTAGCGAGGAAGAACTGGCGATTGCTGTTGGTGGCACTGCCGTTAAAGAGTTGTTTGACAACCAGCAGGACAAGGAAAATACCAACGAATACGAAAAAATCGGTGGTGAATCTCAAGAGGAGCTTCTAGATCCTGACTTAACGATCAATTACAAAGGGGGCCGTTCAAGACACAGCCTTTCTTGGTGGACAGCGCAGGAAGAAAATCTCGATAAGTTAATTAATGCTCCGGTACTCGTATGCACTATCGACCATCTAATACCCGCAACCGAAGGGACGAAAGGCGGCCGACAGATTGCCCCCATGTTACGGCTGTTGACTTCAGATCTCGTGTTGGATGAGCCTGATGACTTTGGGTTAGAAGATTTACCTGCTCTGTGTCGCCTGGTTCATTGGGCCGGGATGCTTGGCAGTCGGGTGTTATTATCCACTGCAACTATGCCGCCTGCGTTAGCCTATGCCCTTTTTTTGGCTTATCATGATGGTTGGCGGGAGTATGCCAAGGCCAATATTTCAGCTTGGAATGGGGAAATTTCCTGTGCCTGGTTTGATGAGTTCAATAGCAGGAGCGGAGAGTTTAGTGACTTCAAGCAATTTAAATCCGCCCATGAGAGTTTTGTGGAAAAAAGGATTGAAAATCTTGAAGGCAGTGTACTCGCCAGGCAGAAAGGAGCGATAATACCAATGGATAAACTTGGAACCGGGTCGATCAATAATATCATGGCCGGGATTATCCAGGAACATATTCTTGAGCTGCACCAGAAGCATCACCAAAGTCATAGTGGTAAAAATGTCTCAATCGGCCTTGTCCGTATGGCAAACATCAGGCCTCTGGTTGCTGTTGCCATTGAATTGATCAGCAAGGATGCCCCCTGTCGGGATACCTGTATTCATTATTGTGTTTATCACAGCCGTTTTCCTCTGGCGATCCGCTCACATATAGAAAACAAATTAGATAGAATTTTGAATCGGCACAATCCGGACGATATTTGGTGTCATCCGGAAATTGATGAAAAAATAAGGAATAGTCGTCAATTAAATCACATTTTTGTGGTCATTGCCTCTCCGGTTGCCGAAGTCGGACGTGACCATGATTATGATTGGGCAATTGTCGAACCAAGCTCCATACGTTCAATTATTCAGGTGGCAGGAAGAGTCTTTAGGCATAGACCCCGTGTACCATCGGAGCCCAATATTCTATTGTTGGATAAAAATTATAGAGCATTATCTGGTGAGTCAAAATGTTTTGAAAAACCAGGTTTCGAGATAGAAGGGTTGCAACACCAAGGGTCGCATGCCCTGTTGGAAATACTGCCCCCGGCACAATACGCAACCATTAATGCCATTCCACGAATTGCCTTACCTGCAGGATGTGTCCTGTCGGATAATTCATGGAGTAATCTGGTTGAACTGGAACATAAAGCGCTTACCCAACAACTGTTCACAGGGAATAAACCTGCGAATGTTTGGTGGAAATACCATCCGCAATGGTGTGGCGAGGTGCAACGTCAGCAGCGTTTTCGGGCTTCTCCTCAAGATGAGGTCTATTATTTGTGGATTGTGGATAAATATAGCCCGGCAAGATGGCAATGGAAAAATGAAAATGTAAAACCAGCAGAATTTGGTGAATTATCCGGTGATATATCAATCGATAATTTTCAATTACAGAGCCATGGATCAGGCAATGATTTTTGGTTTGAACTCGATGAGAAAGCAATTTATACACAACTGGCTGGTGAGTTAAATATCCGTACGCTGGAAGAGGTTAGTCGCCGGTTTGGCGAGGTGCGATTGATTGAGTATGACAATTACCCCCAAGAATACAAATATCACCCTAATTTGGGATTATTTCAGGAAATAGGAGACACGCATGACTGAAGAGAAAAAAGATTTTGAAAATTGGGAAGAGGTCATCAAAAAATATATTGATGATCTAAGCGATGACAATTTAAAAGATGAATATCGTGCTTTCTTGCTCTCTGATTTTTACTTTAGAAAATTACAAGAATCTGAAGCAGAAGGAGAGAATGAGGGTAGAAAGCTGAAAATAGAGTTGAAAAAGATCAATAAAATTAAAGTAACTCATAAAAACAAGACAACCTTGGGGGAATATTATGAATCCTTTTTAGAAAAAGGATGGATCATAGATTCTTCACGTCAACAGCAGTTCATAGCAAACAAAAATTGTTTTTATAACATTTGGATATGCCGAGCCTTAATTTTAGGAGAAGATGTGTATCCTGCAACACATATTGCAAAGTTAACACATTCCAGCAGTGGGGCATCGTCTGTTTGGGACAAGACGCCGCTTTCAGGAAATGATCAATATCTCTCAACAGCCTCTTTGACAAGAAAGATAATAGACGGTTCCTATCCGAATGCGGCCTTATCTAAAGGAGTTAAGTTTTTGTTGCTGACGCACGAGGATAGTATGCTTGCTGATGAATTAATTAATGGGAACAGGGATACATTAAAAGGGATAGCAGAGAAAGAGGACGAGTTGTCCGCATGGCTGAAGAGTTTTCAGAAAATCCTGAGTACCCCACCCAATAGCGATAGCCTCGCGAAGCAAGTATTTTTCCCTGTTTGTGATGATTATCACTTGCTAACAGTATTAAAGTCTTCTTCTCTGCTGCAGGCCATTTACGATGGATACTTTGAAAAAACAGCTAGAAAAAATCACAATACTTTTAGAAATAGCAAAAAAAAAGGAAAGTATATAGGGGGGGACTATAAACAACCTGTCAGTACCGCCAGAATATCTACCACTCTAAGCCAACCACAAAATGTCTCTGTATTGAATGGAACGAGGGGGGGGAATATTCGTCTATTCTCAGCTCAACCACCATTTTGGCAAAGCCAATTAAAACCACCTGTTCAGAAAAATTCTTTCTTTTACGCCGGTCTTAACAGCCAAGACATTAAAGAGAATGTGGACTACCTGAGAGATTTTTTACTTCGGTTTCAGAGGATAGATTTAAGCATTAAAGGTCCAAAGAAGAAAAAATGGATTGATGGTTGGGTGAACAATATTGTTGATGGTGTCTTGCGTTACGCAATCAGTGTTCAGAACCTGCCTGCCGAGTGGTCAACTGCAGAAGGCATAAAGCTTAAAAGAGAACATCAATATTTCCTGGACCCATATCGTGACGATGACTCCTTTCAGAAGGCACGACAGTCAGCCGATTGGCAAGCCGTTGTTTGTAGTGATTTCGCCAGGTGGCTCAATGGCAGATTAAGGGGAAAAGATAAGAAATTCACACCGCAGCGTGAGCATACCAGGATTTGGGAGAAGGTTATGGAAAAGGAGTTGCGGGAACATACTCAAATGATTGATGCGGATATCAAATTAGCCCAAAAGGAGCCAAAAGCATGAACCAGTATATTGTGATCAACCGTATTCAGGTGCAAAACGCTAATGCGATTGCCGGTTTCACTTGGGGGTTTCCGGCCATTACCAATTTTTTAGGTTTTGTTCAAAGTCTGTCACGCAAATTAGCTGATACGGAAAATTATCAAGACATTACATTAACAGGTTGCGCTGTTATCGCACATGAACATAAAGTTCATACCTTTGGTCGCTATGAGCGCAGGTTCATCCAAAGCCGCAATCCACCATATATGAAAAAAGATGTTGAAAAGGTCGTGAGCGGTAAGGCACCGTCTGTCACCGAAGAAGGAAAAATGAATATGACGGTTTCTCTGTTGGTGGAGTGCAGTGGTAATATCGGCAATCGAGCAGAGGGGTTTCTGATATGGTTGCAAAACGCCTGTCTGTTACAAAGGCTGGCCGGCGGAACGATTCTGAATATTGGCGATATTCAGAATCATGCCCCGGGAAACAGCAGTGATGTCATGAGGATGACTCGTAAACTATTGCCAGGTTTTGTTTTGTTGGATCGTTCCCAATACCTTGAGAGCCATTATCGTGAATTATTAAAAGACAATCCCGATGCTGAATTGCTGGATGCCTGGCTGGATTTTTCAGCATTGAAACAAAAAGCCCGCCCTAAGTCTGATCTGATTTCTAGGTACCTACTAAAATTAATAAAAAAAGAGCCGGACAATCAACAGATTTCTCAACTTTTGGAGCTTTGGCAGCGACATTTGGGAGTGCCCTATGAGCAAACGGGAATCCCCGAAGGTTTAAGAAGTTACTTTGGGCGGCTCGAAGAAACCAAGGCCAACAAAAAACTCCTGAAGCAGTGGAGAGAATATTGTGAGCCCGGCAAAAAAACAGATGCGGATTGGGAATACATACCAAAACCGGAAACCGGCTATTTGGTTCCTATCATGACAGGGTATAAGGCCATCTCCTCGGTATACAAAAATGATGAAGTCGGCAATACCCGCGACAATGAAACGGATGTCTGCTTTGTGGAGTCAGTCCACAGTATAGGAGAATGGCAGAGTACTCATCATGTCAAGAGCCTGGAGCAGCTACAGCGTTGTGTGTGGCGTTATCATTATGAAGAAAATTGGTACTTGTGCAGGCAGGCGGTTGATTCGCAGACAGGTGTTGCTGGTAATCATGTCACACAATATGAAAAACATGAAGAGGAAATTTACAGTTAATCAGACATCAATCTTAAACAAGGAGAAAACAATGAATGTTAAATTACCATCCGTACTTTCATTCGAGCGTAAGATGGAGACCTCTGATGCCCTCATGTATGCTGGCAACTGGGGAGAATCAGAGAGACTTATTTCTCAAGAATGGCTGCCGATTCCAATCACCAAGAGGCAAAATAGATCTACCCAGAGTGCCTACGGCATTGATGATGCGAAGAAATCTGAACCAAATCCTGTTTCATCTGATAGTGATGACGCAAATCTTCCGCATGGTAGAGACACTGGTAGAGACACACTTAAAGTCAGTTTTAGCTTGAGAGTGATAGGTAATGTGGGCAAGCCGTTCGCATGCAATTCCCCTGACTTTGAGACAGCTATCCGCCAAAAGGCGGAAGAGTACAAAGGGGCAAGCGAAGGTTTGAACACCTTGGCCTTGCGCTATGCATACAATATCGTCAATGGTCGTTTCTTGTGGCGTAACCGGGTTTGCGCCGAAAAAATATTCATTCATGTGAAAACCAATACTCATCCTGAGGCACTTGTCTTTAACGCATATGATTTTTCATTGAATGATTTTAGTAAAAATGTCGATAATAGCGACTTGCAAAAACTGGCAGAAAATATCTATGCAGGGCTAATGGGAGGGGACAGTGCTTTTACTTTTGTTGAGGTGAATGCTTATGTCAAGTTAGGCAAGGGGCAGCATGTTTTTCCATCACAGGAAATGAATATGGGGGAAAAGAAAAAGGTGCTCTTTCAGTTGGACAAATGTGCCGCCATGCATAATGTCAAGATCGGCAATGCCATCAGGAGTGTAGATGACTGGTATGACGGAGCCGAATTTCCGATTGCTGTCGAACCATATGGCTCAGTCACACAGATGGGGCAAGCCTATAGAAAGAGTAAAAATGATTTATACACTTTGATGCTTGACTGGTTAAATGGAAAAGATCGTGTGCGAGATGAGGACAAGCATTTTGTTGTAGGCAATCTTATTCGTGGTGGCGTTTTTGGTGGTAAGGGGGACTAACGATGAAATTTTATCAGGAAATATCCCTGTTGCCTAATGCCGATATCAGCGTCTATTTTATCTGGCAAAAGCTGTACCAGCAAATACATCTCGCCTTGGCGGATAACAAGGAGGCGGCGAACCGTTCTTCCATCGGTGTGTCTTTCCCCGAATATAATGCCGATCAATTTTCGCTCGGCACAAAGCTAAGGATTTTCGCCGGAAATGAAGAATTGCTCAAGAAAGCGCAATTTGAAAAATGGTTGGTTCGGCTTAGTGATTATGCGCATGTGAGCCCGATCAAGGAAGTTCCGGAGGATGTTGCCGGGCATGCCTGTTTCAGGCATGTGAAACTGAAGGGTAACAAGGAAAAACTGGCAAGGCGCAGAGCCAAGCGAAAAGGCGAGACATTACAACAGGCATTGGCGCATTTTGATGGTTACCAGGAGCAGCACTCCAAATTGCCGTATATCAATATGACCAGCCAGACCAATGTCCAGCGGTTCCGGTTGTTTATTGAGAAAATCGAAAAGGAGCAACCTCAGACAGGAACATTTTCATGTTATGGTTTGAGCGATAGTGCCATCGTGCCTCTCTTTTGACCCAAAAACAATCACCGGGGAAAACAGGTTTATTATCAATAGGTTATAGCTGTACTGATTTTTTTGGTATTCGGAGGCAATTTCTCCTACTTCCCTGATGTTATTTGTTTTTTTTGTTTGAATTTGTCGTTCACCGCCGTACAGGCGGCTTAGAAATGGTGGAAGAATCAATATCCCCCCAACATCCCGTTCACCGCCGTACAGGCGGCTTAGAAATGTGATGTCGAAATGCAACTTACGTAAAATATGTTCACCGCCGTACAGGCGGCTTAGAAAACCGGGATCCAGCAAGCGGGCCGTAAGTGACTGTTCACCGCCGTACAGGCGGCTTAGAAATATACCGAGGGCACGGATTATACCGTCAACACGTTCACCGCCGTACAGGCGGCTTAGAAAACCGCCGGAAGATCTTGCCGAAGCATCCTATCGTTCACCGCCGTACAGGCGGCTTAGAAAGACAGGAGATGAAAAAGACCAGCCATCCCTATGTTCACCGCCGTACAGGCGGCTTAGAAACGCCATCCAACTTATCCTTACCCAGGTGTGCAAGTTCACCGCCGTACAGGCGGCTTAGAAAACCACCGGCAGATCTTGCCGCAGCATCCTATCGTTCACCGCCGTACAGGCGGCTTAGAAAGGATGCTGGCGGAGAGAGCCCCTCACCCCGGCGTTCACCGCCGTACAGGCGGCTTAGAAATTAATCAGTGCGCCGGACACGTCTGCCTATGCGTTCACCGCCGTACAGGCGGCTTAGAAATTGAACCCGCGCAAGGTGGCTTTCTTGTCCAAGTTCACCGCCGTACAGGCGGCTTAGAAAGTAAAGTTGTCAAGACGATGAATCGTTCTTGAGTTCACCGCCGTACAGGCGGCTTAGAAATACGCGGCCGAATCGGGCAAGAAGATCACCGGGTTCACCGCCGTACAGGCGGCTTAGAAAAAATATCGGTCATGGTGGGCAGACCAGTCATCGTTCACCGCCGTACAGGCGGCTTAGAAAGAACTTCGCGCCTCTCGCAGCCTCGTCGATTAGTTCACCGCCGTACAGGCGGCTTAGAAAGGCGTTTGAAACATATCCTTCACGGCGTCACCGTTCACCGCCGTACAGGCGGCTTAGAAAAGGTTTGAGCTGGTGATGGACAGCGGCCAGACGTTCACCGCCGTACAGGCGGCTTAGAAATCCGCAGGATTTTCCGAAGGATTGTCAACAGCGTTCACCGCCGTACAGGCGGCTTAGAAAAGGAGCAAGCGATGCGGAGCTTAGCAGAGCAGGTTCACCGCCGTACAGGCGGCTTAGAAATTGCAGTGGTACTCGCCGACGGAGTCTGAAGAGTTCACCGCCGTACAGGCGGCTTAGAAATCGGAATCCTCCAGGATTACCAATCAATCCCAGTTCACCGCCGTACAGGCGGCTTAGAAAATGGACAACAATGATTTAAGCGCCCCGTATTCGTTCACCGCCGTACAGGCGGCTTAGAAATGGATAAAATAGCCGCAAAATTGGGAGTCACGGTTCACCGCCGTACAGGCGGCTTAGAAAAAAGGTTATTTTTTCTTCTTTTTGCATAACCCGTTCACCGCCGTACAGGCGGCTTAGAAAACCGGAATGGCACGACGTTACCGGGATGTCAGGTTCACCGCCGTACAGGCGGCTTAGAAAAAGCGCTCACCAGCAACTCGGCCTCGGAATCCGTTCACCGCCGTACAGGCGGCTTAGACAGGAGTTTATAGGATTCGGCCATTTTTCAGAAAAATTCCATGTAAAATTAAGCCCTTAGCAATCGCAAAGACGTAAGACCCTCCTGCTTTTCCGGACACTCAATATAAAAATTACAAAAAATCACGATGATATTCATTTTTTTCTTGACTATGTAAGACCCTATTTATATTATGTAGGTATGGCCCACCTGCATAAAAAGATAAAAAAGGGAAGACCCTATTATTACGTACGGGAGATTGCCCGGGTCAACGGCAAGCCCAAGGTTAT
>VAPE01035309.1_pt1 | contig 12455 bp, 7 predicted proteins | sample 3393911 | NCBI WGS metagenome assembly VAPE01 (sample SAMN08290436, study PRJNA428436) | hydrothermal vent metagenome | isolation source: Deep-sea hydrothermal vent chimney | place: Atlantic Ocean: South-mid Altantic Ridge | reverse complement strand
TGTATGAATGAAAAAACTTCCGTCTTCGGTCTTCTGACTTTTCTTAAGAAGTGTACATTGGACACTACAAAAATAATTTACCCACTAAAATGGTAGTAGAATTAAAAATTTATTATTATGGATTTTACAACAAAATACCTTGGATTAGAATTAAAAAACCCCATTATCGTTGGAGCCAGCAACCTCGTTATTGATGTAAAGATGCTTCAATCGCTTGAGGAATCAGGTGCTGCTGCCATTGTTTACAAATCGTTGTTTGAAGAGCAGGTAAACCTGGAACATCTCCAAATGGAGGAAGAAATGGGCGAGTATGCCGAACGAAATGCCGAGATGACAACTGTTTTCCCACAGGACATTTATGAAGCCGGCCCTGATGAATTTCTCATGCATTTTAAAGAAGCCCGAAAAGCTGTCAGCATCCCACTCATTGCCAGTCTGAATGCTGTTTTTGACGATACATGGTACGAATGGGCAAAGAAACTGGAAGATGCCGGAGCTGACGCTCTGGAATTAAATTTCTATAACAACCCCCGTGAATTTGATATGGGAGGAAATGCCATCATTCAGGAAGAGCTGGATGTGATTGCCGGTGTTAAAAAAGTCGTGAATATTCCGGTAAGTGTAAAGCTGAGTTCGTTCTACACCAACCCGCTGTACGTTTTTAACGAAATGGATAAAAAAGGTGTTGACGGGCTGGTTCTGTTCAACCGTCTGTTTCAGCCCGACATCAATATAGACAGTGAAAAAATGCATTTCCCGTATAACCTGAGCAGCAAGCAGGACAACCGCCTGCCATTGCGCTATGCCGGCATGCTGTATGGCAATATCAATTGCGATGTATGTGCCAACACAGGAATATTCGACGCAGAGGATGTCATTAAAATGATTTTGGCCGGCGCCAATACTGTTCAGGTGGTGAGTACACTTTATAAGCATGGCCCGCAACAAATCCAGAAGATACTTGAAGACATGGAGATATGGATGGCTAACAAACAATACGGCTCACTCGATGATTTCAGAGGGAACCTCTCCATGAAAAAGGTGAAAGATCCGTTTGCATACCGTCGTGCACAATATGTGGATATTCTTATGAGGTCAGCCGAAATATTTAAACAATATCCTGTATTGTAGATAATTACCGGTTTAAACTATTTCTCATATACAAAAGCCATGCTGAAAAGGATGGCTTTTTTCTTTTTCAGAAGACGAAAGATATTAACTACAAAAACATAAAAGTCATCTTGCCCTCATCAAAAAAAAAGAACAGGTGAAAAAACCAAACCAATCAAATACGTAATTCCCTTAAATCACTACGGAAATCCCCCAAATGCCGCTGTGAATTATTCACTCGTTTGTATTTTTAGGTAATTTCGGACTTGGAAATAAAAAATACGTTTAACCTTTTAAAAAAATCTAAAATGGCAAATTACGAACAGCAGATTAATGACTTTATGGCTAAGGTCATTGCCAAAAATCCCGGCGAAGTTGAATTTCATCAAGCCGTTCATGAAGTAGTGGAATCTCTGGTACCGTTTATCGAAGAAAATCCACAGTATAAAGATGCTAAAATCCTGGAAAGGATGATTGAACCCGAGCGCGTTCTCATGTTTCGTGTTCCGTGGCTGGACGACAAAGGAACCGTCCAGATTAACCGCGGTTTTCGTATCGAAATGAACAGTGCTATCGGCCCGTATAAAGGGGGCTTGCGTTTCCACCCAACAGTCAATCTTGGCATATTAAAATTCCTTGCCTTTGAACAAGTGCTGAAAAACTCGTTGACAACCCTGCCCATGGGCGGTGGAAAAGGCGGTTCCGATTTTGATCCCAAAGGGAAATCGGATAATGAAGTTATGCGTTTCTGTCAAAGCTTTATGACTGAATTACAACGTCATATCGGACCTAACACAGACGTTCCCGCAGGCGACATTGGCGTTGGCGGACGTGAAATAGGATTTCTCTTCGGACAGTACAAAAGGTTGCGAAATGAATTTACCGGTGTTCTCACGGGCAAAGGCCTTGAATGGGGAGGCTCTTTGATTCGTCCCGAAGCTACCGGTTATGGCGCCACTTATTTTGCCAATGAAATGCTGGCCACCAAAGGAGAAACTTTCGAAGGCAAAACCGTGGTAGTTTCCGGATCAGGCAACGTTGCTCAATATGCTACACAAAAAGTGACTGAGCTGGGCGGAAAAGTGGTTACACTATCCGACTCCTCCGGATACATCCACGACCCCAATGGTATTGATACAAAGAAACTGGATTTCGTTCTTAACCTGAAAAATGTAAAACGCGGCCGCATCAAAGAATATGCTGATAAATATGGTGTTGAGTACCATGCCGGCGAGCGTCCATGGGGTGTAAAATGCGATGTAGCCATGCCTTGTGCTACGCAAAATGAAGTGAGTGAAGAGGATGCCCGCAAACTGGTGGCTAATGGTTGTATTGCAGTAAGCGAAGGTGCCAACATGCCTTCTACTCCGGAAGCAGTTATGGTCTTCCACGAGCATAAGATACTCTTTGCTCCCGGCAAAGCAGCCAATGCCGGCGGAGTTGCTGTTTCAGGCCTCGAAATGAGCCAAAACTCCCTGCGTTTGAGCTGGACACGCGAAGAAGTAGATAGCCGCCTCCATCAGATTATGAAAGACATCCACGCTACCTGTGTCAAATATGGTACCGAAGGCGATTATGTAAATTATGTGGAAGGTGCAAACATCGGCGGTTTTGTAAAAGTTGCCGATGCTATGCTTGCCCAGGGACTGGTTTAAATCTTCTTACAGTTTATCTCGAAAGGGTTGCGGGTTTTCTCGCAGCCCTTTTTTCTTTTATTGATTACCAAATGTTGATAATTCACGCAAAGACCGCAAAAAAGAAATCTACGCTAAATTCGCAAAGCCTTTTCACCATCTCCTTCCCGTTTGAAACGGGACAAGTCGTGTACTTAAAACTTAAACATGAGTATTTTATGTCTTGGAATAATGAAATAACGAAAAGAAACTGCAAAACTGACTTGTGATTTCCCGGACTATGAAAAGGACAAATTTCCGGCTATTGATTTTCCTATCTTTGCCCTAAATTTTCAATAGAACAGCAGCCACAACTGCATTTATAGAAAAACATCAGTCTATTCTGTTAAACTTATGCAAAAAGGACAAAAAGCTGTATTACTTATTAATGTCGGAACACCGGACAAAGCAGAGGTAAAAGCGGTGCGCCGCTTTCTGTCGCAGTTTTTAAACGACAGACGGGTGATGGATATGCCCTGGCTTCTACGAAAAATACTGGTCAACCTCATCATCGTCCCTTTTCGCGCTCCAAAATCCACAAAGCTGTATGAAAAACTTTGGACTGCCGAAGGCTCTCCTCTGTTGCTGAACACAGAAAAATTTGCTGACAAACTACAATCGGTACTTGGTGAAAATTACCAGGTTTTTACCGCCATGCGTTACGGAAACCCATCGCTGAAAAAGAGGTTGCAACAGATCAAAGATCAGGGATTTGGCGAGTTGGTTATCTTCCCTCTGTTTCCACAATATGCCTCTTCTACAACCGGAACCATCCTGGAATTTGTCAGGAAAGAGGTACAAAAATGGGGGACTTCCCCAAAGCTATATTTTGTAAGCCAATTTTATGATCATCCCGGGTTTTTGGAAGCTTTTACCCAAAATATCGCTGCTTGCCATCCTGAAGAATTCGACCACATTATTTTTTCCTATCACGGACTTCCTCTGCAACAGGTGGAAAAAGTTCATCCTGGAATCTCTTCTGCGGAATGCAAATGCGAAAAGCAAATGCCGACTTATGGAAATAGCTGTTACAAAGCTACTTGCTATAAAACTACCAAGATGCTGGCCGAAAAACTCGGTTTAGACAAACAGCGATATTCCATCGGTTTTCAGTCACGTTTCTCCAAAAACTGGCTCAGCCCTTTTACGGATGAACTCATTAAAAAACTGGCCGGAGACGGGGCCAGGACAATTCTTGTAACCGTTCCTTCCTTTGTGGCCGATTGTCTGGAAACGCTGGTGGAAATAGAGGACGGTTACAGTTCTCTTTTCCGCGAGCTGGGAGGCGAAAAATTGGTTCTTGTGAAGAGCCTGAACGACAGTGAGCTATGGGTAGAAACGGCTGCTGACATCATCCGGGAACAAAGCTCTTAAAGTTTGGCTGCCAGTTTTTTCATCTTGCTCACACTTTTCACCATGAGTACCGAACAATCAGCCTGCTCGGAAATACGAAAAGAGTCGCTCTCTTCGATGGATTTTGCTGTCTTTTTGCCCCGTTCGGCACTGATAATCAGCAAATCAACTTTTGTAGAATATTTTAGAATTTCCTCTTTCGGATGGTCTGTGGGGATGAGGGAAATGTCGTACAATGCACTGGAATTGAAATTCTCGATAGCATCCACAATCAGCTTATCCGCCCTTTGCTTTTGCCTTTTGGAATATTTCACCGGAAGAAATTTTAGCAAAACAATGCGAGCATCTCTTTTTTCGGCAACCGCTGTAGCACAGTTCAGCATAAGATTCAGGTCTGTAGAACTTTTTATGTACAGTGCAATTGTCCGGGGATTGAACTTTCCCACGTCTGTTTTCAGGTTCATGACAACAATATCTGTCACCGACATTTTCATTACCTGGCTCAGGATACTGGGTTTCCCGGGAGTTTTCCGTTTGGGAAATCCCATTACAATAAGGTTGCTGTTTTCACTCTCACCGGCCTGAACAATTCCACGGGCTACATTATGTGCTGCACGTATTATCGGGGTCATTTTTATGTTGTTTAATCTGGCCAGTTCCACCCCGCGTTTTATCACCTCAAGCGACTCATGAGCGCCGGAAAGGGCATCATAAAAATCTTTTCCCTTTGGAACATCTTTCACCGCCAACACAATGATATTGCCACCCTGTTTGGACATCAGCGTATTGGAAAGCATCAGCAGCGATTTTTGGGTTTCCGGATTCGACATTGGTACCAGCAGCGTATTCCGGGTGAAAAAAGAAAAACTTCTTTCTTCCTCAAGGATAATATTCACTCCTCCCCTGTGCCGCTTTTCCCGCTTACGGGAATAGAAAAAATAAATGGCAGCTCCTACCACCAGCAACTGCTGACCGAAAGCAAGTGAAACAATACCCATTGTCATCAAAAGACCAATATTGATGATGAGTGTAACTTCAGGAAGAAAGTTTTTCCATCTTGCCTTGGGCTTTATGTCCGGATTTTTCCGGTATATCTTCCTGAGAGCCAATGAAACAGGTAACATAGAAACCAACAATGAGAAGTTTGCGGCCTTGGCAATAAACGTCAGATTAGCTGAAAGTAAAATAACGCTAACAAAAGCGGCACCAAAAAGAAGTGCAGTCTTTGGCTGTTTTGTTTTTGCATTTAGCTTTCCCAGAAAATCAGGGAAGAACCTGTCTTTGCCCATCTCGAAAATTTGCCGGCTTTGAGAAACCATGGTACTGCTGAGTGCTCCCAGCGAAGCCATGATACCGCCAAGAGAAATCAAAAGCCAGCCCCGGCCCCCAAAACTTTTGTTGGCCACCAACACCAACGGAGCGTGACTAGCAACAAGTTCGTGCCAGGGAACCGTCAATACAGCTGCAACGGCAATGAGAAGATTAAGTCCTATGCTGATGAGCATGGAAAGTTTCATGGCTTTAGGTACCGTTTTTTCAGGCTCTTTAATTTCATCTGCATTGTTGGCAATCATCTGATAGCCAAAGAAAGAGATGTAAATCAATGAGATAGCAGCCAGCGTTCCGTCAAAGCCATTTGGCAAAAGAGGATGAATATTCTGAACATCGGCATGAAAAGCAGAGAAAATAATAAGCAGTAATAAAATACCCACATTACCCCAGATAATCCAGCTTTGAAGGTTGAGTTTTTTCTTCCCGGACGACAAAACATTCAAGTATGCAAGAAACAGGGTAACGCCCACTGCCACAAACTTAGCCACATAATCAGGTGCATCTATCCCTAAGATGGAGATCGTGTATTCGGCAAAACCAATGGCATACAGACCACAGGCAAAAATACTACCGAGCGCCAGGAACCATCCGGATGTAAAGCCACCAATACTGCCCAAAATTTTATAGGAATAGGTGTAACCACCACCGGAACGGGGAATAATTCGTCCCAATTCAGCATACATAAGGGTGGTTACAAAAGCCAGAACTCCCGTAATAAAGTAGGTCAGGATAACCGAAGGACCGGCAACACCGGCAGCCGCACCTATCAGTACATAAATCCCGGCACCCATTAATGCGCCCACACCGATGGTTGTGGCTCCAAACAGACCTATCGTACGTTCAAAGTTCAATGGCTTGATCTTCCGGCGAAAAATTTCCTGAATATCCTGAGGCATAAATGTCGATTTATGAAGCAAATATAAGGATTTTAGATTATACGGATTGAATAGGTAAAGGTCAGGCGATGGTTATTCGATAGCCAGGCAGTTGTCATTCGATGGTCAGGCGGTGGTCAAACAATGCATTTTCAAAGTCTTTTACAAATTCGTTTTCCTCTTTATTGCTATAAAATTTCACAGCGGTCAATTTATATTTATCTGAATTATATTCAACCGTCTTGTCTTTAAATTTTTCTCTTAGTTCGATAAGAAAGTCTTCCTTCCATTTATCGTGTTCTTTTAAATGAGATCCTTTGGGTTCAATAAACATCTGATAAGTAATATTCGGGGCGGTTTTCTGTTTCACAAAAAGAACAAAATCGGGTTCAAATCCACGCCCTTTCTTGTCGTAAACTTTTAATTGTCTTTCATTTCGGATTAGAAATATTTCTTCATAAGCTTTTTCTATTTTCTCAATTCTACGAGCAAACATTTCTACAAATTTTTTCTCTTCGCCTGTCCCGAAATTGTCATCATAAGCATACCATTTTTTATTTTTTACAAATGCTGCCTGACTTTGTGCTCTTTCACTTCTTTTATTAATATTTAGAGAAACATCCGTAAACTTATCCTTAATTTTTGTGATAATTTTAAAATCTTTAGTTCCATAATATTCGTGTAAGTTACCGGATATTTCTTTTTCAACCACAGAGAGCAAAACATTTAATGATAGAAAATAATCAAGGTTGGTTATGCTTTTTATCCTTTCTGCCGTTCCGGTAAAAGTTATTCCGAGACCACCGAGATAATTTTCATTAGTAATAAACTCACTAATTGATTTCAGTTTCTTAAAATATTTTACCAGATTACTAAACTGGAAAAAATTATTTCTTGTTATGGCATTTTTTACAATATGCAACGGAATTTCATTAACTTTTACATCTTTGTCTTCTGATGCAGTTTCATTTTGTTCTTCTTTTACTTCTTCGCCGTCATCAAAAACCTCTGTTACTTTGCCCTGTCCGGAATGTAATTTAAAGGGAATATTTGTCTTAGAAACTCCTAAATCGCTTAAAGATTGAATTTTATCATATTTGTTTTTCTTCTTCTCATTTTCAAAAACAACAGCTTTCTCGTAAAAATCAGTCTCTTTAAATTTTTCTTTAAGTTTTAAATCAACTTTTACATAATCATTTTCATCATCATAAATACCTGATTCTACAAGTGCTTTTTTCAGTTCTGAAATATACTTACTGTCTTCAATTGTATGATAATGAAGCTCCTCAATAGTTTTAAGTTCGTGCTTATGATTGGGTTTATCAAATTTCCGTTTATATTTATCCTGGCTTTCATTTATTTTAAAAGGGAAATACCTTGCCCCTCTGCCAATAAGTTGTGCCTCCGCCATTGTGGTTTTACCTACTTTACCATTTTTAGCATCTCTTGTTTTGTATAGGCGAACAATATCAAACAGGTTTAAAACATCCCACCCTTCATTTAGTTTATTTACGGCAAAAATTGCCCTGACAGGATTGTTTTTATCTTCCAATGAGTTTAAAACATACTGCTGTTCAATAAGTTGGTCTTTATCGGTTTTCTTTAAAGATCTCTTTTCAAGGTTTTCTTCATTTACCGATATGCAGTTGGTTTCCGCAAAATTTTGTTTTAATTTTTGTAATAACTGAGATATTGAAATGCGTTCTTTTTCGTAAAAATCAAATGCTCTCTGAATAACTTTTACGGTTGAACTATTTCTGATATTTAAAATCTGTCCGTTGGTTAAATTTTCAATTATCCTATGAAAATTAGCTTTGTTTTCAAGAGATTCGGCAATTAATTTTTGAGCCTTAAAAAGAATAACGGGCTTTAGGTCGATTCCGTTTTTCAAAGCAATATCCTGTTTGTATTGGTTTAAAATTACTGCTTGCAGAATTCTGTCGTTATCAGATAAATCACTTCGCAAAAGATTTACATCTTTTGAATACTTATCGTCTTTAAATTGCCTTAAATCATACCGGAAAATAACTTTCGGCTTATATTTTTCAACAATGTTTTTATGTTCATAGTCAAGAGTAGCCGTAAATTCAAGTAAAAGGTTGTCTAAATTTTGATTAAATATTTTCTCAATAGTATTTTCCCAACTTGGTTTTGCAAGACTCTCAATTTCAGTTTGTTTTATTGTTTTTGTATTGATATGATGTGCTTCGTCCGAAATGAAAACGATTTTTTGTTCTTTAAAATCTTCAGTAGTCAGGCTGTTTTCTTTTTCGGCATAAATATCACTATGTAATTTTTGAATGGTTGTAAAACAAATATTTATATCGTCTTTACCTGCATCTTCAAAATTATCAACCTGTTTAATGTTTACTTTTTTGCCATCAAAAGAAATTCCGTTTTTATTGAAAAGATATTTTGATGAGCGCGTGTTGATAAAATTATCAATTGTTTTGTTGATAATATTTGTTGAATTTACAAAAAACAAAAATTTACGATAACCATGTTTGAACAAATACAAAATTAAACCCGCCATTATCAATGTCTTACCGCTACCGGTAGCCATATTAAACATGAGCTGATAAGGTTTGCCCTGCTTATCGTCAAAACCGTTGTTAATGAAATAGATGAAACGGCTGAATGCTTTTTGCTGGTATGGGCGAAGTTCAAAAACAGAGTTTAAATTTCTTGTAATATAATCGGGTATTTCCGTATTATCAATTCTTTTGTCAAACCTTGAGCCTGTATCAAATTCCTTATATAAAAATTCCATCTTACTTATTTTTATTAGTATTCGAGGAATGCCCGGCAACTGATTTAAGACTGTTTTTGGCTAACAATATTGCTTCTTGCAATTTTTGCTCCAAAAGTTTCTTTTCCGGTAGTTTTGTTATGTACTCGGCAACTTTTATTTGCTCATTATTATCAAGTAAAAGATAATTAATTTGTTCGGGTGATTTTTCACTACAAAGAATTAATCCTATAGGTTTGTTTTCGTTTTCCCGCATTTCGTTTTTTTCCAGCCAGCGCAAATAAAGTTCCATCTGTCCTTTGTAAGCAGCTCTGAATTTATTGAGTTTTAAATCAATGGCAACCAAACTTTTTAATCCTCTGTGATAAAACAAAAGGTCAATGTAATAATCTTCATTGTCTATAATTATTCGTTTTTGACGGGCAAGAAATGCAAAATCGGTTCCGAGTTCGGTTATAAAATTTTGCAAATGTAAAAGAATGGCGCTTTCAAGGTCTTTTTCGCTGTATGTGTCGTGTAAGCCGAGAAAATCAAGAAAGTACGGGTCTCTGAAAGTTAAATCAGGTGTGATTTTACTTTCCTGTTCCAGTTGTTTTAAATCGTAAATAATAGTTTGCTCCGGTTTTTTACTTATGGCTGTTCTTTCAAAAAGCATACTGTTTATGCGCTCCTGCAAAGTTCTTACACTCCACCGTTCGTGCCTGCACATTTGGATGTAAAACCTGCGTTTTAGTTCGTCTTTTATTGGAATAATGGTATAGATATGCGACCAGCTTAATTGTGCAGACAATGCCTGCACAATTTGTTTATCAGGATATAACTCATAAAATAATATAAAGTTATGTAAGTTACGCTTACTAAAACCCCTTCCGTACTGCTCTATAAGTTTCCGAGCCAAATCGGAAATGAGTTGTTTGCCATAATCAGCTCGTTTATTTTGTACGATATTGCTTTTTATTTCTTTACCAATGTTCCAATACAAAAGCGTTAATTCTTGATTAATTGTGGATGCAACCCGTTTCCGGGAACTATCAATAAGCGTAACAATTGATTGTAAAAGCAATTCATTATTTTTTGATAATTTTTCCATCATTACAAATCCGCTTTTGTCTGAACAATTTCTTGTTCTTTTTCTATTTCATAAAATTCGTTTGTGAGTTTTTTGTCCTCTGTGCTTACTTTGTAGTCCTGGTCATCTATTGACGACAGGTTTACATAAAGCTGATTTTTGTTTAATAGTTCAAGCAGGTGCTCTTTTTTGATTTTTATATCCAGCTTTTTAAAATCTTCGATATGCTCGTCGTGTTTTTTGATATCGACATTGTAGTTTAAAAAACTGTGGTTTTTCATCTCTTCCCAAATTTCCAAAAGGCGGGCAGTGCTGCTGGCTTCTTCTATCTGCTCAATAAATGTTTGGTTGTATTTTTTGAGTTCGCAGTAAACAAAATCGCCGCCGCCCTGCCATTTTACGGCTTTGGAAATGCCACCTTCGTCAAAATCTAAAACTTTGTATTTATCATCTTTTTCTGCAACAAATTCTAATACCTGTTGTTTAGGCTCTTCTTTTCCCCTTTCTAAATTAGAAACTTCTTTGTATTCTCCAATAACCTTTTTAAGCCTTTTAACGGCAACAGTCTCAATATAATCCATTTGTTCAATACCAATGTATTGTCTGTTCATTTTATGGGCAACTGCGGCTGTTGTGCCACTTCCGAGATGATAGTCAAGGATTATATCTTTTCGTTGTGTAACTGCTTTGATAAGAAAAGCAATTAAAGTTTCGGGTTTAGGAAATGAACTAAATTTTAGGTCCAAGGAATCAATGTGCTTCTTAGAATCTTCATTCGTCTCAATTCCAATAGCTTTAGATAAATAAATATCATCAACAAATTTATTAGGAGCAATATTTGAAGCAACTTTTCTTTGATATCTAATGGACATTTTTTCACTCTTAATTAAAAAATATGTACCCTTTGAAATTTCATTTTCTAAAAAAGATTGTTGCCATTTAAACTTGCCTTTGAGCTTTATCTTATTTTTATTTATCCCATTTTCAACAATTAAATCGTTAAGTAATTCAATACTATTATATTTCCCTTCTTTGTATGTGTTATCAGAAATTTTAAATTTTATTATACCAGGAATAAATTCTAAAACAGCAATGGGATTCCCAATATTCAGCAATGGGGCATCATCGTTATCACTTTTTCGACCAACATAGGCTATTTGAAAATTTAAGCTTTTTTCATAACAATGAATATATTCTACATTTTTTCTGGTTTTTTTTGATAATGTTGGTGCGTTATCAGTATTTTTCCAAATAAAAGTTTCGACAAAATTTGTTGGGTAAAATATTTCATCTAATAAAACTTTTAAATAAGCTTGTTCATTATCATCACATTGCACAAAAATTACCCCATCTTTCCGTAATAATCTCCTTGCCACTTCAAGGCGGTTTTTCATAAAAGTAAGCCAGGTGCTGTGGTTAAAGCTGTCGTTGTATTGGAAACTGTCGTTTCCGGTATTGTATGGCGGGTCAATATATATAAGTTTTACCTGTTCCTCAAACTGCGGTAAAAGTGAATACAAAGCTAAAAGATTATTGCCTTTTATTATCAGGTTTTCTTTTATTGTTCCGCTTTTGTCGCGTTTTAGTTCGGCAACTTTTTGTTCTCCGTCAACGGTGTATCGTCTCCATTTGGTTAAAACTTTCGGTTCGGTAAGCTGGTCTATTTCTTCTTGTGCCAATATTTCGTTAAAAAATATTTCGGGTCGTTTTTGGTCTTCCCGGCTTTGTCCACCTTCCAAAATGCAATCTTTAAAGGGCCATACGAGTGAAACGTCATTGAGTTGTTTCATAAATTTGCCGTCAATAGTCAGCCCTATTTTATTGCGGTATCGGGTATAGCTGTCTTTCAGGAAGTTTTTGTTTTCCATATACCGCACAAACAAGTTTGTATCAAAAACCCAATGTCCGGCAATTTCAGTAAAGAATTTTTGTTTTAATTCCGGTTTTGTAAGCAGCAGTTTAATGAGAACTTTATCCATATTAAAAGCGGCATCAATAATCACAAACTTTTTTAATTCTCCGTCGTCTGTAATAAATCTGCCCTCAACAGCAAGTTGATTTTCAAGTATATCATGAAATTTATTCATTTTTAATTCCTTTAAAAAATAATTATTCAAAAATAGCTTTAATTTGGTAAACCACGATTTTATTTAGTCAAAAGTGTTTAGCCCTGAATCCTTAAGCTAATCCAACTAAGGGTTTGTGACGGAATAAAGTGACGGGAATCGACGAAGTAATTTTGCGGGTTTTCAAGGCGCAAACGTTGCGAATAGCCACTGTTTATTTAAAACTTT
>VAPE01004481.1_pt1 | contig 12489 bp, 12 predicted proteins | sample 3393911 | NCBI WGS metagenome assembly VAPE01 (sample SAMN08290436, study PRJNA428436) | hydrothermal vent metagenome | isolation source: Deep-sea hydrothermal vent chimney | place: Atlantic Ocean: South-mid Altantic Ridge | reverse complement strand
TATACAAAATCTTGACATAATCATTATTTACCATTAATATGTTAGACATATCAGATTTATTTTTTTAGAATATCATATGTCTTTAGAAGAAAAACATTCACCACAACAGAAAGTAGGTCAAGAAAAGGTTGGAAACCTCCCTAATACAAGCATAGTTGCTGAGAAAAATATTGGAGCTAAACAAGAAAAAACTGATTCAAAAACTCTCAATGGAATGAATGGAGAAAAAGCTGAACGGCAAGAAATTAATAATTTTATTAATCAATTAAATTTATTGTCGGAAGAAGACAAGAAGAGGTTAATAGTAATTGACGCCGTTCCTACTATCATCCCTACTATTTTAGATGTAACAGCTGAAGGAGAATTAGAAGTATCTAAGATTAAAAAAGATAGAATAGAACAAAAATTAAAAAAGTATATTGAAGATTTAATTAAAATAGCCCGAGAAGAAATTAAAAGGATTGATGTTGATATATTTGTTTTTCGGAATAAGAGAAATAGACTTAATCAGAAACAAAAACAGAAAATTAAATATTTAGAAAATCTTTTAAATGGGAATGTCATTTTTAATAATGAAACAGTGCAGAAATACCTTAATCTCAAAGAAAAAAAAGATCTTAGCCGATTTTATGTAGACAAGAAATTTTTTGAAGGAAAATCTCAGGAAGCAATAAAAAAACAGGTTGATTTGAATCAAAAATTATTAGGAATTAAAATTCCCAATAATCATCATTTACACAACCAAGCAATGACTATTGAAGAGTTGATCACTCATGGCCAGAAGGTTGTTGACAAGATTAATGCAAATTTAAATAGTTCATAGATATTAAAAATAGTAATATTAGTTGCGCAAGAACCGTTCTTGCGCAACTAATAAAATAGTTACCTCAACTAATATTTGTTACAATATAAAATATAATTAGTAATTTATAATAAAAATATATGTTTAAGTTATCACCGCTACCATTTAAAAAAAATGCTTTAGAGCCTTATATCTCTACAAATACTATTGAGTATCACTACAATAAACACCACCAAAGTTATGTCAGTAAATTAAATAAATTAGTTGTCGGGACTGATTTAGAGAATGATAATTTAGAGAACATTATATTAAAGACGAAAGATGGCCCAAAACAACTTGCTATTTTCAATAATGCAGCTCAAATATTCAATCATACTTTCTTTTGGAACAGTCTTTGTCCAGCCCAACAAAATATAAAAATTTCTAAAGAGTTATCCGAATTAATTAAAATTTCTTTTGGTAGTTTCGAAAAATTTATTGAAGAATTCAAAATAGTTGCAATGTCTCAATTTGGTAGTGGTTGGATATGGTTAATTAAAAGAGAAGGTTTATTGGAAATTATGAAAACTTCTAATGCCGACAATCCACTTACACATAATGTCAAACCATTGTTAACAATTGACGTTTGGGAACATGCTTATTATCTAGATTATCAAAATCGCCGTGATGATTTTATTGAGGTAGTTATTGATAATTTATTGAATTGGGACTTTGCCTCTCATAATTTGTAAGATCATTTAGAATAATTCTTGCTATTATTTTACATTGACTAATAAAAATGTGGGGGTATACTATATGTAGTAGTGTCAATATTATTAGCAAAGTAATTAATAATATATAATCATGTTTAATATATTTAAGAAAAAAGAAGACGAAGAAGAAAAATGTTCAGTTTGTAAAATGGGTCTAGAAAAAGGAAAAGATTACCCAACGGAAGGTGACAAAAAGTTTTGTTCAGATTCATGTAAAAGCAAACATAATGAACAATCAAGTAGTGAGATATCAGGATAAATAAAGAAAAATTGTTATGATGTTTTACTTGGTTTAAATAACTTAAAATACTCCCCACATTAATTTTGCAATGGGGGGTATTTTATTATATTATATAGGTGATTAATATACTTATATTATTTAATTAAAAATGAAAACAAAAAATAAAAAGATAAAATCTAAACTTATAAAAAGAAAAAAAGTTGTTATGGTTAGTGGAGGTTTTAATCCGATTCATATTGGGCATATTCGTTATTTACAAGAAGCCAAAAGGCTAGGAGATAAACTTGTTGTTGTTATAAATAATGATAATTGGTTTGGAATTAAAGGGAAGAAGCTTTTTATGCCCCAAGATGAACGTAAAGAAATTATTGAAGCCTTAGGTTGTGTGGATGAAGTTGTCTTGACTAAACATAAGCCTTCTAAAAAAGTATATGACAGAAACACAAAGGAATATAGTGTTTGTCAAGAAATTGAAGAAATCAGACCCGATATCTTTGCTAATGGGGGGGACAGATTTGCTGATGATATTCCAGAATTTCAATTATGTAATGAATTAGGTATTAAAATGGTTTTCAATGTTGGGCGTGGTGGTAAGATTAGAAGTTCTTCGGATATGCTTAATAAATATTCTAATCATTCAAATAAAAAATAATTTATGAACATTCTCAATATAAATATACCAAAACAAATTGTTATTCTCCTTCTCCTACCTCTGATTTTAATAATTGCTCGCGTTGTTGTGTTCGGAAGTTTTTCTCTCATTTATATTTCATGGAATATATTCTTAGCAACACTTCCTTTTATTATCAGTTCATTACTTTTATCTCAAGCCAAAAAAAATAATTTATCAAAAACATTATTTATAATTGTTGGAATTTTTTGGTTATTACTTTTACCCAATGCTCCATATATAGTTACTGACCTTATTCACATCGGGGTTGTTCGAAGTGTTCCAGCTTTTTATGATTCTATATTACTCTTTAGTTCTGCTTGGGTTGGTATGATTTTAGGTATGAATTCAATCTTTCATATAGAACAAATCTTTAGAATGAGCTATTCTAAAACTGTTACAAATATAATCATTGCTATTATTATATTTTTCACTTCATTTGGAGTATACTTAGGAAGATTTTTACGTTTCAACAGTTGGGATATCTTTTTAAATCACCTTTCTGTATTAAAAGGTATTTTGAAGACATTATCAAATACAACTAACCCACTAGGAATCTATTTTTATTTACCACTATTTTTCTTCTTTATGTACTTTTCATATATAGCTTGGAAATATAACCAAATAAAATAGATACAAATTTATTAATTATGTAGTATACTCAAAATATGGAAAATATATTAAAAATTTATCAAGAAAAAAGGCCCTGGGGATTTTTCCGTCGGTTCACTGATAATGTTTCTTCTACAGTAAAAATTCTTGTTGTTAAACCTAATGAAGAGTTAAGTTTACAAAGTCATAAGAAAAGGAAAGAGTTTTGGAGAGTTATTGGGGGTTCTGGAATTTTTAAAATTGATGATCAAGAACACCTCGTTAAGATTAATGATGAACAAAGTATTTCAATTGGAACTAAACATCAAATAAAAGCTGGAAATGATGGAATTGAAGTTCTTGAAATTTCCCTGGGAGAGTTTGATGAAAATGATATTGTTCGTTACGAAGATAAATATGGTAGAATATAATTTATGGTTATCAAAAAGTCTAAAATTAAAAGAAAGACTATTAAGGAGAAAATATTTTCAATAGATTTTAAGTTATTTACTAAAAGAATGTCAAAAAGGAAAGGGAAAATAACTAAAATCACTTACAAGAAAAAGAAAAGAATTACTCGCCCAAGAAATCTTCCAGAAATTAAAAAAGAATCACCAATAAAATTAGTAAAACCAATATATAATCCAATTATTTCCCCCAGTTTTTATCCTTGGGAAACAAAAGCCACCTTTAATCCTGCTGCAGTTGAATCTAATGGTAAAATTCACTTACTTTATAGGGCTATTGGAGATAATGATTCTTCTGCATTAGGTTATGCTTCAACTTATGACGGTTTTCGTATAGAAGATAGGCCAACATATTCAGTTTACAAAAGATATTTTAATTATGTTAAATATAGCAATTTTTCTGTAGATTATATTTCAGGAGGAGGTTGGAGTGGTGGGTGTGAAGATCCAAGATTATCGTTGATAGATAATACTCTCTATATGCTTTATACTGCTTTTGATGGATGGGGTTCTGTTAGGATTGCTCTAACTTCAATTAATTTTAATGATTTTAAAAAGAAAAGATGGAATTGGGAAAAACCAACTTTAATTTCTTTGCCAGGAGAACTTAGCAAAAACTGGGTTCTTTTCCCTGGAAAAATAAACGGTAAATATGCAATATTACATGGAATATCAGATGGTATTCTAGTTGATTATTTTAATGATTTAAAAGAGCTAAATGGTAATAAGTTTATTAAAAGTATTTCACATGAAGATAGAGAAGAAGCCATCAGAAAAACTGGAATAAGAAGCGTCGGACCAACACCGGTTAGAACAAGGTTAGGTTGGCTTATTTTGTATCATGTAACAGAAGATGGTAAATATAAAATGAAAGCCATGATTCTTGATTTGAAAAATCCAACTAAAATTTTATATAAATTACAAAACCCAATTCTTGAACCAGAAGAACATTATGAAAACAATGGTAATAAATGGGGAGTTATTTATTCTTGCGGAGCAGTAGTTAAGAAGGGGAAACTTTTTGTTTATTATGGTGGATCTGATAAATTCGTTTGTGTGGCTTCAATACAATTAGAAGAATTACTTAATGCCCTTAAACAAAGTAAACCAGCTAAATTAAAAAATAAAAAAAGACTTCAATCGTCAAAATTAATTAAATAATATGTATATAGCAAAAAAATCAGTTGATAATCCAATACTTATTCCTAATAGAGATCATTACTGGGAAGAATTCTCAGCTTTCAATATGTGTCCTATTAAATGTGGAAAAATAACTTATGGACTCTATCGGGCTATTTCAGCGGTTGATAGAATTTCTAATCAGCAACAGGTTTCAATTATTGGAATTGGCAAAAGTAGTGACGGAATTCATTTTAAAGACAGAGTTCCTTTTATTGAACCGCAAGAAAAGTGGGATATTAATGGTTGCGAAGATCCACGAGTAACTTTCTTTGAAGGAAAATATTATATTTTTTATACGGCTCTATCTCGTTATCCATTTGGAGCAGAAGGAATCAAAGTTGGACTAGCTATATCTGAAGATTTGGAAAAAATAACTGAACGTCATTTAGTTACACCATTTAATGCTAAGGCGATGGCTCTTTTTCCAGAACGCATCAATGGAAAAATTATAGTTATTTTTTCAATTCATACCGACAATCCTCCATCTCAGATTTGCCTTGCTGAATTTGATAAAATTGAGGATATTTGGAATGAAGAATATTGGGAAGAATGGATTAAAGATTTAGATAGCCATGCTTTTAATTTTAAAAGGACATCATACGATCAGTTAGAAGTCGGAGCTCCTCCAGTTAAAACAAGGAAAGGTTGGCTTCTAGTGTATTCGCACATCCAGAATTATTTTCCGGGCCCAGAAAAATTAGATAAAATATTTGGAGTTGAAGCCATCCTACTTGATCTAAAAAATCCAAGGCAAATCATAGGAAAAACAAGAGGTCCAATGCTTACACCAAATGAATCATATGAAATGTCTGGTTATGTAGAAGATGTCATTTTTCCTTCAGGAGCTTTAATTAATAAAAATACTCTAACTATATATTATGGAGCAGCAGACACAACTACCTGTATGGCCCGTGTTGATTTGACAGATTTAATTTCCACGATGGATTTTAAAACTTATGAAAAATGGAGTTTCAAACGTTTCAAAGAAAATCCAATAATAACTCCTAATGAGAATCATTCTTGGGAAAACAAAGCTACTTTCAATCCAGCAGCTATATCTCTAGAAGGGGAAGTCCATCTTCTTTATCGTGCTTTTTCAAATGATAATACCTCAACTTTTGGTTATGCTTCAAGTAAAAATGGTGTAAAATTAGATTTACATTTAGCTAATCCTGTTTATATTCCACGCGAAGATTTTGAAATAAAAAAAATTTCTAATGGGAATTCCGGATGTGAAGATCCACGTTTAACTTTAATAGGAAAAAATCTTTATGTTTGTTATACAGCTTATGATAGTATTGGTCCTCCTAGAGTGGCTATTTCCTCTATTAATAAAAAAGATTTTACTTCTCATAAATGGAATTGGACTAAACCAGTTCTTATTACACCTCCAGGATTGGACGATAAAGATGCTTGTCTTTTCCCTGAGAAATTTGAACAAGGATATTTTATATTACATCGTATTAGCGAAGAAATCTGTGGGGACTATTTAGAGTCACTTGATTTTAAAAGCAATATGGTTAATAAATGTATTAGAGTATTAGGCCCCAGAATGAATTCATGGGATGGATTAAAAGTTGGAGTTACAGCTCCACCCATCAAAACAAAATATGGTTGGTTATTAATTTATCATGGAGTTTCAAAAAGTCATAGTACTTATCGTGTTGGAGTCATTCTCCTTGATTTAAAAGACCCAACTACTGTTTTGGCTCGATCAACAGACCCCATCTTTGAACCCATAGAAGATTATGAAAAAATTGGTATTGTAAATAATGTCGTTTTTCCTTGTGGTATGGTTAAACATAATAAATATTTATATATTTATTATGGCGGAGCTGATAAAGTTATAGGTGTTGCTAAAATGAAACTCTCAATTATTCTCAAAGCTCTAATTAGAGGTAAAAAATTTGACGAAGAATAGTTTATTGTGGACAATGTTATTTGTCTGAAGTTGTCTAAATTATAGAAAAAATTAAGAAGCTTAGTAAAAAATTTCCAATTTTTTACTAAGCTTCTTCTTCCAAATTTACCATCCTAAAAAATGCCCTTATAGAAAGCTTTTTTAGAGATTTTTTAGATTAAAATTTGACGACTATTCTACTTTTTACTCTAATAGGCATTTTGAGAGCGAATAATTAGGAGTTTAACTTACTAGAGATGTATAATATAATTCCAAAACACTGGTAACCATTATCATTAATATTCTATAAAATATGTCTCCAAAAAAGAAAATAATTGTCTCAAAAAATACAGTTTCAGTAAAAAAAAGTGTATCAGTAGAAAAAAAACCTAGCAAGAATTCTTTTGTTAAGAGTGTTCAAAGAAGAAATGGAGAAATTGTTCCATTTGATATTGAAAAAATTAAAAATGCTATTAACAAAGCAATGCTTGCCGGAGGAGAAGGGTCTCCCAAAGAAGCAAATCTTGTTGCCAATAGAACATTAATGGAATTAGTGCGTATTGCTAAAAAATATAAAAATTTTATTCCAACAGTTGAAGGTATTCAAGATACAGTTGAACAAGAATTGATATTAGCTGATTATGTTAAGTCTTCTAGAAATTATATTTTGTATAGAGAAGAAAGAACTCGTTTACGAGCTCATAATATTGTAGTTCCAGAACATGTAAAAAAAATTACTGAAGAAAGTAAAAAATATTTTAGAAATCCACTTGCTGAATTTATTTATTATCGTACTTACGCGAGATGGATTGAAGAGGAAGGAAGAAGAGAAACATGGATTGAAACGATAGACAGATATGTTAATTTTATGAAAAGTAAACTTGGTAATATACTCAAAGAAAGTGAGTATAAAGAAATTCGTGAAGCCATTCTTAATCAAGAAGCAATGCCATCAATGAGACTTTTACAATTTGCTGGTGTAGCAACAGAAAAAACAAACGTTTGTGCTTATAATTGTTCTTTTGTAGCACCTTCTAATTTCCAAGATTTTGGAGACATTGTTTATATATCAATGTGTGGAACAGGAGTTGGTTTTTCTGTTGAAAGTAAAAATATACAGGCACTTCCTCAAATTAAAAATCAAACAGGAAAAAAACTTTCCAATTATGTTATTCCTGATACTAAAGAAGGTTGGGCGGATGCTCTAGTTTATGGTATGAAAACTTGGTTTAGTGGAAGTGATGTTGATTTTGATTTTTCATTACTGCGTCCAGAAGGAGCTAGGCTTAAAATAATGGGAGGTAAATCTTCCGGACCCAAACCATTAATTGAATTACTTGGATTTACTAGGGAGCGTATTTTAAGACGCCAAGGTAGACATCTCCGTAACATAGATGCTCATGACATAATATGTAAAATTGGAGAATGTGTGGTATCTGGTGGTGTTCGCCGAAGCGCCTTGATATCATTGTCTGATCTTGATGATCAAGAAATGCGTGATGCAAAAAATGGTCAATTCTGGCTTAAAGAAGGACAACGTATGTTAGCAAATAATTCAGCTGTTTATAATACTAAACCAACCGAAACAGAATTCTTAAAAGAGTGGATTTCTCTTATGGAATCAGGTAGTGGTGAAAGAGGAATTTTTAATCGCGAATCTTTATATAAAACTTTACCTAAGAGGAGATTAGAAAAATCTAAAAATTATATAGGAGATATGGGGACAAATCCATGTGGAGAAATAATTTTAAGGTCAAGACAATTCTGTAATCTTTCGGAAGTTGTGGCTCGTGTAGAAGATACAGAAGAATCATTAATGAGAAAAATTAGAATAGCTACAATTTTAGGAACATATCAAGCTACCTTAACTAAGTTCGGATATTTATCAAGTAAATGGAAAAATAATTGTAGTACGGAAAGATTAATAGGAGTCTCTATAACTGGACAGTGGGATTCAAAAGTTTCTCGTGATAAAAATATATTAAAAAGATTGAAGAATGAAGTTATCCGTGTAAATAAAATATATGCAAAAAGATTTGGGATAGGTGAGGCGACTGCAACTACTTCTGTAAAACCCTCTGGAACAGTTTCTCAAACAGTAGATTGTTCATCGGGAATGCATCCTCGTCATGCGCCATATTATATTCGCCGTGTCCGTATTTCTGCCACTGATGCTTTATTCAAAATGCTTAAAGACCAAGGAGTTCCTTATAATCCAGAAGTGGGTCAGACAATGAACAATGCAAATACTTATGTTCTTGAATTTCCAATAAAGTCTCCCAAGAATGCTATTTGTAAAGATGATATAAATGCCATAGAACAACTTGAACATTGGAAAACTGTAAAAGTGAATTATACTGAACATAACCCATCCGTAACTATTTCTGTTGGAGAAAATGAATGGATAAAAGTAGCTCATTGGCTGTATCAAAACTGGGATATTGTTGGAGGCTTATCTTTTCTTCCAAGAAATGATTCCGTTTACCAGCTCACTCCTTATGAAGCGATAGATGAAAAGAAATATAATGAGCTTATAAACAAAATGCCAGATTTAGATTTTTCCAAGATAGTTACTTATGAATTAAAAGATGAAACTGAAGTTAAAAGAGAGTTAGCTTGTGTTGCAGGAATTTGCGACTCAGTCTAAATAATATAGTATGAAAAGAAATTGGACCAATAATAAATATTACAAATAAAATAGCAAAAATTAAAAAAATAAGAATAAATAAAAAAGCATCATTAGCTGATGCATCTTCAGCTTCCAAAGAAAACCCTATATCTGGTAGTAAAATAGTATTATTCGTCTTGGGTATCCCATTAATCATCCTTTGGGGTTTTGTTTTTAACTTTAAAGTTTGATATAATATGAAAATGACAAAGATACAATCTATTTTGTTGATCATTATTGTTTTTATAATTGTTGTTAGTTTAGGGTTTTTCTTAACTAAGAATAGTAGACAGAAAAATCTTGATCAATTTGCTCAATGTCTTACCACCAATAAAGCTGAATTTTATGGAGCTTTTTGGTGTCCTCATTGCCAAGCTCAAAAGAAAATGTTTGGTTCATCATTAAAATATGTTTCATATACAGAATGTTCAACCCCTAACGGTCAAAATCAGTTACAAATCTGTAAAGATAAGAAAATTGAGGGATATCCTACTTGGATTTTTGCTGATGGTTCTCGCATTACTGGGGAAGTACCGTTCAAGATTTTAGCAGAGAAAACAAAATGTAAATTACCCAGATAAAAGATGTTAGCTCATGTAGAAATATTAAATAGAATTTTATCTTTAGGAACTATTTTCTTTCAGATAATTATTTTATTACTTATTGTAAATTTAATTTTCTTTAGGAATACTAAAAATCAAATACTTAGTTTTTTCAAAAAGAATACGCTTCTTTTTGGTTTTCTAGTTGGGTTGGGGGCAGTTATTTCTTCTCTTTTCTATTCTGAAATCATAGGATATCCACCCTGCGAACTTTGTTGGATTCAAAGAATTTTTCTCTACCCACAATTGATTTTATTTGGCTTGGGATTATATAAAAAAGATTGGTCTATTGTAGATTACAGTTTAATTTTTGCTATTCTTGGCTCTATCACCTCAATTTATCATATTTATATTGAAAATGGAGGATCTTCTAGTTTAGGTTGCGTGGCTCTTGATTCAAGTAAGGTAAACCAAATTTCATGTTCAATTAGATATATTTATGAATTTGGATATATCACTATTCCAGTTATGAGTTTAACCTTATCATTATTTATAATTATGATCATATTAAATTTCAAAGCAAGGTTGAAAGTTAAAATGTAAAAAAGAGATGGAGTCTCTATTTGACCCTAAAGAAATCACTTCTCTCTATTGTGAAAAGTGTTATCAAAAAGAAGTTTATTAATCTTTTACCGATTTTCTGCTATCGCGTATTTTCGGTAAAGAAGGACTTTTACCAAACTGATGCTAGCTCGTACTTTGAGTTAAAAATGGAATCTAACTATTTCTATGTTATCGCGCACTTTGGGTAAAATGAATTTTATTAATCTTTACCCAACTTCTGCTATCGCGTACTTTGAGTTAGAATTTAACTATCTTTCTATTATCCTAATCTTAGTTATTATGATATACTATATATAGAATGAAAAGTGAAACAAAACCCAGCAAGGCTGGTAACATTATAAAATATAATCTATTTTTATCAAATAATGGAATCTAAATCAGAAAACAAAACCTGTCAAAACTGTAAGAAAGACTTTATTATTGAGCCAGATGACTTTTCCTTTTATGAAAGAATGGAAGTCCCTCCTCCTACTTTCTGTCCAGAGTGTCGGATGATTAGAAGAATGTGCTTTCGAAACGAAAGAACTCTTTATAAAAGAAAATGTAATGCGACAGGACACAGAGAATCTATGATTTCTGTCTTTTCTTCTGATAAAAAACAAAAAGTGTACTGCCATACTTCTTGGTGGGGAGACAATTGGGATGCTATGAAATATCAACAAGAGTATAATTTTTCAAAATCATTTTTTTCTCAATTCCAAAAACTTTGGCAAAACGTACCCGATGTAGGTTTGTTTAACATTAACTCTATAAATAGTGATTACTGTAGTATCACTGAAGGAAATAAAAATTGTTATTTAGTTATAGGTGGAGATTTTAACGAAGAAACCCTTTATTCATCTTTTATTTTTCATAGTAAAGATTGTGTTGACTGTTATAGTATTACCAAAAGTGACTGGAATTATGAAGTTATAGACTCAATTCGAAACTATAATTTATCATATAGCCAATATTGCGAAGGATGTTACGATAGTTATTTTTTATTTAATTGTAAGAATTGTAACAACTGTTTTGGATGTGTTAATTTAAACAATGGTTCCTATTCTTGGTTCAATGAACAACTTACTAAAGAAGGATATGAAAAGAAATTGGAAAAAATTAATCTTGGAAGTTACTCTAAAATAATTCAAATAAGAAAAAAATTTAATGAGTTTAATTTAAAGTTTCCTAGAAAATATGCAAGGATTCTAAGATCAAGGAATAGTACAGGAGACAATATGGAGCAATCTAAAAATTGTCAGGAATGTTTTTCTGTTTTTGATGGAGCAGAAGATTGTAAATATCTCTGGCAAATATATTCTAAAGTATTAAATTCTTATGATATAGATCATGCAGGGTTAAACTCTGAATTGGCTTATGAAAGTTCTACTGTTTACCCTGGACACAAAATACTTTTTTCGCGTTTTATATTTAATGGCCATAATATAGAATATTCGTATAATTGCCACAATTCTTCATATTTATTTGGGTGTGTTGGTCTTTGTAATAAACAATATTGTATTCTAAATGAACAATATTCTAAAGAAAAATACAAAAAATCAGTTACCAAAATAAAACAGCAAATGAATAATATGCCCTATATTAGTAAAAGTGGTAATATTTATAAGTACGGTGAATTCTTTCCAGAAGATATTTCTCCTTTTTCATATAACGAAACTGTAGCTAATGAATTATTACCTTTAAGTCAAAAAGAGACAGAAGAAAAAGGATATAGTTGGATAAAAAAAGAAGATAAGAATTACAAAATAACTATAAAAAGTATTAATTTACCAGATGATATTAAGAATATTGATAATTCAATAACTAAAGAGATAATTCAATGTGTACATATTGGTAATTGTAAACATCAATGTTCAACTGCTTTTAAAATTACAGCTGGCGAACTAAGATTTTATAGAAAAATGAATATTCCTCTCCCAAGATTATGTTCAAGTTGTCGTCATTATGAAAGATTAGCTCAAAGAAACCCAATGAAGCTCTGGCATCGTCAATGTATGTGTGAATTAAAGAATCATAATCACCAAGCTAGATGTCCAATAGAGTTTGAAAC
>VAPE01006781.1_pt1 | contig 12513 bp, 9 predicted proteins | sample 3393911 | NCBI WGS metagenome assembly VAPE01 (sample SAMN08290436, study PRJNA428436) | hydrothermal vent metagenome | isolation source: Deep-sea hydrothermal vent chimney | place: Atlantic Ocean: South-mid Altantic Ridge | reverse complement strand
TCGCAGGAATAGCCTTAGCTATTTCGAGAATCGGAAATAGAGCATTGCCTTTAATCAAAGCAGTTTGGCTTCGCAATAGATCAATTTGTGAATTATTCAGGCTAAATTAAAAAATGGTGGAAAAACAAAAAATAATCCTCGTTTCCCTTTTCTATTATGAAAAAACAGACAACATCCGCATTAGCACGATTTACAGGTTGTTGAAAGAAAAAGGGGCGGCAGTCGAACTGATTACCACCGACTTTAATCACCGGGAAAAAAGAAAACATGACCCGGAACAGCATCCTTCCGATATTACCTTTTTGCCGGTACCCCAATACAATAAAAATGTTGGGCTTCGAAGACTTTATAGCCATCTTGTCTTTGCCTGGCAGCTTTGGCTTTATTTAAAGAAACTCTCCTACCGGCCTTCAAAAGTATATTGTCTCGTCCCCGCTGTTTCCGGCGGATTAGCTTGTAACCGGTATTGCAGGAAAGAAAACATTCCTTTGGTGGTGGACGTGATTGACTTATGGCCGGAGTCGTTCATTGTTTTGTCTTCTCACAAAAAACTACTCCGTCTGATTACCTTTCCCTGGAAACGGATGGCTGAAAAAGTTTATCAATCGGCTGATTTTTTGTTCGCCGGCTCTGTTGAGTATGCCCGGTATGCACAGAAATTTAACCGGAAAACCAAAGCCGTTCCGGTTTATCTCGGAACGGATGTGCAGGAATATAAAACACTGCTCTCTTCGGCTACGGTGAAAATCAACAAACCCCCGCAACAAAAATGGATCTGTTTTGGTGGCATGCTCGGAAACAGCTACGAACTTGAACTTATTCTGCAAAGTTTTAAAAAGTTAACGGAGCAGTTAACGGGAGATTTTAAACTTGTCTTCATCGGGGATGGACAAGAGAGGGACAAAATACTGCAATTCAAAGTCAGGCACGATTTAAACATTGAAGTTACCGGCTTTTTGAACTATGCCGGTTACATGAAATATTTAAGCTATGCCGATATTGCCCTGAACAGTTTTAAAGAAGGTTCAGAGGTGGCTTATTCCTATAAATTTAATGATTACATCACGGCAGGGATTCCTGTCTTGAACAACCTGAAAGGTGAAACTGCCGACCTTATAACGCGCTATAACATCGGACGAAATTTCGACCATTCTGTCGACTCCCTTTATGGCCGGCTTAGGGAGTTGTTAGAGAATCCGGCGCTACTGCCCGAAATGAGAAAAAATGCTATTTTTGTGGCAACCACGGTTTTAGACAAGCGAATTGTTTACCGTGAAATGCTTGAAAAATTAATGCATTAAAAAAATCAGCAAATAAATTCCAATTATTCCCCTTTTGGAAGAGCCTGTCCCGCCCAAAGCGGGAGGTGTAGGGGTAGGTCTATAAAGAAGATATTTATTTGCTGATTTATTGTTAGTTAGAAACAGATTTAAAAGTTAACTTTAAACAACTTTTTTAAATAATTTTAATGTTCAGAAAGTTATACCTTTCCCCGTTTGGTTTTATCCTTTCAGGAATTTTGCACCTTTTCTCATGGGTACATAAACCTTTCATGGTATATGGTTACCGGAATCGTAAGACCGGGAAATTTCAAAAACTCACCCGCATCAGCTCCTCGGCAAAACTTATCAATAAAAAGAATATCGATCTCGCAGACAATATCTGGATTGGTCACTATTGTCTTGTGGATGGTACCGGAGGCGTTTCCATTGGCGAAGGTGTGCAGCTATCTTCCCATACCGTTGTTTATTCCCACAGCAGCCAGGATGCCATTCGCCTTATGGGAAAGTATTTTATCCGGCAAGCTGCTGTCAACAGACCAGGTTATAAGCTAAAACCCGTAACCATTGGCGAATATACCTTTGTGGGAACTTCCTCTGTCATCTTACCGGGCTCGTCCATCGGAAAAGGTTGTATCATCGGGGCCGGGTCGGTGGTGAATACTGAAATTCATGATTATGCTATTGCCGTGGGGAATCCGGTTAAAATTGTTGGGGATACCCGCCAACGGGACAAAAGCCGGTTTGCTGACATTATTGATTTGGAAAAATATTACGACCCGGAAGCGGTATCCCGAGAGAAGTAAACAACTCCAGGGGAAAAGACAAAAGTAAAAAGGGGGCTAAACAACGACGAATCCAAATACTTTTAACTTTCTCCGGAACAATTGAGAAATCCCTGGGTATAGCAACGCCCTAAAATTATCCGGTAAGTTAAAAGTGGCTAAATATTATTTTGAAGTACAGGAAAAGCATAATACTGGATTTTTATTCAAAGTTTTTCTAATTTTATCCTGATTTTTAATCATTGCCGCTACATTCCCCTCCTCGGAGGGGTAGGGGTGGGTATCAAAAAATCGTGCACCGCAAAATCTTACCATACAACTCCAAACTAAAACCTTTAGCCAGAGCATTACGAAAAAATATGACTTTTTCGGAAGTCCTTCTTTGGAATGAATTGAAGCAAAAGAAAATGCTGGGGTATGATTTTGACCGCCAGCGACCTATTGACAATTATATTGTTGATTTCTACTGCAAAGATTTAATGTTAGCCATAGAGGTTGATGGAATTAGCCACGACTTTGAAGAAGTAATGGATAATGATGAAATACGGCAAAAACGATTAGAAGATTTGGGAGTTTATTTTTTAAGATTTGATGATCGGGAAGTAAAAAAGGATATGGCAAATGTGTTAAGAACGATTGAGTACCGGATACTGGAACAAGAGGAAAAGAAACCGGAATGAAAAGACCCACCCCTACGCCCCTCCGGGGAGGGGAACTCAATCCGGCAATGATATTTCAATCCGTTTCAGCTATAAAAGATTATGTCTTACTATGAGAAAAATAATCACCCCAACACCCTAAAACATTGAAGCTGTTAAAGTTAAATGGGATTTTCGAGAGGAACAGATTGGCTCTATTGGCGAAGCTCGGTTTTTATTTCATAGACACAGCTATAAAATAAAAAATAGCTGAAGTCCAATGAAGTCAAGATATTTCTTGTAGTTTCTCAGTTTAACTTTAAACAACTTCATTATATAGCCGTAAAAAGTGTACAATAAAGATTATCCTAAAATAATTTGACTAATTTTATACCCGATAAATAAATCTCTTTTCATCTTTGACTTATGCGTAATTGTAAAATTATTCTTCAGGTGGTTTTTCTCGGACTTGTCCTTGTTCTTCTGCCGGCAGTTCATACACAGGCACAAATAACGACCAAGACAAACCTGCGTTCTGTTAAATCGGAACAGCTTTCCAATGAGCAGATTAAACTTTTGATGCAGAAAGCTCTGAATTCAGGCATGTCGCCCGAACAGATAGAAGCCCTTGCCCGTGCAAAAGGACTGCCGCAGGCAGAAATAGAAAAGATAAAAGCCAGAGCTGAAATTTTTAGCGCCATCAAATCGGCCAGTGGAAAAGATGGAAGCACTAACCAGCGGATTATCCCTAATAAATATATCAAATATGCTACTCCTGCCGGCGAGCGGCTGAGGATGAATGATACAAACACAGCCGCAATAATTAATAATCGTGTTTTCGGCTTTTCACTTTTTACCAATAAAGATTTAACTTTTAATCCGGGCATCAATATCGCCACCCCGGAAAATTATCAGCTCGGTCCCGGCGACATTATCAACATCGACGTTTGGGGCGCTTCCCAAAAAAGTTATCAGGAAATTGTTTCTCCGGAAGGTAAAATTATTATTCCTAAAATCGGACCTGTTTTTATTAGCGGCCTCTCCATTGAAAAAGCCACAAGCAAACTTAAAAAGTATTTGACCAAAATCTATTCCGGCCTTGCAAAAGGGAATACTTACATGGAGGTAAGTCTTGGTGGTGTCAGGAGTATCAGCGTGAACATGGTCGGAGAGATAACCTTACCGGGAACATACAACCTCTCATCGCTGGCTTCCGTTTTTAACGCGATGTATGCTGCCGGCGGTCCGGCTGACGATGGTTCTCTGCGGAATGTTAAAATCATCCGTAACAACAAAACGGTGGCGACACTCGACTTTTATAATTTTCTCTTAAACGGAACACTTAAAGGCAATATGCGCCTTCGGGATCAGGATATTGTGTTTGTCTCGCCTTATACCGACAGGGTTGAAATCAAAGGACAGGTGAAACGAAACAATCTGTTTTTCGATATGAACCCGGGTGAAACACTGAAAGATTTAATCCATTTTGCCGGCGGTTTCACAGGGAAAGCCTATACCGGTCAGATTAAAATATTCAGAAAAACAGCCACCGAAAAGAAAATTCTGGTAGTGAATGCCGCTCAGCAGGATACGACTAAATTAAAGGATGGCGATGTGGTAGTGGTTGATTCCATTTTAAACCGTTTCGAAAACCGGGTGCAGATTACCGGCGCCGTGATGCGTCCGGGCGAGTTTGCTCTCGACAGCACAATGACCTTAAAACAGCTTTTGCATAATGCAGATGGCTTGCGCAAGGATGCGTATCAAAAAAGAATTGCTGTCTATCGCTTAAAGAAAGACCTGACACTGGAAACCGTTTCGCTGAACCTTGCCCGTCTTTTGAAGTCTGGCAGTGGTTTTCTTTTGCAAAGGGAAGACTCTATCCATATTCCCTCCGTATTTGACATCCGTGAGAAATCTTATTTACAGATTGAAGGTCAGGTAGCCAAACCCGGATTGTATCCCTTTACCGATAATATACGGCTCGGCGATTTAATTATTCAGTCAGGAGGAATGCTTGAATCGGCCTCTATGGCACATATTGATATTGCACGACGCGTCATAGATACCATTTCTGCAAAACAGAGGAACAATCAACTGGCACAGACTTTCCGGTTTCCTATTGGAAAAGATTTGAGACTAACTGATTCAGTGAAAAACTTTAAACTTTCCCCTTTTGATCATGTTTTCATCAGGAAATCATTCTCTTACACACCCCAGCTGATGGTTTCTGTCGGTGGGGAGGTAAATTTCCCCGGGAAATACACGATTAAAACGCGTAACGAACGTGTTTCCGATTTAATCAGACAAGCCGGAAACCTTACTCCCCAGGCATTTGTAAAAGGAGCCAGCCTTATCCGAAAACGAACTTCACATTTGCTTCACCAGAAAGCCATCGAAACGGTGAATGCGGCTAACGATGCCAGAAAGAATAAAATCATCACCTCTAACTCAAACTATAATGTGATAGGCCTTGACCTGGAAAAAATCCTGAACCATCCGGGCTCTGTTGCTGATTTAATTTTGCGGCCGGGCGATTCTATCCGGATTCTCAGAAAATCACAAACTGTGGAAGTTCAGGGAGCCGTTTACCGACCTAACGTTATTCCTTTTGTGGAAGGATGGACATTGCAACAATATATCTCAAATGCCGGTGGATTCACAAAAGATGCCATCAGGAGGAATATTTATGTCATTTACGCCAATGGCTCGGTGAAGAAAACTTCGAGTTTCCTTGGTCTAAAATATTATCCGGAGATGGAACCGGGAGCCGAAATTATAGTTCCTCTAAAACCCAAGAAATCAGCTCGCTTATCAGCAGCGACAGCCATTGGACTTACTACTGCTCTGGCATCGCTGACTTTGATGATTGTGACCATTTCTAAAACCATAAAACCATAGATTTTTAACGGAATTGACAGGTATGAAAGATAAGGCTAACACAACAAAAGAAGATAATATGGATATTAAAACTATCCTGAAACAGGTTTACCGGGGTCGCAAAACCATATACTATACACTGTCTATAGCTTTTGTCCTTGCTGTTATTATTGTTATCCTGACTCCCCGGAAATATGATACAAAAGTTATCCTGCTGGCCGAATCGAATAGCAGAAGCGGTTCTTCCGGCCTTCTCGGTCAATTAGGCGCCATGTCTGGGATGAATATCGGCAGCTTGCTCGGGGTTAATCTGGGCGGTTCATCATCCAGCGATGCGCTCACATCCGATCTGTATCCTGATGTGGTAAAAAGCACTCCTTTTTTACTGGATGTGTTACAACAAAAGATTACCGACTCCAGAAACCATAAGACAATGACGGTTTCGGAATATCTGAAAAAATATTCGCGTCCATCACCTGCTGGCTTGCCGGGTTACCTTATCAGAAAAATATTAGGAGAGAAAAATCATAATGAGGAAGTAAAGTCTTTCCAGAAGGGAGTTATCAAACTATCCAAAGGACAATCGGATTTGCTTAAAACACTGAACGATATGATTCAGGTCGAAATTCAGAGTCAGGGCAACAAACTGCTGAAGCGGAAAAGTAAAATTTTTAGTATCAATGTGGAAGCACAAGACCCGCTTGTGTCTGCCCTTTTGGCCGACTCTGTGGTAAGTTGTCTCAAACGATATGTGGTGAATTATAATACACGGAAAGCACAAAAAGATTTGGATTTTATCAAAGTACAATTTTTGGATGCACAACAGAATTTTTATAAGGCACAAAAAATCCTCGCCGACTACAGCGATAGTAACAGCAATGTGATACTGGAATCCGTAAATATTCAAAAAGAACGTTTACAAAAGGAATATAATCTGTCAGCCAGTGTTTATACAAGTCTGGCTCAGCTTTTGGAAAAAGCCAAAATCCAGGTGCAGGATCATACGCCGGTGTTAACGGTTATTGAGCCTCCCGTGGTGCCATTGAAAAAGAGTGCCCCTAAAACTACGTTGATAATTATTGAGATGCTGCTGGTGGGTGGTTTTATCGGGTTTAGTATTGAACTGATTAAAATAATGATACATCCGTCTGGTAACGGTTAAAACAGAGTAATGGTTTTGATTCGGGAATGATTTTACAGAACTTCTTTTACAGATAAATGAAATGGGTAAACGGTTGTTTGATATCATAGTTGCGGGTATTGGCCTTTGCTTGCTGTCTCCGTTCTTCATGATTATCATTATCTTTATCCTTATTTTCGATGGAAAAAATCCCTTTTTCATTCAGCAAAGAATAGGCAAAAACGGTCAGAGTTTTCCCCTGATTAAATTCAAAACCATGAAACCGGGATTAGCTTCTGAAAAGGATGGTTTTAGTGTAGGTGAGGTATCGCGGATAACGCCCTTTGGAAAAATCTTAAGAAAAACAAAGCTGGATGAACTTCCCCAGCTGATAAATGTGCTGAAAGGAGAGATGTCTTTGGTGGGACCTCGTCCCGAAGTAAAACAGTGGACATTGGTCTATCCCGAAAAGTGGAAAATTGTCCACCGGGTGAAGCCCGGAATAACCGATAACGCTTCCATAATATTTCGGCATGAGGAAAAGCTGCTGAGCATGGCAGCATCTCCTGACGACACTTACCGGGAAGATATCCTTCCTAAAAAACTGGATATATACACTGAATATGTACATAACAGGTCATTTTCGGGGGATATTAAAATTATTTTACGAACGTTAAAATCTGTTTTTTTAGATTGAAAAAAAAGAGAAATATTCCTTTTGCAAGAGTGTCCGTAGCCGGGAATGAGCAGAAGTATATAAAAGAGGTGCTGGAAAGCGGCTGGCTTACTACGGCTGGCAAAGCTGCTGCTTTTGAAGAGAAGTTTGCCGGCATTGTGCAGGCGCGCTATGCCTGTGCTGTAAATTCGGGTACGGCTGCTTTGCATCTGGGGTTACATGCGCTTGGCGTGAAACCCGGCGACAGGGTTTTTGTGCCCTCCATGACGTTTACCTCTTCTGCGGAAGTCATCCGGTATCTTCAGGCAAATCCTGTTTTTCTCGATACGGAATATGGCACTAATTTGGTGACCCCCGGAATTCTTGAAGCCGCAATTAAAGCAAACCCGGATGTCCGCTATCTTATCATTGTGCATTATGGAGGCCAGGCTGCACAGATGCTTTCCGGTAACGAAAAAGGAATCATAGATATTTGCAAAAAACAGGGGGTAAAGATTCTCGAAGATGCTGCACATGCGTTTCCTGCAAGACAAAGCGGACAAATGGTCGGATCGCTCGGAGAAGTTACCTGCTTTAGCTTTTATGCCAATAAGCCTGTTACAACCGGCGAAGGCGGAATGTTGACGACTCCGAATGAAAAAATATATGAGCAGGTGAAAATGATGCGGCTTCATGGTATTAACCGCGATATATGGGACAGATACACCGATAACAAACCTTCCTGGGAATATGATGTGGTAGCTGCCGGATACAAATACAATATGCCGGACGTTAATGCTGCTATCGGACTTGCGCAGCTGGAAAAGGCGGAGGAATTTCGTGTTGAACGTCAGCGGGTGGCAGAATTTTATTTTGAACATCTGGTTCATTTAAAGTATTTCTTAGACCTTCCGGTTACCCATGTCCCGTTTCAGGATCATGCCTGGCATCTGTTTCCTGTGGTGTTGAAAGAAAATGTACCATTGGGAAGAAATGAATTCATTGAAAAAATGGCAGAGGCAGGTATCGGGACTTCCGTGCATTACAAACCTCTGCACCGGATGACCTATTATAAAAATAAATACCAGCTTAAAGCTTCCGATTTCCCCAATGCGGAGAAAACCTGGCGCGGAAACGTCTCCCTCCCGATTTTCCCATATATGCAGGAGGAGGAGTTAAGCTATATTTGTAAAACCATTGAAAAGATATTATTGCACTGATTCCGGTCTGAGTTGCCTATTGTATTTTACATTAGAAGCGGTATAGTTTATAAATTCTTCGTACGTTTGTAGTTGCAAATGGTTTTAAGTTTAGAAAACAAGACAGTATTAGAAACCCTGACTTCTGTGTTGTCAAACATTGTCCCGGTTCAATAGATTAAAATATATGGTAAAATTAATCATAGATTCATTCTCAGAGCGGTATATATCACGCTGGTTTATTTTTGCGTTTGATGTGTTTTTGGTGATATTCACTTTGTGGCTCTCTGCTCTGATACAAAATAACTTTGTCCCTGGAAACCTTGATTCCGGTGCGTTTTTCTTACACCTGAGGTTTGTTTTTTTCATTTATGCCGGAGCTTTTCTCTTTTTTCGTACGTTCTCGGGAATTGTCAGACAAACAAGCCTCTCTGACGCTTTTGTCGCTTTTAAGGCCATCACATTGGGTTTCGTTATTATTCTTACTTTGGCCGTTATCTCGCATCGTGTGGAAACTACTCCGGGAAGCTGGCCTACTTATTCCGTATTGACTTTGCAATATTTATTGTTGTTGGTCTCCCTTATCGGAAGCCGGTTTGTGGTGAAAAGTATCTATACCCGGATGATACACATTCCTCTGAAAAAAGAAATCGGAGTGGTTATTTATGGTGCAGGTACTGCCGGGGTTCTGACAAAAAACACACTTTATGAAGACAAAGAATATCACTACAAGGTAGTTGCCTTTATTGACGACAACCCTTACCTCGCTTATAAAACGCTGGAAGGAATTCCCATCGTCTCTTACTTTGTTGCTTTACGCCCCAACTTTATCAAACGGCATACTGTAAAACAATTGATTATCTCCATTCCTTCTTTATATCCGGAAAGAAAAAAAGAAATTATTGAAACCTGCCTTAATTTGGGTATCCAGGTGAAAGTTGTTCCTGCCCTTAACCTCTGGATTCACGGTCAGCTTAACGCCCACCAACTGGAAAGGGTTAAAATCGAAGAGCTATTGCAGCGAGACCCGATTTTAATTGATAGTAAGAACGTCTTTCGGGAGTTAAAAAATAAAGTTGTTATGATTACCGGTGCGGCAGGGTCCATAGGCAGCGAGCTGGCAAGGCAGGTCTTAACCCATGCTCCTAAAAGAGTCGTTCTGATTGATCAGGCAGAGTCTGCTATCTATTCGTTACAGTATGAGTTAAATAACTCTTCCAGTAGGAGAATCGACACTCATCTTATTGAGTTTTTGGTTGCCAATGTAAAGGACCGCTTGCGAATGACCAGTATCATGGATATTTACCGGCCGGATATTATTTTTCATGCAGCAGCTTATAAACATGTTCCTTTGATGGAAGAGAATCCTTATGAAGCGTTGATGGTGAATGTCTTTGGGACAAAAATCATGGCAGATTTAGCGTTGAAATTTGAAGTGGAAAAGTTTGTTATGATTTCCACGGATAAGGCGGTTAACCCGACCAATATTATGGGTGCTTCCAAACGTATTGCCGAGATGTATATTCAAAGCCTTGCTGCTAACGGGAAAACGCGGTTTGTCACTACGCGGTTTGGCAATGTGCTGGGCTCCAATGGCTCTGTTGTTCCTCTCTTTCGTAAGCAGATAGAACATGGAGGGCCGGTTACCATTACCGACAAGGATATTACCCGTTATTTTATGACCATTCAGGAGGCTTGTAGTCTGGTGCTTGAGGCGGGGGCCATGGGAAAAGGCGATGATATTTTTGTTTTCGATATGGGAGAGGCTGTAAAAATTTATGATTTGGCTGTAAAAATGATACAGTTGTATGGTTTTAAACCGGGGATTGATATAAAGATAAAGGAAACCGGTCTGCGTTCAGGTGAAAAACTCTTTGAAGAGCTGCTTACAAACAGCGAAAACCTGCTGCCAACACCCCATCCCAAAATTATGCGTGCCAGGGTTTCCGGTCTCTCTTACAGGGAAGTCAGTAAGTTTATTGATGAATTAACAGCTCTTATCATAGAAGAAGATGAGTTTCAGATTGTTCGGAAAATGAAAGAGATTGTCCCCGAGTTTGTCAGTAATAATTCAGTATTTCAGGTACTTGATAAGAAAGCCTGATTTTCTTATGCGAAGAATGGATAATTCTCAAATGACATTTACCTTGCTCTATTTGCATCAAAATGAGTATCCTAAGTCAGAGATTATGAATAGAAAAAAACGATTCTGTCTTTCTTTTGTTGTCCTGTTTCTGATAAGCCTGACTGCTTTTTCACAAAGCGCATATCTTCCTTTAAATCAGGAATATAATCGCTCATTACAGAAAGCGCTGTATGGTAAGAATGTTCGGTTTCACACCTCCATCCGTCCTTATGCCTTTCGGGATGTAAAAGCTGTGGTTAACTATGATTCGCTGCAGTCGCTCTTGCGTATGAACCTGGTGATTGAGAAAAAATGGAAACAAAAAACCTGGGATAAACTTTTTAATGATGACGTGATAACCCTCTATAAGAAAAACTTTTCCTTAGTGGTAAACCCGTTAATGGACTTTTCTTATGGCCATGACTTTGCTGAAAGTAAAAACGTCTGGGTTAACACGCGAGGTATTGAGGTGAAAGGACGAATTGGTAAATTTTTTACATTTTATACCAGTTTTTATGAGAACCAGGCAACTTTTGTTAATTATATCGACACCTATGTCAGGGAAAACAAAATTGTTCCGGGACAGGGTCGTCTTCAAATTATGATTGACAGTAAAGGAGAACATCTCTATCTGAATGGCAAGGGATATGACTATAACTCCGCTACCGGATATATCTCAATAGCTGCCGGAAAATATTTCACCTTTCAGTTGGGACAGGGAAAAAATTTCCTTGGCGATGGTTATCGTTCCCTGCTGTTATCAGACAATTCTTTTGCGAATGCCTATTTCAAAATGGTTGTTAATATTTGGCATATCAAGTATATGGTGTTGTATAACCAATACCTTGATCTCCGGGAGAAGATTTCCGGGTTAGGCTATGCGCGAAAATATTCGACGGTTCATTATCTTAGTTGGGCTATCTCAAAACGGGTTAAACTCGGCTTATTTGATGCTGTTGTCTGGCCGGCTACAGATTCGTTAGGCCGTTACCGGGGTCTTGATTGGCAATATCTTAACCCGGTCATCTTATTGCGCCCGGTGGAATTTGGTCTTGGTTCTCCCGATAACGCCTTGCTGGGCTTTAATCTGAGTGTTCTTGTGGGGAAACACAATGTTTTCTACGGGCAGTTGCTACTTGATGAATTTAATCTCCACCAGGTGTTAAGTGGAAATGGTTATTGGATTAATAAGCAGGCCTTTCAACTGGGATTTAAAACTTTTGACCTGCTTGGTGTGAAGAATCTTTATTTTCAGACAGAATTTAACTACGTACGTCCCTATACATACTCCGAGGCTGTTGAGCGTATTAATTATGGAAATTATAACCAGCCATTGGCACATCCTTTTGGTTCCAACTTTTGGGAATCGGTAAATTTTATTAAGTATAATTATAAACGGCTTTTCTTTAGTTATGAGTTCCTTTATTCCATTAAAGGATTGGATCCTCCGGGGAAGAATTATGGTGGAAATATTTATAAATCCTATAACACATATGTAAACGCCTATGGTAATTATGTAGGCCAGGGAATCCGTACCCGGCTTTTCTATCAGGATCTAAAAGCTTCTTTCCTTATCAATCCCTCTTATAATTTGAATTTCACAATGGGTGTGGTTTTCCGTAACCTGAAGTCCGATGTTTCCACCCAAAACACACATTATTTCTATATTGGCCTGCGCACCTCCCTGCGCAATTTGTATTACGATTTTTAAAATTAATTCTGTTGTGTACCAGCCCTTCCCCTTCAGGGGACCGGGTGCGTGTGGGCCTTCTCGCCCCCAGCCCCTAAAGGGGCGATCCCCCTCGTCTTAAAAATCCATAAAGTATTTTAC
>VAPE01013989.1_pt1 | contig 12516 bp, 7 predicted proteins | sample 3393911 | NCBI WGS metagenome assembly VAPE01 (sample SAMN08290436, study PRJNA428436) | hydrothermal vent metagenome | isolation source: Deep-sea hydrothermal vent chimney | place: Atlantic Ocean: South-mid Altantic Ridge | reverse complement strand
TGGGGATGGAATACGACCCCCGGCAGGCGCACCAGGATCTGCTAGAATCGCGATCCATGGACGTGAGCCCCCTCCTGGACCCCCTGAACGAGGCGCAACGCGAGGCGGTCAGTGCGCCGCCCGGGCACGTGTTGGTGCTGGCCGGGGCCGGCAGCGGGAAGACCCGTGTCCTAACCCACCGGATCGCTTGGCTGATCCAGGTGGAATCGGCGTCTCCGTACGGTCTCCTCGCCGTCACCTTTACCAATAAGGCCGCGGGCGAGATGCGCGCCCGTACCTCGGACTTGCTTGGCGTGCCGACGGGCGGGATGTGGATCGGCACCTTCCACGGCCTGGCCCACCGCCTGCTGCGCACGCACTGGCGCGAGGCGGGCCTGCCGCAGGCCTTCCAGATCCTCGACTCCGAGGACCAGTACCGGCTGATGCGCCGAGTGCTCAAGGCGCTCGCCCTGGACGAGGCGCAGTGGCCCGCCAAACAGGCACAGTGGTTCATCAACGCGCGCAAGGACGAGGGCAAACGACCGGCGCAAATCGCGGATCGCGGCGACCCGCACCTCGGCCAGATGCTGCGCATCTACCAGGCCTACGAGGAGCACTGCCGCCGCGGCGGGCTGGTGGACTTCGCCGAACTGCTGCTGCGCTCGCACGAGTTGCTCAAGGGCAACCCCGAGGTCCTGGCACACTACCGGACCCGTTTCCGGCATATCCTGGTCGACGAATTCCAGGACACCAACGCCATCCAGTACGAGTGGCTGCGCAACCTGGCCGGCGACAGCGCGCACGTGTTCATCGTCGGCGACGACGACCAGTCGATCTACGGCTGGCGCGGCGCGCGCGTGGAGAACATCCGCCGCTTCCCGAAGGATTTCCCGGACGTGCGCATGGTGCGCCTCGAGCAGAACTACCGCTCGACCGCGACGATCCTCACCGCCGCCAACACGCTCATCGCGCGCAATCAGGGCCGGATGGGGAAGAACCTCTGGACCCGCGGGGCGCAGGGCGAGCCCATCCTCCTGTATGCGGCCTTCAATGAGGTCGACGAAGCCCGCTTCGTGGTCGACCGGATCCGCCAGTGGATCGAGGAAGGCCACGCGCGACGCGACGCGGCGATCCTCTACCGCTCCAACGCCCAGTCGCGGGCCTTCGAGGAGATCCTGCTCGCCGCCGGCACACCTTACCGCGTCTACGGGGGATTGCGCTTCTTCGAACGCGCCGAGATCAAAGACGCCCTCGCCTACCTGCGCCTGATGGCCAACCGCGACGACGACGCGGGCTTCGAGCGGGTCGTGAACATGCCCACTCGCGGAATCGGCGAGCGCACGTTGGCGACGGTGCGCGAGGAGGCGCGCGCGCGCGGCGTGTCCCTGTGGCAGGCCGCGCACGGCGTCCTCGAATCCGGCGTGTTCACCGCACGCGCGGCGAACGCGCTCGGCGGCTTCCTGAAGCTGATCGAACGATTGGCCCAAGAGAGCGCGGGCCTCGAAGTGCACGAGTGCGTGGACCGGGCCATCACCGTAAGCGGGCTCCTGGAGCACTTTCGCAACGACAAGGGCGAGAAGAGCGGCGCCCGGGCGGAGAACCTGGAAGAGCTGGTCAGCGCCGCGCGCTACTTCGATCCCCGGGAGAACGGAACGGATGAAGAGGAAGGCGAGATGGACCCGCTCTCCGCCTTCCTGTCCCACGCCGCCCTGGAGGCCGGGGAGGGACAGGCCGATCCGTCCGAGGACTGCGTGCAGTTGATGACGCTGCACTCGGCCAAGGGCCTGGAGTTCCCGCTGGTGTTCCTGTGCGGGCTGGAGGAGGGCTTGTTCCCGCACCAGCGTTCGGTGGCCGAGGCCGGTCGCCTGGAGGAGGAGCGCCGCCTGTGCTACGTGGGGATCACCCGCGCCCGTCGGCGCCTGCATCTGTCCTACGCGGAGAGCCGGCGCCTGTACGGCTCGGACACCTACTCGCCCCCCTCCCGGTTCATCGCCGAACTTCCACCGGAACTGATCGAGGAGGTGCGACCCCAGACCGCGGTGCCACGCCCGATGGCCCGGCCACCGGCGCGAACGCGCCGCGCGCCGGTGGTGCCGAGGGTGCCGAAGGTGCCGGGGGCGACGGGCCCGGCCCTGGGGCGGCGGGTACGGCATGCGAAGTTCGGCGACGGCATCATCCTGCAGTACGAGGGCGACGGCGCCCACGCACGCGTACAGGTCAACTTCGAGCGTGCCGGCAGCAAGTGGCTGGTGCTCAGCTACGCCAACCTTCAGCTACTCTGAGGCCCCGCAAAGGAACGGCCACCGGCGCGCGCGTCGTGAAAGCTACGCGATCGCCCGGTGCGCGATCTCCGCCTCCGGACGGCCCAGGTAGAACCCCTGCGCGTAGTCGACGCCGTATTCCTGAAGCAGCCGCAGGGTGCGAGCGTCCTCGACGTACTCGGCGATGGTGACCTTGCCGAGGGCATGCGCCACCTGGTTGAGGGAACGGACCATGGCCTGGTCTACGGGCGCCCCCGCCAACCCCTGGACGAAGGAGCCGTCGATCTTCAGTTTGTCCACCGGCAGGTGCTTCAGGTAAGTGAACGAGCAGAACCCGGCACCGAAGTCGTCCAGCGCAAAGCGGCAACCGATCTCCTTGAGTGCGCGGATGAAGCGCACCGCCGCGGCGAGATTGGCGATCGCCGCCGTCTCGGTGATCTCGAAGGTGATCCAGGCAGGGTCGAGCTGCGTTTGTTCGAGCATTCTGCGGATCAGCGGCAGCAACCCGTCATCCTCGAACGCGTGGCCGGAGAGATTGACCGAAAAACACACGAGCGTGCCGGACGCGCGTAGCTGCGCCAGCCGCTGAATGGCCTGGCGGACCATCCATCGGTCGAGACGGTGGATCAGGCCGAAGCGCTCGGCGGCCGGCATGAACCCGCCCGGAAGGATGACCTGCCCGTCGTCGCACGGCATGCGCATCAGGACCTCGTAGTCGTGCACGCGCCCGTCGGCGACTGCGACGATGGGCTGGAACACCAACTGGAAGCGGTCCTGCTCCAACATCTCGCGGACCCGTGCCGCCCATCCCATGTCCTCGGCCATCCCCGCCTTGTCGCGATCGGCCGGGTTGTAGAGATTGACGCGGTCGCGCCCTTGCGCCTTGGCGATATTGCACGCGATATCCGCATGCGAGAGGACCTCGTCGGCGGACTGTACCTGCTCGTTGACCATGGCCACGCCGACGCTGCAGGTGACATTGAACGAGTTCCCGCCTTCCAGAAACCGGTATTCTCCGACCAGCGCACGGACATTCTCGGCGGCCCGGATCGCCCGATCCTCATCCACGTTGTCCAGGAGCAGCGTGAATTCGTCGCCGCCGAAACGGGCGAACAGATCGCCCTCGCGCACGCGCAAGGAGACCAGCGTGCTGACCTCCACCAGCAGGCGATCCCCGGCGGCGTGTCCGAGGGTGTCGTTGATGTACTTGAACTGGTCGAGATCGATATAGAATACGGCGCAGGTCGCCCCGCTGCGCGCCACCCGCGCGACCAGCCGGTCCAGTTCCTGCTGGAAGGCGCGGCGGTTGATCAAGCCCGTAAGCGAGTCGTGCTCGGCCTGATAGGTGAGCCGGCGCTCGAAGGCCTTCTGCTCGGTGATATCCCGGGCGGTCCCGGTGATCCGCGTCACCTTCCCGTCCTCGTCGTACGACGGCTTGGCATTGAAGCTGAGGTAATGCGGTCGGGCATCGCGGTCCAGGTGCACCGTCTCGTAACGCACCCACTCCCCTCCCTGCAGGATATCCCGAAAGGCGGCGGCGTCTTGCTCGGCACGTTCCGGGGCCTGGAAATCCCGGACCGGACGCATCCTCATCTCCCCGGGGGAATAGCCGTAGATGATGCGGGCCGCGGCGTTCAGGTAGGTCCAGCGGCCCTCGGGATCCATGCTCCAGACCAAGTCGTGGGCGGTCTCCACCAAGTCGCGATAGCGTGCCTCGGCGGCGATGCGCTCGCGTTCGGCGCCCTTGCGCTTGGAGATGTCCGCCACCAGACAGGTGTACATCGGCGCGCCGCTGAGCACCATGCGGCTGACCCGGACCGACATGGGACACTTGGCGCCGTTGCGGTGCACGCCCTCCACCTCCTGCTCCGCGTCGCTCGCCCGGGGGGCGCCCTGCTCGGTGACCAAGTCCGGCAACAACGCATCCAGGCGCCGCCCGCGGGCCTCCTGCGCGCGGTAGCCGAACAGCCGCTCCGCGGCCCCGTTGAAAGTATCGATCCGCCCGCGCGCATCGACCACGATGATCCCTTCGGCCGCGGTATCCACCACCGCCCGCATGTGGGACTCCTGGTCGCCCAGGCGCCGGAACAGACTTGCGAGCATCTGCGTCATATAGCCGATTTCATCGCTGGAGCGCGGACGCACCGCGGCGAGTTCGGCGTGCGAGGAGGCGCCGCTGCGGCGCAGCATCTCGCGCACGGGCGCCAGCGCGCGGTTCATCCCGCGGGTCAAGAGCGCCGCGACCAGGATCGTGATCAACGCGAGCCCGCCCCAGACCGCGAGGTCCTCTCCGGAGGGTGTGCCGGTGGTCAGCGTGTGGTACTGGAGCAGGATCGCGTAGGACAGCAGCGGGACGAATCCCGCGACGAGCATGAGCTTGGAGCGGACGCTGATATGCACCCGACGGAGCCCCAGGACGGCCACCACGGAGTCGAGTCGCTCCAGGGCGAGCAGAAAAGCCGGCAGCCCGACCAGGACCGCAGCGGCGACCTGCAGCGCCGCAAGCTGCAGCCCGGCCAGCACACCACCCTGCGGCAAGCCGCCGTAGGCGGCCAGTTCATAGACCGGCACCAGCAGGAGCGCATACGCCAGCAGCAACTCCCAGTAATGGCGATAAAATCGACGCAGGCGCCGATCCAGGGATTCCGGGGCCGTGCGCCCCTGCGGATAACGCCGCAACCAGTCCGCCAGCGGCTCGAAGAAGCGGTGGAAATGGACCCCGACCCAAATCGTCACGAGGACCATGAAACCGACAAAGGCAGGATCGCTCAGGGCGCGCCGCAGCCGCCCCGGATCGGTGATGCCGAACAGCACGCCGGCGCCGATCCCCGCCATCGGGACCAGTACGAACGCGGCGAGGATTACACGAAGCAGGTGGCGACGCACGCAGCTCAGCGGCTCAGCGGACATGGCCCGCGCGCCCGATCACGGACGAGGCACCGGCAGGCCGCGTCACTGGTTGGCACTCGATCATTTACGCCCAATCGTTGCAAAAAGCCCGTGGCATTGCCGGCCGATCGTCCGTGCCACGCCCGCCGGGGCCCGTCCGCCGGTGCCGCATCACACGACTACCAGCGGAACAGGACCCACTGCGGCACCATGATCCGGGGATTGAGCCGACTCATCCGGGCGTTGAGACGCCCGTCGCCGTTGGTATCCACCAAATAATATGGGGGTCCGTACTTGGGGGTCACCTTCACCATATAGACTTGGCCGTGGATGCTGTATTCCTCGACCTCCTTGCCCTTCTCGTGGAGGATGGTGACCTTCGGTTCCAGGTCGGATCGCTCGGCGTTGGGATTGGGCACGCCCGGCATGGTCGCGGGCGGGACCTTCGCCGGCAGCGGCGGCGGCTGGGCCAGCGCCGGAACGCTCGACAGGGCCAGCAGAAGGATCACGATGCGCATGGCGTCTCCCATCACGTCCGACAGCCCCCTAGAGTTCGAGGAGCATCGCCTGCTCCCGCGCCGAGGGCTCGAAGCCGCGGTGCTCATAGTGCTGAAAGATCGCATCCACCACCTCGTGCGGTTCGTCCACCACGCGAAAGAGCTTGAGGTCGTCGGGGCCGATGGTATTCTCGGACACCATCGTATCCTCGAACCAACGCAGCAATCCCGACCAGAACGGCCGGTGCACGAGGATGATCGGGATCCGCCGAGTCTTGCCGGTCTGCACCAGCGTCAGGATTTCCGCCAATTCGTCCAGCGTACCGAAGCCGCCGGGCAGGACCACATAAGCGGAGGCATATTTGACGAACATCACCTTGCGCGAGAAGAAGTGGCGAAAATTCAGGGAGATATCCTGATAGCCGTTGGACTTCTGCTCGTGGGGAAGTTGGATATTGAGCCCGATGCTGAGCGAGCGGCCCGCATACGCCCCCTTGTTGGCCGCCTCCATGACGCCCGGCCCGCCGCCGCTCACGACCGAGAAGCCGGCGTCGGACAGAACCCGCGAGACACTCTCCGCCAGGGTGTAGTAGGGATGGCCCGGCGGCGTGCGCGAGGAACCGAAGATGCTCACGGAGGGCTTGATCCTGGCCAGGCGTTCGAAGCCCTCCACGAACTCCGCCATGATCTGAAAGATTTTCCAGGACTCCCGGGTGAGCAGGGTATCGTCGATCGGCATCAACCCGGGGTGGGCAGCTTTGCTGTGTTCGTTCATAATCCGTGTATCGCGCGAGGGGCGCTCCCTTGGACCCGCGTCCCGAGTCGCGGGTCGACGCTTTCTTGTACCACATTCCGGCGTCGGAAACACCTGGGCGGGAACGGCATTTTTCTGCAACGTCGGATACCGCCCACCGGTTTTCGGCACCCCTACGGGACGACTTGACCCAATGGCAGATCCGCAACCGCTGATCCTGGTCGACGGCTCCTCTTACCTCTATCGCGCCTTCCACGCGCTGCCCCCGCTGACCAATTCCCGGGGCGAACCGACGGGGGCGGTGTACGGTGTCGCGAACATGCTGCGCAAGCTGCTCGCCGACTACCGGCCGCGGCACATCGCGGTGGTCTTCGACGCCAAGGGCCGGACCTTTCGCGACGATCTCTACGAGCAGTACAAGGCCAACCGCCCGCCCATGCCGGAGGAGCTGCAGGCGCAGATCGAACCGCTGCACGGACTGGTCGAGGCGATGGGGCTGCCGCTGCTCAGCGTACCGGGCGTCGAGGCCGACGACGTGATCGGAACGCTCGCGGTACAGGCCGCCGCGAAGGGGATCCCGGTAGTGATCTCGACCGGCGACAAGGACATGGCACAGCTCGTCTCGGACCGGATCTCGCTGATCAACACCATGACCGGGACGGTGCTGGATCCGGCCGGAGTAGTCGCGAAATTCGGGGTCCCGCCGGAGCGGATCGTGGATCTGCTGGCCCTCATGGGCGATACCTCGGACAACATCCCGGGCATCCCCAAGGTCGGACCCAAGACCGCCGCGAAGTGGCTCTCGGAATACGGATCCCTGGACGCGGTGCTGGCGCACGCCGACGAGATCAAGGGCAAGGTAGGCGAGAGCCTGCGGGAACACCGCGAGCGACTCCCGCTCGCACGCCGGCTCGCGACCATCCACACCGACCTGCCCCTCGACTTGAGTCCGACCCGGCTCACGCGCCGTGAAGCCGATCCGGCGGCGCTGCGCGAGCGGCTCACGCGCCTGGAGTTCACCCGGTGGCTGGAAGAGGAAGCCGGGGACGGGGGCGGGCGAGCGGCGAACGCCGCGTCCGCGAACGACGGGCGTTACGAGGCCGTGCTGACGAACGCCGCCCTGGATGCCTGGATCGGGCGACTGGAGCGCGCCGAGGTCTTCGCGTTCGACACCGAGACCACCGGCCTCGATTACATGAGCGCGGAGATCGTCGGCGTGTCCTTTGCGCTCGAGCCGGGCGAGGCGGCCTACGTGCCGCTCGCGCACCGCTACCCGGGCGCACCCGGGCAGCTGGACCGCGAACGCGTACTGGACCGGCTGCGCCCGTTGCTGGAGGCCCCGGACCGGCCCAAGATCGGCCAGAACCTCAAATACGACATGAGCGTCCTGGCGCGCCACGGGATCTCGCTGGCCGGCATACGCTTCGACACCATGCTCGAGTCCTATATCCTGGACAGCGCCCATCCCGGCCACGACCTCGACACCCTCGCCCTCAAGCTGCTCGGGCACAAGACGATCCGCTACGAGGACGTGGCCGGCAAGGGCGCGCGCCAGATCGGGTTCGAGCAGGTACCCGTCGAACAGGCGACCCCGTACGCCGCGGAGGACGCGGACGTCGCGCTGCGCCTGCACCGGGCCCTGTGGCCGAGGCTGTGCGAACAGCCGGCGCTGCGCACGCTGTTCGAGGAGATCGAGATGCCGCTGGTGCCGGTGCTCTCGCGCATAGAGCGTACCGGCGTGCTGGTCGACCGCGAGATGCTCCGCCGGCACAGCACCGAGTTGGCACGGCGCCTGAAGTCCCTGGAGCGGAAGGTCCACACCGCCGCCGGAGAGGAATTCAACCTCGATTCGCCCAAGCAACTCCAGGCGATTCTGTTCGAGAAACAGGGCCTGCCGGTGCTGCGGAAGACCCCGGGCGGACAGCCCTCCACCGCGGAGTCCGTGCTCCAGGAATTGGCCGCGGACTATCCGTTGCCGCGGCTGATCCTCGAATACCGCAGTCTGAGCAAACTGAAGTCGACCTACACGGACCGGCTCCCCGAGCAGATCCACCCCTCGACCGGGCGGGTACACACCTCCTATCACCAAGCGGTGGCCGCCACCGGGCGGCTGTCCTCCTCCGACCCGAACTTACAGAACATCCCGGTGCGCACCCCGGAGGGACGGCGCATCCGCCAGGCCTTCATCGCCCCGTCCGGGCGGCGCATCCTGGCCGCGGATTACTCGCAGATCGAGCTGCGCATCATGGCCCACCTCTCGGGTGACCCGGGGCTGTTGCGAGCGTTCGCGGCCGGAACCGACGTCCATCGCGCAACCGCGGCGGAGGTCTTCGGGGTTCCGGCCGGGCAGGTCAGCAACGATCAGCGCCGCTCGGCCAAGGCGATCAATTTCGGGCTGATCTACGGAATGTCGGCGTTCGGGCTGGCGCGTCAGCTCGGCATCGACCGGACCGCGGCACAGGCGTACGTGGATCGGTATTTCGCCCGCTACCCGGGCGTCAAGGCCTTCATGGACCGCACGCGCGAAGAGGCCCGCGAGCGGGGCTATGTGGAGACGATCTTCGGACGGCGCCTGAACCTTCCCGAGATCCGTTCCCGGAACGCGCAGCGTCAACGTGCGGCCGAACGCACCGCCATCAACGCGCCGATGCAGGGGACGGCGGCGGACATCATCAAGCGCGCCATGATCGCGGTGGACCGATGGCTCATCGACAGCGGCGTGGGCGCGCGGATGATCATGCAGGTGCACGACGAGCTGGTGTTCGAGGTCGACACCGATCAGGTCGAGCACGCCGCCGCGGCGATCCGCGACCACATGGCGGGGGCGGCGAGCCTGTCGGTGCCGCTGGTCGTGGACGTGGGCGTGGGCGACAACTGGGACGAGGCCCATTGAGCAGAGGTGGATTCGTGGCGAACTACAGCGATTCACCGGCGAGGCCGACCGGTGGACCCTCAACGCAGATGGGGCCGTAGGGCGGGGCGAGCCCCGCCGACGACACCCGATCGAGGGTGCCGACCACGGCGTGCGCTCGGATCCCGGTCGTGGGAAAAGCGCCGTGGAACCCACGGACCGCACCCTATCCGATTCGTGGGTTCCACGGCTCATCCCAACGCCATCGCGAAGATCAATGACGTCGGCCGGACGCGCCCGGCCCTACAGGTGGGCACAACTGCCGATATGCGCGTAGGGCGGGGCGAGCCCCGCCGACTCAGATGAACAGCGTGACGTCCGCCTCCTGGGCCATGGGCAGGAACGACGCCGCACCGACGTAGTCCTGGACCTCCGGGATGAGCTGCTCACGATCGTAGCCGAACAACTCCACGGTCATCTGGCAGGCGATCATCTTGACGTCCGCCTCGATGCACAGATCCCGCAGCTCGGTTACCGAAGCGACACCGCAGTTCTTGATCGTCTTCTTCATCAAGCTGGTGGCAAACGTCTCGAAGCCCGGGATGTTGGCCATGAGCAGATTCGGCATGTTCCACTTGATACGCTGGAACCACTTGGGCCCGAACGGCATCTTCATCGGCATGGCCGGGTTGCCGAGCGGGCTGATGTTCTCGTTGTAGTCCTTGAGCAGCAGGCTCAGGCCGTAGAACGTGAAAAAGATCGCCACGTCCCAGCTCAGCGCCGCCGCCGTCGAGGCGAGGATGAACGGGGGATAGGCCCAATCCAGCGTGCCCTTGGTCGCGATGATGGTCATGGACGAGGTCTTGTTCGACTCGATCTCCTTGAGCTTCTTCGGAAGCATCTCGTCGAGGCGCTTGCTGATCAATTCGTCGAGCCGGCCATTCAGCTTCTCCACGAGCTGATCGGTCTGCACGTTCTCTGCAGTTGTAGACATGTGGTGCTCCTCCTTCTCGGTTCTGATCTCGGTTACCGGTTCGGCGCGGTTCTCTCCCACAGGCCTGTCTTACCAGCGCAAGTCCGCAGCCCGCGTCCACTCCCGTGGGGGGGCCGGTCGAAGCCAGCCATAACCTAACGAACGGTGAGGCATATTTTTTCATTCCACATTATTAGGGACACCTCTCAGGAGTCGACATCCTCCCCCACCTGAAGTCGGGGGATTCCTACGGCACCCGGGTACGGCATCGAGTCGCACCCAAGTCGCTTCGGTGGGTTCCTGCTTCGCAGAGCGGCTTATCGCGATTTCTCTCCACAGGCGTTACTTCCGGCATGTCCTGCCGTAGGTTGCCTTGGGCAACTTGCGCATTATAGGACGGCTGCGCCGCCCGCGCTATCCTTCCTTCTCCGCCCGGAACCGCAGGGCCCGACGCGGCCGGAGCCGCTTGCCGCGCCCGGAAATCTGCTTGTCGCACAATCCGGAACTGATTGTATAATCGAGACTTTTGCTACTTAGATTAGGCATTCCGGCCGGATTCCAGGTCCGGTCGCGGGGACCCCCGCGGTTCGCCTCGTACTACCCGGCCGACCGGCCGAAGGCCGCCAGGCGATCGAGCACCGCCGCCGCGCGCCCGGTGCGCAACGCCGCGCGGGCCGCCCGGACCCCCGCCTCCAATCCGCCGACCACCCCGGCCACGTACAGCGCCGCACCGGCATTGAGCACCACGATATCCCGGGCCGGTCCCGGTCGGTCCTCCAGCACCTCGCGGATCCGCATCAGGCTCTCGTCGCGATCGTGTACCACCAGGGCGTCCAGCGGCGCCGGCGTGATTCCGAGACGCTCCGGGTTCAGAAGATAGGTCTCGATGCGCCCGTCGCGCAACTCCGCCACGCGGGTCGGAGCCCCGATACTGATCTCATCGAGACCGTCCTCCGCGTGCACCACCATCACGTGGCGACTGCCCATCCGCGCCAGGACGCGAGCGAGCGGCTCCACCCACTCGGGCGCGAACACCCCCACCACCTGGTTGGGCGCACCGGCCGGGTTGGTAAGCGGACCCAGCAAATTGAACAGCGTGCGCACCCCCACCTCGCGGCGCGGTCCCACCGCGTGGCGCATGGCGCCGTGGTGGCGCGGCGCGAACAGGAACCCGACCCCCACTTCCCGGATACACCGCCCCACGGCCTCGGCATCCAGTTCGAGATCGACTCCGGCCGCCTCCAGCACGTCGGCGCTCCCCGAGCGGCTGGAGACGGAGCGGTTACCGTGCTTGGCCACGTGCGCCCCGCCGGCGGCCGCGACCAGGGCACTGGCGGTGGAGATGTTGAAGGTACCCGTAGCGTCGCCGCCGGTCCCGCAGGTATCGACCAGATGGGGGACGTCGACCTCGACGCGGGTGGCCAGCGAGCGCATGACCCCGGCCGCCGCGGTGATCTCCTCGACGCTCTCGCCCTTGAGCCGTAGCGCCACGAGGAACGCGCCGATCTGCGCCGGCGTCGCGGCGCCCGACATGACGGCGCCCATCACCGCCGTCATCTCTTCCGCGCTCAGGTCGCGACCCTCCACGACCGCGCGTATCGCCTGCTGCATGTCCATGCGGGTCTCGAATCGCCGGGTTGTGCGACGGAGGGGGAACGGCCCTGCGCCTGCGGCGCGCGGCCTACGCCTCCAGGAAGGTGCGAAGGAGGTCGTGGCCGTGCCGGGTCAGGATCGACTCCGGGTGAAACTGCACCCCCTGCACCGGCCACTCGCGGTGGCGCAGGCCCATGATCTCCCCCGGGGCGCCGGCTTCATCCTCGGTCCAGGCCGTTACCTCCAACACATCGGGAAGGCCCTCGCGCTCCACGATCAGGGAATGGTACCGGGTGGCCTCGAACGGCGTCGGCAACCCGCGGAACACGCCCACGCCGCGGTGGTGAACCGGCGAGGTCTTGCCGTGCATGATCGCGCGGGCATGGCCGACGCGCCCGCCGAACGCCCGGCCGATGCACTGGTGGCCGAGGCAGACCCCGAGGATCGGCGTGCGTCCCGCGTAGCGGCGGATCAGTTCCACCGAGATGCCGGCCTGATCCGGTGTGCAGGGCCCCGGCGAGATCACGATGTGATCGGGCGCCAGGGCCTCGACCTCCTCCAGGCCGATCCGGTCATTGCGCGATACCCGCACGTCCTGTCCCAGTTCGCCGAAGTACTGCACGAGGTTGTAGGTGAACGAATCGTAGTTGTCGATCATCAAGAGCATGGGTCATCACCGGGTCCCGATCGCGCCCGACTCCGCGCCTCGCCCGGCCGGG
>VAPE01008222.1_pt1 | contig 12542 bp, 8 predicted proteins | sample 3393911 | NCBI WGS metagenome assembly VAPE01 (sample SAMN08290436, study PRJNA428436) | hydrothermal vent metagenome | isolation source: Deep-sea hydrothermal vent chimney | place: Atlantic Ocean: South-mid Altantic Ridge | reverse complement strand
TTTGGAAGGAAGCATTTGCGAAATTGAGAAAACACCCATTGAGGCTTACTTTTCCAGCCAACCCGGTTATGCCGAACAAGAGCCGGAATATTTCTATGAAATACTTTGTAAAACAACCCGCTTATTGTTTAAAAACAGCCATATCCTCGTTGAACAAATTAAAGGCATGGCTGTTACCACCCAGCGGAGTACGGTGGTCAACATCGACAAAAACGGTAAGCCGCTGCGTCCGGCCATCATCTGGCTCGACCGGCGCAAGGCAAAAGTTGAAAACTGGCCTAAGGGAATCACCAAAACCGCCCTGCAATTGGCGGGAGTTTATGAATCGGTTGCTTATGCCATTGAAGAAAGCGAAGCCAACTGGATTAGACAAAACCAACCTGAAATATGGGAAAAGACCAATAAATTTTTGCTGCTTTCCGGATTTCTGACTTTTAGGCTGTCCGGGAATTATACAGAATCTACCGGCAACATGGTAGGTTTCTTTCCTTTTGATTACAAAAAACACCGTTATTCCAAACTGAAAGAAATTAACTCCAAAATGTTTCCCATCGAAAGGGAAAAACTGGCGAAACTGATTTATCCGTCTGATAAAATCGGTGAAGTAACGCCAAAAGCTTCGGAACAAACCGGCATCCCGGCAGGACTTCCTATTATTGCTGCAGCTTCGGATAAAGCCTGTGAAGTACTGGGTTCGGGCGCTATTTCTCCGGAGGTGGCTTGTCTGAGTTACGGCACTACCGCCACCATTCAAACGGTCAACGACCATTATCTCGAAGTGGTGCGTATGTTTCCGGCCTATCCCAGCGCCATTCCGCATTACTTCAACACGGAGGTTATGATTTACCGCGGTTTCTGGATGATAAAATGGTTTAAAAACGAATTCGGTTACCGCGAAGTGGAGCGCGCCAAAGAGCTGAACATCGAACCGGAGGAGCTGTTTGATGAGATGATTACGGATATTCCGCCCGGTTCCATGGGATTAACGTTGCAGCCTTACTGGTCGCCGGGAGTGAAGCTGCCTGGCATCGAAGCCAAAGGAGCAGTCATCGGCTTTGGCGATGTGCATACACGTGCGCATTTGTACCGGTCTATTCTCGAAGGTATTGCTTATGCGCTGAAAGATGGCGCCATCCGCACGGAGCGTAAAACCGGCGTGAAGATTGAGAAAATCCGGGTTTCGGGAGGCGGTTCACAGAGTAAAAACGCCCTGCAGCTTACCGCTGATATTTTTAACATGAAAGTGGAAAAACCCCACACTTTTGAAACTTCCGCTCTCGGCGCCGCCATCAATGCCGCCGTGGGCTTAAAACTGTATCCCGATTTTAATACCGCCATAAAAAACATGTGTCATATTGGTGAAACTTACACGCCGATTCCGGAAAATGTACGTGTTTACGACCAGCTTTACAACCGTGTTTACAGCAAAATGTACAAGAAGTTGAAGCCGCTTTACAATGATATCAGGGATATTATAAATTATCCGAAAAAATAGCTGAATGTGGCGCTGATATTTCTGGCTAATAAATAAACGTCTTTTTGGAACAAGGTAAACCTCTATTTAATTAAATTCTTTGAGGGTTTTAATAGTCACATTCCCAGCAACAATATTATTATTAATATCAACCCCATTAAAACTTCCTTGAACTTCATGGTCCTTTTGTATTAAATGATACAATTTTACATATATTGACGCCTTCTGTATATAAAATAATCCATTAATTGAAAAATCTAAATCCAAGATTTGTCCTTTGTTAATAACATTTATTTGATCATCTTCAATGATGATTGAATCAATTAAACTAATGATATTATAATGATACTTTTGGATCATTATTCTTAAGTTATATGCAGATTTATCTATAAAAAATTTCAATAAGTATTCACCTGATGTATTACACAATGCCTGTGCATATGGACTTTTTTTCGAAAATAGTAAGGGATTTTTTCTTATATTACTTTCAACTATAATTCTTTTTTTATTTAACTCTTGACAAATAATAGGGTCGAAAACTTTTGTCGATACTTCATGTTCCATGTCTGATTTTAGGCCAATTTTTTTTAAAATTATTTTTCCTGCAATAGCACGATCGTATTTATCTAACCCAGAATAGGTACCCATTAAATAACTCCGTTCACTTGGAGAGGAATTCCCTATAAAAAAAATAAGTTTAGCTCCTTCATTTTTTTTATTCCCAACAAAAGATTTAGTGTCGAAACGTACAAAACCACCATTCTGTGTTATGTTTCCAAAGAATAGATATATTCCTTTTTCACCGGTTTCCTCCTCATAAATATATTTCATTTCTATGTTTTTCCATTGATTATATATTATGACCTGTCCTTTATGTATTTGTTTATCTTCCCCAAAATAGTATGATACATAATAGTAATCTTCGCTATTATTTTTCTGATTCAATAATTCAATTTGTCTTTTTCTTTGTTTCAATAAAAAAAAATCTTCATTTAAGAATTCAAATATATTTTTGTAACCTAAATAATTAAAAAAAACATATTTATATTCCCTACTTAACTTAATAAGTGGTATACCCGATGAAGCCTCTCGAGATTTATTATATAAATATTTTCCATTAACATATCCTTTCATAATCAATTCAAGATCATTTTTCAGATTGGGCTTTTTATCATCATAATTTCCAAATCCATATAATTGAGAATCTTTATAAATATTGCCTATCTTATTCTCTTTTTTAAAATGTTGTATAACCTTATCTAATAAGATATTAAAAGTATCTTTAGTAAGCAATAAAGTCTCTTTGATTTCGGTATTTATTTTATTTTCCATTATTTTCCATTGTTAATATGTGGAATTACAAAGATAAATTAAAATCTGAGGAAAACAAAATTAGGAAAATATTTAAAATAGTTTTGTACCATATTAATCAATAAACAATATGATGCGAAATTTATTCTTATTTTTAATCGTTTTTTATCCTTTCATTTGCTTTTCTCAAGAGATAAATGTAAGCGGAAGCGTCAGCTCTCTTCACCAAGGTTTTTTGCCTGGAGTTGATGTAATTGAAAAAGGTACCACAAATGGCACTACTACTGGCCCTGAAGGGATTTATTCGATAAAGGTTAAAAGTGATGCCATTTTAATATTCTCTAGCATTGGTTTTAAAGCTCAAGAAATAGCTGTTAATGGAAAGGCTGTTATTAATGTGGTTTTGCAAGAGAATCATTCTCAATTGAATGAAATTGTTGTAAAAGGTTTTACCACTATGATAGGTAGGGCCCGTAAGCGCCTAGAATCTATTCAAAGTATACCTGAAAGCGTTACAGGCATTACTGCTAAACAATTTAATGTTACGGGAATACATAATATTGGAAATCTATTAAATCAAATACCGGGAATATCATATGGGGCCTCTCAAGATCCAGGAACTGTAATGATAAGTGTGCGTGGTATTCCACAGATTAGATATGGAGCTTCGCCAATTGCAATAATAGTTGATGGAGTATATTTGCCGTCCCCAGATTTAACCACCGAACCGTTATATGATATAGATCAGATTGAAGTTATTAAAGGTTCTGAAGGTTTGTTTTATGGTAAGAATGCTATCGGAGGTGCAATAGTTATAACCACTAAACAGCCAACTAACGGTCTAAATGGCCATGTGAAAGTTGGGTATGGGAATGGCAATTCAAAGTTAGTGCAAGGAGTTATAAGTGGTTCAATAGTTAATAACAAATCGTATTATCGTGTAGGGGTGACTTACCATAAGTTTGGCGGTCTTATTGAAAATACGTTTTTGCACAAAAAGGTTGATTTTAAAAATGATTTCGATACTAGAGGTGAGTTGAAATTTAGATTAGGAAGTAAAAGTACGCTTTCATTCGCTGAACAATATGAAAATAAACGAGATGGGGCAATGGATTACATAAGTAGTGCATTAAATGCTGACTTCCCAGGAATGTCTCCAAATGTATATAAAGGAACTCCACAAGAAGATGATTTAGGAAAAGGAAGTGTAAAATCTTCAATTACTAGCGCTTCTTTCGAAACTAACTTTAACGGTTCAAGATTGACATCTAACACTTCGTATACAAATATTAAATTGAATTATACAGGAGATTATATTTCACTTAGCCCGGTAGATAATTATGGTCCGCGCCCCATTGCTACTCAAGCAATGTTAAGAGCTTCTAGAACTTTTGATGAAGCGTTACGACTTGTTTCTACAAGACATAGTAAGTTTCAATGGACTCTAGGACTATTTTATCAAAATATTAATTCAAATTGGAACACAGAAGAATATCTTAATCAAGACACTACTGACTTTACTTATGCACATACTACTTTAATCAGATTAACTGAGGCTCATAATTCTTTAAGTTCTCTTGGCCTATTTGGCTTTTTTGAGTATCACATTACTGATAAATTTAATATTTCTGCAGGATTAAGAAACGAGTGGGAAGCACTAGGGAATCATGATCTAATAAGTAGTTCACATAATAAAAACTCTTATAGCGCATTTCAACCGGAAATTTCAACGTCTTATAGTTTTGTTAAGGGCAAAATGCTGTATGCCAGTTTTAGTAGGGGTTTTAGAAGTGGAGGATTTAATCCTGTTAATGTTCCATCTATTGGAATAGCAAAAATAATTAAGCCGGAATTTGCTAATAGTTTTCAAGTTGGAGCAAAAACAAGTTTTTGGAATAGGAGATTTATCCTTAACATAGACTATTTTTATACTATATATGTAAACCAACAGGTATATAGATGGACATATGCTTCTAATAGGACCATATTAGGTACAGTCAATTATGCACAAAGTAAAATTAGAGGTTTTGAAGCAAATGCTAAATTAAGGCTTTCAAAATACTTAGACTTGACAGGTGGAATATCTTTTATCCATTCAAGAATTACCAAGGCATTTGACGTGACTTCAATCGGAAACAAGGTTCCTTTTGCCCCTCAAAGTAGTTTTAATATTGGTATTTTCCCTCACTTTAATTTAGGTAAAAAATCTAAATTTTTAGCTAGTATAGACGTAGAGAATAAAGGGAAAAAATATTGGTTTGCAGACAATTTATACGGTATAAAACAATCGAACGTGTTCCAAGAACCATATACGCTTGTCAATGCAAAAGCAATTTTTGAGTTTAATAATTTTAGCATTGGCGTTTGGGGAAAAAACATTTTTAATGTAAAATATAATGAAGAATGGTGGCCTATGGGAGTTTTTGATGGAAATCCATATGGCGGTCCAATAGGCGATATAAGAAGCCCAAGCGAACCGGCGACTTATGGTTTGCAATTGTCATACAAATTTTAATCTCTATGGATTAAACTCCCCGCCACTGCTTGATCTTTGCGCTAAGACGTAATTCAAACACTCTAAGGAAAGAAAGGTATATTATGAAAAAAGATTAGCTGAAGGAAAGTCAAAAATGGGAACTGTAAATATTACCAGAATATAGAATTAATGGTTTAATAAAAAGCATAATAACAAGTAAACAAGTAAAATATAATGAGAGTAGCAACGGATATTGGAGGAACATTCACCGATTTAGTATGTTTTGAATTTGATGAAAAATCAGGTAAAGCAATGGGTATAAAAGTAGCAAAATCAGATACAACGCCTTCAAACTTTGAAGAAGGAGTACTAGATACTATACAAAAAGCAAATATAGATCTTGAACAAATAGACTTCTTTGCGCATGGCACTACATTAGTGATTAACGCACTAACTGAAAGGAGAGGTTCAAAAACAGCTTTAATTACAACAAAAGGGTTCAGAGATGTATTAGAGATAGCACGTTGCAACCGTCCGGACCTTTTTAATTTTAACTTTATAAAACAGCCCCCTTTTGTGCCAAGATACTTACGTTTTGAGGTAGAAGAAAGGCTAAATTATAAAGGAGAAATAATTAAAGATTTAGATTCTTCTAATTTAGAATCAATTATAGAAAGATGTAAGGAAGAAGGGGTACAGGCATTGGCAGTTTGTCTGTTACATGCTTATAAAAACCCAATTCATGAGATAAGTTTAGTAGAAAAGCTCACTAAATTATTTCCTAATGTAGAGATTATTGCATCTTATCAAATAACACGAGAGTGGAGGGAATACGAACGGACAAATTCTACTGTATTATCTGCGTATGTATTACCTATTGCAAAAAAATACTTAACTAACCTTGAAGAGAAATTGAAGGCAAAAGGGTTAAAAAATGCACCATACATAATGCAATCCAATGGCGGAATCGCTTCTGTAAATGACATAAAAACGAATCCAATTACTATGGTAGAATCAGGACCAGCTAGTGGTGTATTTGGTGCAATTGCTTTAGGAAACGCTATTAATAGAAAAGACTTGATTGTATTAGATATTGGAGGAACTACAGCTAAATGTGCACTTATAGAAAATGGACAAGTTAAAATCACAACCAATTATAAAATTGACCATTCAAAAACCCAAGCAGGATATCCTATTCAAATTCCCGTGATGGATATGGTTGAAATTGGCAACGGTGGCGGCAGCATTGCATGGGTTGATTCCGGTGGTAAAATGCATGTAGGCCCCAAAAGTGCTGGGGCAATGCCCGGACCAGCTGCTTATGGGAAAGGCGGTAAAAACTTAACTGTGACAGATGCTAATGTCATCCTTGGACGTATCCATCAAAATTATTTTTTAGGAGGTGAATTGAAACCAGATTACAAAAGCATTAATGAGGCTGCAGAACCACTTTGTAAGAAAATGAATGCGACTAAGGAAGTTATTGCTAGAGGTATCATTAAAATTGCAAACGCAAATATGATTAATGCTTTAAAACTTATTTCTGTAAATAAGGGACGCGACACTCGTGATTTTACTATGGTAGTTATCGGCGGCGGAGGCGGGTTACATGGTGCTGAATTAGCCCACGAACTCCAAGTTTCAGAACTTATCATCCCACTAAACGCAGGCGTATTTTCAGCATTAGGCATGCTTATGTCAGATATACGACGTGACTACATTCGAACAAATGTAATTACTTTGGTAAAAGAGCAAATGCAAATTATTAAAAATAGCTTTAAAGAAATGGAGGATGAAGCTATTGCCAATTTTAAAATAGACGGACATGAATTACAAGATATAAAATTTACACATTATGCCGACCTGCGTTATGCTGGCCAGGAACATTATGTAAAGGTTTTGCTTACAGATTTTTCTAATAAAACTCCATTAGAAGAAATTATTAATCATTTTCATAAAGAACACAAAAAGCTTTATTCATTCGAACTAGATACATCTGTTGAATTGGTTAATTTTCATCTTGTAGCAGAAATTGAAGTGGAAAAGCCAGGTTTTCCAACGTTAAAAAAAACAGGACGTAAGGTAGAAGATGCACAGTTTAGTAGTCGAGAAGTAGATTTTGATGATTTAGGAAAACACATGACTTCATTCTATCATAGAGATTTGTTAGAGCCTGATATGATAATACAAGGCCCAGCAATAATTTCAGAAAAAGCAACCACAACAGTTGTTACACCAATTAGTGAAGTGAATGTTGATCAGTATGGTAATTTAATTTTAACTCAACAAAAAAGAAAATAATGGATAAATTCACTTTAGAGATAATTCAAGAGGCTCTAGTTGCTGTAGGAGAAGAAATGTTTCAGACATTACAACGAACAAGTATGAGTCCAATCATATATGAATCATTAGATTATGCAGTTGGTATTACAGATGCCAAAGGAGAGCTACTAGCACAAGGAAACGGGGTAACAGCATTTCTAGCTGCATTGGATTCTGCGGTAAGAACAACCTTAAAAAAATATGATAAAAATAATCCTCTAAAAGTTGGAGATGTAATTATTGCCAATACACCTTATATTGGTGGCGGAACTCACTTATCTGACGTTTCTGTAATTTATCCAGTTTTTTTTAATGGAGAATTAGTAGCTTTTACAGTTAATAAGGCACACTGGACAGAACTTGGAGGTACTTTCCCTGGTTCTGTTTCAACAGTGGCCACAGAGATTTACCAAGAAGGCATGCATTTTCCATTTATTAAGATAAAATCTGAAGGAATCATTGATCAGGGAATCATAGATATGATTAAGGTAAATGTCCGTTTACCAGAAAGTACATTGGGGGATTTTTTTGCAAGCGTTGCTGCTGCAGAAGTTGGGGCAAATCGAGTACTCTCAATTATTGAAAAATATGGTCTGGCCTACTATAAAAAAGCAAAAGATTCCCTCTTGGATTATGGAGAGCGAATGTGTATTGAAGCGTTAAAAGATATTCCTAATGGTGTTTATGAAGGGGAGTCTAATATTGAAGACAATGGTTTTGGAGAAGGGCCATTTCCAATTAAAGCTAAAATTACAGTAACGGATACTGAATTTATAACAGACTTCAATGGTTCACACCCGCAAGTAAAAGGTGCGGCAAACTTATCATTTAGCGGGTTAGTTGCGGGATGTAGAAGTTTGTTTAAAGCAATTACCACCCCACATTTAGATGCTAATGGGGGAACATTTAGGCCCATGAAGGTACTTTGTGAACCAGGGACTATTGTTAGCGCTGTTACACCTACGGCTGTTTCAATTTATTATGAAGTGATGGTCACAACCATTGATTTATTATGGAAAATATTAGCCCCTCTTATTCCTGATAAGTTACCCGCCGGTCATTTACGTTCGGTTTGCGCAACTTTTATATCTGGAATACACCCCGATACCAATCAATTTTACATTCAGGCAGGCCCTCTTGCCGGAGGATGGGGGGCTTCGGTGGGCCATGATGGTAATCGCGGCCAATTATCATGTGGCAGTGGAGAATCCTATAATATTCCTATAGAAATCACAGAAATGCGATATGGCTTACAGGTTGAGCAGTACGCATTTCATAATGAAGGAGGTGGGTATGGCGAATTTCAGGGAGGTAACGGACAGTGCCTGGATTATAAAGTTGTTTCAGACGGAGCTTATGTTACTGCTGCCTTTTTAGGTGAAAAGACAAAAACGTGGGGGATGAATAAAGGTCATGATGGTTCTTATAATTATTTTAAAATTATTCGTAAAGATGGTAAAGAAGAACGCCATAGTTTAGGAACTAACATTTATTTGGAAAAAGGAGATATTATTCGCTGTGTCACGGCTACCGGAGGTGGTTATGGCAACCCTGAAAACCGACCTAAAACAAAAGTTTTAATGGATGTAAAAAATGGATACATTAGTAAAGAAGAAGCTAAAGAATTTTATAAAGTAAATTCATAAAAAAATGAAAACAATTAGAGAAATAAAAATAATGTACTTAAACCCTTTAGGATTTGATGCTTATGATACTTTTTTTGCAGAGATGATTAAAGTAAATAAATTTCCAAATACGGAAGTCCATGTGACCTCATTGAATAAAGCTGTAGGTTTAATGGATAATTTAGAATATAGAACATATAACGCTTTGATTGCTTCTGATTTGATGAAAGCGACAAGACAAGCTTCAAAGGAAGGCTTTGATGCTTTAATAATAGGTTGTTTTTATGACCCTTTTTTATTGGATGCTAGAGAAATTTCAGGAGATATGATAGTAGTGGGGCCTAGTCATTCTTCCATAGAAATAGCATTAAAAATATCCAACAAATTTTCAGTGATAATTGGCCAAAAAAAATGGGAGAATGAAATGCATACAACAATTAAAGAATATGGCTACGGGGAACATTTAGCTTCCTTTAGAAATGTATGTATGAACGTTACTGAATTTCAAAAGAATCATGAAGAAACAGAAAACAAATTAATGAATGCTGCAAAATTAGCTATAGAAGAAGATTATGCTGAATCAATAATACTAGGTTGCACTTTAGAATTTAGTTTTTATCAAAAGATACAAGATGAATTAAAAGTTCCGGTTATAGATCCATCACTAGCTGCATTAAAACAAGCGGAACAAGCAGCTATTTTGAAAAAACAATTCGGATGGAAACCTTCTAGAAAATGGAGTTGTGAAGCACCTCCTGAACAAGATGTGAAGCGTTTTGGTTTATTTGAAAAAGAATATCAATTTGGAAACAGGATAGTTGTAAAATAATAATACAATTTTCGTGCTATTTGGTAAAAAAACATTATAAAATACATGAAACTAAAACAATTAATTTATCCTAAAGGAAAAGAGTATTATAATAACAAATTATTATCACATACTAATGCAGGAGTAATAACTACATTTGGTACGGTATTTCTCAAAAAAGGAACAAGAATACCTGAAAATGGGTTTTCTAGACATCCGTTTAATGAAGTGTCTATAATTATTGAAGGATGCATTGAGATGATAAATGAATACGGAACTGTAGGATATTTAAAAAAAGGAACTGCTGTTTACATCAATGCTTTAGAATCTCAAGCAGGAAATGTTTTAGAAGATACGAAACTAATTTATATTTTAAATCAAAAAGCATGAAGGCCATAAGGTTTCATAAATCAGGTAATTCCGAAGTTTTGCAATTTAATGACGTTGATATACTCAAACCAAAGGGGATTGAAGTTTTATTTAAAGTAGAGGCTTTTGCCCAAAACCAGGCTGACATCCATTTCTTTAGTGGAATTCATTATATCATACCAAATTTTCTTTCTCGTATTGGTTCAGAAGCAACAGACTATGTTTTTTATAGTAAGTAATGAGGAAAATATATCTGAGCAGCTCCAAGAGAAACAAAAGGTAATAGGAGGCTCTATTTGTAGTAATTATTTATATGATTTTAATTTTGGGGCTACCATAGCAATATATATAGCTTATTGAATGGCCAAACTACAGAATTCCCAATTCTTTCACCCGTAAGAAACAATGCTAAAATGCTTGCTTGGTAAACAACATTTATCAAGAGATAAGCATCTTAATTTAGTGGGGCTAATACACAGAAGATATGTGTGAAGCGAGTACTGAAATAGTGGCACATGTTCGAGCAGTTTGTTCATTTATCAAACTATCAGCATTTTGATCTGCGAATTGTCAAGGTAAATTATGAGTATTATATAAATAAATTATGGACAAAGAAAATAATGAAAATTGGCCCAGTATAGCCAGCATATGGTTTGGTGGTATTGCAAGTGTGCCAGCTCTTTTAATAGGAAGCACATTAATTGTTTCATTAACATTAACACAAGCAATATTTGCAGCATTTGTTGGATATTCTTTTGTTTTAATTTTTCTTTCACTTTTAAGTATAAAATCAGTAAAATATCGTCTAAATGCAGTGCAATTAGCTGAACGTTCATTTGGATTTACAGGATCAAAGGTTATTGTGGGCCTTATTATTGGAATTGCTTCTATGGCATGGTTTGGTATTCAAACGAACATTGCGGGCTTATCATTCTCTAAAATAATCTTAGAAATATTTAATATTTCATTTTCTGTTAATATCTCTTCTTTACTATGGGGTATTATAATGGTACTAACTGCTGTATTTGGATTCAAATATATAAAATGGTTAAATTTTATAGCTGTACCAAGCATTTTAATTCTAGTTATTTTTAGTCTTATGGTTGCGCTCAAAGGAATATCTCTAAACGATATTTTAGCCTATGAGCCGACAGAAAAAATGCCAATCCTTAAAGCCATTGGTATGGTAATTGGCGTTTTCGCTGTTGGTGGTGTAATCTCACCTGATTATAATCGGTTTGCAAAAACACCTAAAACTGCTGTTGTAGGTTCTGTTGTGGGAATGCTTCCAGCTGCAGTAGCGTTTTTAACCATTGGTGCAGTTTTAGCAATTATAAAATCCACACATGATATAGTTGATATTTTCGCCCAAATTGGATATCCAATTATTACCATGCCTATTCTTATTTTAGCTACATGGACATCTAACGTCATGAGTGCTTATTCTGGAGGATTAGGTTTGAATAGTACTTTTCATTTATCAAAAAGACACAGGCCCATCACCACTCTAATTGTTGGGCTTATTGGCACAATATTAGGAATGTTTGGAATCCTTGATAAATTTACTGATGTGGTCTTTATTTTATCAGCTATGATCCCTCCAATTGCCGGGGTAATTATTTCCGATTATTATTTGGGGAGTCAAAATAAAAGGGAAAAGAGTACATCATTTAATTGGGCAGGGGTTATAGCATGGTTGTTTGGAGTAAGCATAGTATTCCTAACTAAATCAGAAACAAAAAACTTTTTAGGAATAATAGTTTCTGGAATAGTCTATTGGCTTATGAGTTTATTGAATAAAAGAACAACTGTTTTGAAGGATCTCAGCCTCCTTTTTGTCCATTAAGCCAGAATTTATATAATTGTAAACTAAGTCAGTCCTAATAATAGGGGGTCGAAACAATATCAATATAAAAATCCAAACAGCCAAAGCGGGATTCTGTTTCCGTATCCAAACTCGATGTTATCGGCTGCTATGAAGGCGTTTTCAATTCCCTGAATCTGCTTGTTTGATTTATCTTTTCCTCCTATTTCAAATAAATATTTATTATCAATTAAAAAATCACCTTTTTCGGGGTAAGTAACACTGTGGTTTTGAGTTAACTGATTAAGAAAAAATGTTTCTCTCAAATTGCCAATATTGGGTTGGGTGTTCAT
>VAPE01009130.1_pt1 | contig 12587 bp, 15 predicted proteins | sample 3393911 | NCBI WGS metagenome assembly VAPE01 (sample SAMN08290436, study PRJNA428436) | hydrothermal vent metagenome | isolation source: Deep-sea hydrothermal vent chimney | place: Atlantic Ocean: South-mid Altantic Ridge | reverse complement strand
TAGACAGTAGACAGTAGACAGTAGACAGTAGACAGTAGACAGTAGACAGTAGACAGTAGACAGTAGACAGTAGACAGTAGACAGTAGAATGTAGACAGTAGACAGTAGAATGTAGACAGTAGACAGTAGAATGTAGACAGTAGACAGTAGAATGTTAGCCTACTGAAGGCTTGTCAATTTTTCGTCATACCATTCCATACCCACTAAAGTCATTTTCTTGACGATCAATAAAAATTCCTTGATTTTAAATAATAATATTAGCAGGCATGGTCTTTGTATATAGTCCATTACACGAATATTTATGGGCCTGTTCAGGCATTCTGAATAATAAGAAGTATTCCAGGGAGGAAGAGATGGTAGAAGAGAAAGAGGAAATGCAGCAGGAAAAACCCTCTGAGAAAAAACCGAAGAAGGGCAAGCTGAAGCTGCTGATTATTCTAATAGTCGCACTGACGGTACTCGGCGGCGGCGGCTTCTTTGCCTACACTAAATTCTTCAGCCATAAATCCGGCAGCAGTGCCGAGGCAGGGGATGCCGTGGCTGATGAAGAGTCTGCACTTTTCAGCCTTACACCCTTTGTCCTGAACCTCACAAACCGCGGCAGGTTTCTGAAGGTTACGATGAACCTCGAACTCACCGACAAGAAATATGAGGCAATGGCAAAGGAGAAGATAGCCCCTATACGCGATGCCATAATCACCCTGATAAGCAGCAAGACGGCCGAGTCGATCTCAACACCGGAGGGCAAGTTCCAGATGAAGGACGAACTCCTTATGAGGGCAAACGCAGCAGTAGGAAAGGACGTATTCAAGAACGTTTATTTTACAGAGTTTGTGATGCAATGAACGATATACTGTCACAGGATGAAGTAGATGCCCTGCTGAAGGGCATGAAGGACGGCGATGTCGATGCCGAGCCCAAGGAGGTCCCCGACGATATTCGCCCCTACGATCTCACCAGCCAGGAAAGGATCATCAGGGGACGGATGCCCGGACTGGAAAACGTCAATGACAGATTTGCCAGGCTCCTCAGGGTCTCACTCTCCAACTTTATCGGTAAGTTCATCGATATCACCGCTCAGAGCGTAACCCTCATGAAGTTCGGTGAGTTCATGAGAAACGTGCCCCTGCCGTCAAGCATAAACATATTCAGACTTAATCCGCTGAAGGGGTATGCACTGCTGATCCTCGAGGCCCCCCTTGTTTTTGCGGTTGTTGAGTATTTCTTTGGTGGTAACGGCTCCAGCTCGGTAAAAACAGAGGGGAGAAACTTCACCCCCGTTGAGCAAAGACTGATTAACAAGCTCCTTGGTATGGCCCTCAGCGACCTCGAGAGTGCATGGAGTGTGATAACAGACGTTAAGACGGAGTTTACCGGATCGGAAACCAACCCGCAGTTTGTAAATATACTCTCACCCATAGACGTAATCATCAAGGTCGAGTTTTATATTGAAATGGAGACATTCACCGGTAAGCTTTACATCGGCATTCCCTACTCACTGATCGAACCTCTTAAGGAGAAGCTTCACTCAGGCATTACCGGTGAAAACGAGAGTGTGGATAACAGGTGGGTAGACCAGCTCGTTCAACTCCTCGACGACTCCCTTGTGAACATCTCAGTTGAACTCGACAGGACTGAACTGTCTATCGAGGAGATACTGAACCTGAACAAGGGGGATGTTATAACCCTCGGCAAATCGGCAGGCAGCGAACTCCGCCTTATGGTAGACGGGGTTCCGAAGTTTTACTGCCTTGCAGGCAGCCACAAGGGTAGTCAGGCGGTAAAGATCACAGGGACAATCAACAATAACCATAACCATAACAATTAGGGAAAGGAGTGCTTAGATGGAAAAGACCGTAGAGGAGAAACCCAACGGCAATGACCCTGAAGATGCAAGTTTTGAGGAACTGCAGAGCGAAACAAATGAGGAAAAGGCACGGGATATCAACTTCCTTCTTGATATCCCCCTCGAAGTAACGGTAGAACTGGGGAGGACCAGGATGCTCATACAGCAACTCCTGCAGCTTGGTCAGGGATCGGTGGTGGAGCTTGACAAACTGGCGGGTGAACCCATGGAGATACTTGTAAACCACAAGCTGATTGCCCGTGGAGAGGTCGTTGTTGTGAACGAAAAATTCGGGATCAGACTGACGGACATTATCAGCCCCATGGAAAGGGTAACGCAACTGAGATGAGCGAGATTATCAAGGTAATGCTTTCGTTGTTGATCGTCCTCGGCGTAATCGCGGTTACCGCAAGGGTGATGAAGGGCAGATCGGTCTCAACCACGGGCCTCCTCAGGACATTGGGCTATCTCAGTCTGGGACCGAGAAAGGGTATCGCAATAGTAAAGGCAGGCAGGGAAGTGATGCTCCTTGCCGTCACACCCAATGATCTGAAACTCCTGAAGACAATACCTGAAGAAGACGTTTCCGCAGAGCTTGCATCCATAAAGGACAACATCAAACAGATCAAGGGACTGAAGGAACGATTCCTGAAAACGGCTACCCGCAAATGACCGGAAAAAGCCCCACAGGACGCTTTCCATGGACGACCTCTTTAGTTGTAACGGCAGGGACAACTGCATTCATCCTGCTGCCGGCCCCCGTATGGGCCTTTGATCTCGGCAGCATCGACAGCCCCGTTATCAATCTCTTTATTATCTTAAGTCTTCTCACCTTCATCCCTGCAATACTTGTGATGTTTACATCGTTTACCAGGATCGTGGTGGTTCTGGCCTTCATGAGACAGGCCATCGGCGGCCAGCAGATCCCCCCCAATCCCGTAATCATCGGACTCGCTCTCTTTCTCACGCTCTTTGTGATGGCCCCTGTCTTTGACAGGGTGCAGTCAGAGGCGGTCACCCCATACATGCAAAAAAAAATAACCTTCGGGGAGGCCGTGAAAAAGGCCGAACCGTCCTTCAAGGCGTTTATGCTCAAACAGACAAGGGAAAAGGACCTCCAACTCTTCATAACCATCAGCAAGACGGAGAACATAAAGAAACCTGAGGATATTCCCATAAGGATCGTGGTCCCGGCATTTGCAATAAGTGAACTCAGAACCGCCTTCGAGATCGGGTTCCTGGTATATCTTCCGTTTCTTATTATCGACATGGTGGTCTCAAGTGTCCTGCTCTCTCTGGGAATGATGATGCTGCCCCCTGTAATTATCTCGCTACCCTTCAAGCTGCTCCTCTTTGTGCTTGTGGACGGCTGGAACCTTATTATAAGTTCACTCGTAAGGAGTTTCGCATGACCATAAGCCTTGTAAAGGATATTGCCACAGATGTATTCAAGACGGTCCTGCTTGCCTCCGGGCCGGTGCTGATAGTAAGCCTCCTGGTAGGACTCGTGATAAGCTTCTTACAGGCAGTGACACAGCTTCAGGAGTTCACACTGACATTCGTACCGAAGATTCTCGCTGTCTTTGTATGCCTGCTCTTCTTTCTCCCGTGGATCGCAAGCATCCTTGTGGACTTTACACACAGGTTATTCATAAACATACCCTTTTACATAAAATGAGCGGCTATGAAATCATATGATATCCCGGCGGAAATGGTGATAACCTTCGTTCTGGTTCTTATCAGGTTGAGCATGATTATGGCGCTCCTGCCCGTATTCGGCAGCAAGACCCTGCCGCCGCTCTTCAAGATCGGCCTGATAGTCGCCATCTCAATGGCTCTCACACCTGTCGTCAGTGTCAGCTACAACGGAGATGATCTGCTCATCACCGTTATAAGGGAACTCATACTGTCCTTTGTTCTTGCCCTGTCCGTGCGGTTCATATTCTATGCAATAGACACGGCCGGGCAGGTGATCAGCACCACAACGGGGCTGGCCATGGCAAACGTATTTAACCCGGAGATAGGACAGTCCACGGAGATTGCAAGGATATACGGAATAATCGCCGTCCTGACCTTTCTCAGTCTTAACGCACACCATTACTTTATATATGCATTTGTCAAGAGCTTCGAACTCATTCCCTTTGGAGGGGCCAATGTCAGGGAGATGCTGAAGGTCGGTATTATGCTGAGCGGAAGGATATTCATCATAGCGCTGAAACTATCGGCCCCTTTCATAACCGTAGTGATGATCACGAATATACTCATGGGGATACTGTACAAGCTTATCCCCCAGTTCAACATCTTCTTTGTTGGGTATCCCATTTATATATCCCTCGGGTTTTTCCTGATGATGATCCTGACCCCGGTAGTGGTTTTTGTACTCAGCGGATACTTCACGGACCTCAAGGGTATTCTTAACGCCGTAATACTTGCCGGAGCAAAGCCCCGGTAGCTTAATTCGACGTCAAGCTCCCCGGCCAAAGGTCGGGGCTTTCGGCAAGGTGCATTGTAAATAAAATCAGCATCCTGGACGGAGAAAATGGCAGAGGATCAGGAAAAAACAGAACAAGCAACGCCACGGCGGCGACAGAAGGCCCGGGAAGAGGGAGAAGTAGCAAGGAGCAAGGAACTCACCTCCATGCTCTCCATGAGCGGGGTCCTCATAGTCCTTACCATGATGGGCGGGTATACTGCACGGAAGATGCTTGCACTGACAAGAGACGGCTTTATAATAGACCTGGAGAGAAACCCCATGGATGTCCTGCTTGGTTTCATTGAAAGGGGAATGGGGTTGCTCCTGCCCTTTCTCCTCTTCTCACTCGTGATGGGTATTGCCGGAAATGTTATCCAGGGAGGATTTGTATTCAAACCCCTGAAACTGAGCCCGGGAAAGTTAAACCCCATGGAGGGAATCAAGAGGCTATTTTCAAAGAATGCAATCATCGAATTCTTCAAGGGTCTGGTAAAGTTCACCATCGGGGCCGTTCTGCTGTACCTGATGATCAGGGGGGCAATACCGGTAATCGGCAGTCTTATCATGATGGATATCTCCAGCATCACCGTTGTCATGTCAGGCCTGATCCTTCATACACTCAAGGTCGGTTTCATATGCTTCTTGGTCATATCCGTCCTGGACTACATAAGTGAGAAATGGAAGTTCGAACAGTCCCTGAAGATGAGCAGTGAAGAGATCAAGGAGGAGTACAAGCAGACCGAGGGTAATCCACAGGTGAAATCACGCATAAGATCCATACAGCGGGACTTGGCAAGGCAGCGGATGATGCAGGAGGTGCCCAAGGCCACTGTTGTTATCACAAATCCCACCCACCTCGCCGTTGCCCTCAAGTACGAAAAGGGAGAAACCGATGCGCCGAAGATAGTTGCCAAAGGGGCTGACTATCTTGCACAGCGGATCAGGGAGACAGCCAGGAAATCGGGTGTCCCCATCATGGAGGACAGGCCCCTTGCCCAGACGCTCTACAAGATCGAAACCGGAACCGAGATACCGCAGGCGCTTTACAGGGCGGTAGCGAAGATACTTGCATACATCTACAAGCTCAGGGAGAGCGGGGCATGAACTGGACCGGTTTGTTGAAACAGAGAAGCGATGTTGTCCTCGCCTTATCCATGCTGGTGGTTCTCGGCGTGATGCTCCTCCCCGTTCCGGCATTTGCCCTCGATATACTCCTGTCCCTCTCGATATCGATTGCGATCGTTATCCTCTTGACATCCCTCTATATCAGAAAGCCCCTCGATTTCTCCGTCTTTCCATCCCTGCTTTTGATGGTAACACTCTACAGGCTGTCACTGAATATAGCCACTACCAGGATAATCCTCCTCAAGGGGCATGAGGGAGCGGAAGCAGCCGGAAGGGTGATCATGTCCTTTGGTAATTTCGTTGTCGGCGGAAACTACGCCGTGGGGTTCGTTGTCTTCCTGATCCTTGTGATTATAAATTTCGTGGTCATCACAAAGGGTTCAGGCAGGATAGCAGAGGTTGCCGCCAGGTTCACCCTCGATGCAATGCCCGGCAAGCAGATGGCTATCGATGCCGACCTGAACACCGGTCTTATCGATGAGCCGGAGGCAAGAAAAAGACGTGCATTTATAGCACATGAAGCGGATTTCTATGGCGCAATGGACGGATCAAGCAAGTTTGTAAGGGGTGACGCCATTGCAGGGCTGATCATTACGGGAATCAATATAATAGGCGGCCTTCTCATAGGAATCATCCAGGATGGAATGCCCATAGCCGAGGCTGCAAGGACGTACACAATACTTACTATCGGTGACGGTCTCGTATCCCAGATCCCTGCATTGCTCGTATCAACCGCCGCAGGAATAGTAGTCAGCAGGGCGGGGAGCGATACAGACCTCGGGGAAGAGGTAAAGAGACAGATCTTTATAAACCCGAAGGCCCTTTCCACCACATCGGGGGTCCTCTTCATACTTGCCCTGGTCCCCGGACTTCCACACGTCCCGTTCTTGCTGATATCCATTACAGCAGGCGCCGTCGCCTATTTAACGGTCAAGAAGTCCCGGGAGGAAGAGGAGGAACTGAGGCCTGTAGAGACCGCCCCGGAGCCGACCATAGAGTCTTTTCTCGAACTCGATCCCCTTACACTCGAAATCGGCTACGGCCTCATCCCCCTTGTTGAGGAACCGGAGGGACAGATGCTGCAGAAGATAAAGGCGATGCGGAGACAGATTGCCCAGGAGATGGGTTTTGTAGTACCTCCCATACATATAAAGGACAACCTCAAGCTACGGCCCCATGAGTACAGCTTCTTGCTGAAGGGCATAGATGTGGCACGCAGCGAGATCCTCCTTGGTAAGTGGCTTGCGGTAATACCCGATGACAACCTCGAAAAGGTCGAGGGGATTCCGACAAGGGAACCGGCCTTCGGCCTTCCCGCCCTGTGGATAGATGAGAAGGACCTTGACCGGGCGCAGAGCCTCGGATACACCGTGGTTGATACACCAACGGTTATTGTTACACACCTGACGGAGCTGCTCAGGAAGAACGGATGGGAGGTGTTAACGCGTGCCGAGGTCCAGCAGATACTTGATAACGTGGCAAGGAACTACCCCAGGATCGTGGAGGAACTCGTTCCGGCCATGCTTCCTCTCGGGACAGTACAGCGGGTGCTGCAGAACCTGCTTAAGGAACGTGTGCCCATCAAGGACATCATCACCATACTTGAAACCCTCCTTGACCACGGCCAGACAGTGAAGGATCATGAAACCCTCACCGAGTTTGTAAGACAATCTCTGGCAAGGACGATCACGAGGCAGCATCTCCTTCCGGACGGGACACTCCCCGTTTTTACACTCGACCCGATTTTTGAAAAAGAGATGGTGCAGTCACTTGGCGAAGGGGCCGGGGTTTCTCCACAACTCATGCAGAGGCTTATGAAGAGCCTCGACAGGGCAATAAAGGATGAAAGGGTAAAGAGCATCCAGCCCATCCTGGTCTGTTCACCACAGATCAGGAAACATCTCAGGAAGATTACCGAACGTATAATGCCTTCTCTCGTGGTGCTCTCCAGCGGAGAGATATCACCGGAGGTAAAACTCTATTCACTGGGGATGGTGAGTTATGAGAATTAAGAGATTCAATGCAAGGACATTTTCCGAGGCGCTGACCCGGATCAAAAGGGAACTTGGCCCCGATGCGGTAATCCTTTCATCAGAGCAGGTGAGGGAGGACCTGGTTGAACTGGTGGCGGCAGTCGACAACAGCGAAGCACCCCTTGCGCGAAAATCGGCGGGTACGGCATCAACAGGCGGCTATAGCGACCTCAGAAGTGAGATCGAACGTCTCAGGGATGCAATCGTTCAGATGAGGAACAGCGGATATGAGATGCGCCTGCCGGAAAATAGGAGGAGGATTCTCTCCCTGCTCCTGAAGAATTCGGTTAAAGAGGAGTTTGCAATGAGGCTCTGTGAGAGGGCAAGCGACCTGAAATCCCTGTTCCAGCGACTATCGGAAGAACTGAGCACCATGCGTATTGATAATTCACAAGCGGCAATCATGCTCATCGGTCCGACAGGCGTGGGCAAGACTACAACCCTTGCCAAACTTGCTGCAAGGGAGATCCGGATGGGCGGGAAGGTCGCAGTGGTGACCCTCGATACCTTCCGGATAGGTGCAACCGACCAGTTGAAGCGATTCTCAAGGCTCCTGAACATTCCCCTTGAAATCGTCCGGGACCCATCAGAGCTGAAATCAAGGATAAGCAAACATATGCGCATGGACAGGATATTCATCGACACCGCCGGAAGAAACCCCGGTGACGGGCGATACCTGGAGGAGCTTAAAAAGGTATACAAACTGGGCCTTCCCATCGAGACGCACCTGCTTATGAGCGCCAACAGTGACGACTCATTCCTCACCTCGGCCTACAGGCATTACAGCAGACTGAATATCGACTGCCTCGGCTTCACAAAACTGGATGAATCAGTAAAGCGGGGATCGATCTACAACCTTTCGCTCCTGTACCAGAAACCCGTTGCCTACATAACAACGGGGCAGCGCATACCCGGAGATCTGGAATTCCCCGACAGCAGTACCCTTGCAAGACTTGTCCTCGGGGAGGGGTTGACTGCAACGGAAAACAACGGGGGTATTCGGGTATGAAGATGAGGGCAAAGAAGGACCTTCTCGTGAGCTTATCAGAAAAACCTACGGAACGAGGTGAAAGATGGAAGGCATGAGCAGTCCTGCAAAACGGATAAGAACGATAGCCGTCACCAGCGGCAAGGGCGGCGTCGGCAAAACAAACGTGGTTGCAAACCTTGCCGTCTCCCTGCAGAGGCGCGGCAATAACGTCCTCGTCTTTGATGCCGATCTGGGATTAAGCAATATCGACGTCCTCTTCGGGATCGTTCCAAAATACACAATCCAGCATCTCCTGAGCGGTGAACGGTCGCTCCAGGAGGTCCTTGTTAAAGGACCGGAGGGAATACTTATCCTTCCGGCATCTTCAGGCGTTGAGGAAATAACACACCTGGATGAATTCCAGAGGTTGAGGGTTCTCGATGAGTTCGATTCCTTCGACGGCAGGATCGATTATCTGCTTATCGACACAGGTGCGGGCATATCCTCAAATGTCACATTCTTCTGCATAGCAGCCCAGGAGATAATAGTGGTAATTACCCCCGAACCCACTTCCCTCACCGATGCATATGCCCTGATAAAGGTGCTGTATACAAAGTATCAGGAAAGGAACTTCAAGATACTCGTGAATTACACCAAGAGTTCATTGGAGGCGCTTGAAACCTTCAGGAGGCTACATCTCGTCACGGAGCGGTTTCTCAAGCTCTCCCTCGACTATCTCGGTCTCATACCTCATGACGGCGCCGTCAAACGGGCAGTGATCGCCCAGAATGCGGTTGTCATACGGGAGCCCGACAGCAGCTCATCGAGGTCCTTCCGTGACCTTGCATTGAAGCTCCATAACAGCAGCAACGACGAGAGGCTCAAGGGGAGCATCCAGTTTTTTCTCGGGAACCTCTTCGGTGACACCGAGGCCGTTAATACCGTGTCAAGAGGGGCTGATTAATGTTACAGGCTTACAGGACATCAATAGACGAGGGGGAGAAGGAGCGGATAATAAAGGACCTCCTTCCCTACATCAAGTATACGGCCTACCGTATTGCCTGGAGACTTCCACCACAGTTGACCGTCGATGACCTGGTCAGCGTAGGGATAATCGGTCTCCTCGATGCAATCGACCGCTATGACCCCTCAAGGCAGGCGAACCTCAAGACCTATGCGGAATACCGCATTAAAGGTTCCATGCTTGATGAGCTGAGGGCAGCGGAATGGACTCCGAAACACCTTCAGAAGAAGATCAACACCATAAAAGCAACATACAGCAGCCTCGAGCAGAAACTTGGAAGACCGCCATCTGAGGAGGAGGTGGCTGAAGAACTCGATATAGATCTTGATGAACTCTTCAAGCTCCTGAACAACGCCAATGCATCTATATCAATAAGTCTCGATGAGATTGAATCCAGGGTGGACCGTAATGGTAACGGTGACTACAACATCCACGACCATATCAGGGATGACAAATCAGACGACCCGCTCACGGAGCTTGAAAAAGCGGATTCAAGAAAGCACCTGAAGAAAGCGATCACACGGCTCCCGGAAAGGGAACAGATGATACTTTCTCTCTACTACTGGGAGGAACTCACCTTCAGGGAGATAGGCCAGATCCTGCAAATATCGGAATCCCGCGTATCCCAGCTCCACAGCCAGGCGCTTATCAGGATCAGGGGACACGTACAGGAGAGGTAACCCACCCTGACCATATCTTGAAGGGATTATTTCAGCCCTATATCCACCGGCAAGGCCCCCCTGAACTCCATCTCACCCCCCAGTCCCATGACTACCGACCAAACCGCACTCTCAACAGGCTCATAAGCCGCAATCAGGACATCGGCCGGTTCAAAATGTCTGAGCAGATACGGGCTCCCGAAAGATATGACGACAGACCTTTCAGAGTTCCTTATGATCCTCTCGATTTTCCGTCTTTCATCGGTGCCGATACCTGAACTCCCCCTCCAAGCCTTTACATCGGTAAAGACAGCTATGATGACCGTCCCTGCGTTTCTCCTCCCTGCGCCTTCAAGTGGCCGGACATCACTGAAGTACGGGCGCAACATCCCGGCCTTTTCTCCCGGTTTGTCTCCGGATACCAGGACCGGTACGGCATTTAGGGCCCTGACAGGTATCAGCGATCTCTCATCCCTGACAAGTGTAACAGACCTCTCCCTGATAATACGCGGGGACCTCCGGTGTATATCGAGGCCTTCGGTCACGGGTTTCGGGAGCTTGAGCCTCTCCTTGAAACGTCCTATTCTCCGGAGCGCCACCTTCAGTGTATCTTCGTCCAGATCTCCTCTCCGGCAGGAAACAAGCAACTCACTTACCGCTTTCTCAGGGTCTTCAGGATGCAGAAGGAGGTCCGCCCCAGCCGAAAGAGACAACGTATGGATATTGCGGATACCCTTCAGTGCGTGCATATCGAGTGCATCGGTAATAACGAGTCCACTAAAGGAGAGTTCCTCCCTTAATACACCCCTTATAAGCCTCCCTGCAAGAGATGCAGGCATGGCATCGATGGAGGGTATACTTAGATGACCTGCCATGATACTGCTTACTCCTCTTTCGACGGCGACCCTGAAAGGGGCGATATCTTCCTCTAAAAGCTCGCCATAGGATTTATTGATTACGGGAAGTGACATGTGAGAATCGACCGATGTGTCTCCATGCCCGGGGAAATGCTTTGCACAGCTCAGTAACCCCTCCGACTCAAAGGCCCTGATATATTCGGAACCGAGCCATGCAACGGTATCGGGATTATCCGAGAATGCCCTTGTACAGATTATGGGATTGTCCGGGTTGCGGTTAACGTCAAGGACAGGGGTAAGCGGCATGTTTATACCTACGTCGGCGGCCTCACCGGCAACCGACTTAAGAGACTCTCTCAGGAGTTCCATATCCGCAATGCCGTTACCCTTAATTGCGGCGGCAACCGCCATCTGGCAGGGAAATTCCGTTGCACCCTTTATCTGCTGCGCGACACCGCGTTCAATGTCGGAGGCAATAAAGAGGGGAGCGGAGGAAGCACCCTGAAGTTCTTCGATAAAAGAGCTTACCTCATCATATATCCCCCCAAATACTATAAAACCCCCGATCCCCTTCCGGACGAGGTCATGCAACTCCGCCCTGCAGGAAGGGTCGTCAATCCTGTCACCATCGAGCCTTGCAATTATCATCCGGTAAAGGACCCTTTCAAGGTTATCCATAACTGGATTATACCCTAAAGCTGAAGCAGGGTCAAACCCGGGTTGTCCTCCGAGAAGTACAGAAAGACGGGGGTGCTCTTTCTCAGGGGTTCCGGCACCACGGTCACCCTGCCCTTGCTGGATATCAGCAGGGGCGGCCTTAGCTTTCCCTCCGATGATAAGATCAAAAAAAACACCCCCCTGACACTGGTTGTTAATATGCCCGATGATCCCGGCGATACTGAAACCCTGGAGGTGAAGGGTGTTGTGAAGTGGTTATCCGTCAATCCTTCCATCAGTTATAAGTTCAGGGTTGGTGTTCAGTTCCTGCCCTACGGTGACGGCAGCGGCTGTAACCCGGGACATGTGCTCGAAAAGATCAAGTTGATCGAAGGCATCTACGGGGATGGATAGAACGGATCCATCCCCGCAGATAATTATTCGGGTTCCACTTCAGCGGGCGTGACAACTGCCATAACCACAAGCCGCTGTCCACGTGAAGCCCTGAAACCATGGGAGACCATCGGGTCACATAGGATCGCCGTCTTTTCATCTGCCTCGATCACTTCGTCACCCACCATGAATTCTCCCTTTCCTTCCATACAGTACATCATCAGCCGTAAGGGCGCCTTGTGAGGTGTCAGTTCCTGTCCGGGCTCAAGACACATGAGGGCCACTCTCATCTCGGGTTTATCAGAGAGCATCTCCCTTGTAATCTTTTCAGGACTGAATTTTATGAGTTTTTTAAAATCAAGAATTTCCGCCATCCTGTCCTCCTTTTTTTGTTTATATAAAGTCTGTGTATAAATTACAGTCATTAGTCATTATCCGCAATCCCGAACGCATTCGGGGGTCGGGAATCCAGTCTTTTCAGTAACTTCTGGATACCCGACTACAGACTTCGGGTATGACAAAAACATAAAACAGCAGTTTATACACAGAC
>VAPE01009350.1_pt1 | contig 12666 bp, 11 predicted proteins | sample 3393911 | NCBI WGS metagenome assembly VAPE01 (sample SAMN08290436, study PRJNA428436) | hydrothermal vent metagenome | isolation source: Deep-sea hydrothermal vent chimney | place: Atlantic Ocean: South-mid Altantic Ridge | reverse complement strand
CCACTGATAAGTAGGTCTTCTTCTTGGTTTTCTTATATATTCTTTGAATAAACATCTTAGCTATTAGTATATGGCAGTATAATGATAAATGCAGGCATTATATGTATATTAATTATTATATCCTCAGCCACACTCTTTGGACTGTTTTCAGCAAATATCCTTTACTGTATTGGGTTTATTACGATTTATGATGAAATTTGTGCGGAAGATGCGTTGGAAGGGCATGGAACAGGAAAGAACTTCTTATCCACTTATGGGAATATCTATATGAAAAGCCGGCAAGAGAGTTCTTTAAGAGGTGGTATTTCTCGGCTACCCACTCAAGGCTTAAACCGGTAATTGATGTTGCAAAGATGCTCAAACGGCATATTAAAAATATCCTCACCTTTTTATCAAGCACAGAATTACAAATGCATTTGCAGAAGGAATAAATAGCAAAACAGAGCACATAAAAGCAACAGCTCGAGGGTTCAGAAACTTTAAGAATTATAGAATTTCAATTCTATTTTATTGTGGCAAATTAGACCTTGATCCACAATAAACCCAGAAGAGCCTTACAAAGCATTAAAATTAAACTCTCTGTATTGGAGAGCTTCGAGCAAGTCGCTGTCTTTTATATTATCATGATTATCCAAATCTGCAATGGTTCTGGATACTTTTCGTACTCTGTTAATTCCTCTTAAAGATAAGCCGAATTTCTCAGCGGATTTAATGAGAATTGCTTCTGAACTTTCGCTTAGTTTTGTATAATTGTTTAACTCTTTAGCGTTCATTTGACTGTTAAATTTCAAGCCCCCGAAACGTTTCTTCTGTTTTTCAATAGCCGACATCACCATCTTTCTCATTGCTGTTGAGCTCATGCTGTCGGGCTGTTTAGTCTTAATATAACTTACGGCAGGAACATTGATCATAATGTCGATTCTATCAAGAAGAGGTCCTGAAAGCTTGGACCTATAACGGATGATATCCGATGTTCTACAGGTGCATTCATGATATTCATTTCCATAATTTCCGCATTTGCACGGATTTGATGCCAGCACGAGCATAAAATGGGACGGATAGGCTATATTCATACGCGCCCTGTTTATATTTACATATCCGTTTTCAATGGGCTGCCGAAGGACTTCAAGGGTTTGACGCTTAAATTCAGGCACTTCATCAAGGAACAGGACGCCTCTATTGGCAAGACTTATCTCACCCGGACGCGGCATGCTTCCACCGCCTACAAGAGCAACATCCGAGATTGTATGATGAGGCGCTCTAAACGGTCTTTTAGCAATGATTCCGCCTTGAGGAAGCAAGCCGCTGATGCTATAAACAGATGTCGTTTCAATTATCTCAAGCTTGCTCATAGGAGGCATTATTGTTGGAATTCTTGAAGCTATCATAGTCTTGCCTGATCCCGGAGGACCAACCATTAAAATGTTATGATAGCCGGCCGCAGCAACAAGAGCTGATCTTTTTGCGAACGATTGTCCTTTGACATCTGAAAAATCCACATCAAATGTATCTTCCTTGCTCTCGCTATATTTTATACTGTCAGAGCGAATTACTGTAAGATTAGAAAAGTCGGTAATTTCTGATATATGTCTAATGGCAATAATATCGATGCCCTCAACAAGACCTGCTTCATATCTGTTTTCATAAGGAATCACAATCCCTTTATTCATCTTTTTAGCGAGAATTGCCATCGGAAGAATGCCTTTGCATCCTCTCAGCTTTCCTGAAAGTGAAAGTTCTCCGGCTACAAGATAGTTTTCAATATTGCCAAACTTTACTCCGAGAACTGCCGAGAGAATTCCTACGGCTATGGCAAGATCGTATAAGCTACCCTCTTTTTTCAGATCGGCAGGCGATAGATTTACGGTTATTCGTTTTGGCGGAAGCCTATAACCGATGTTTTTAATTGCGCTCATCACTCTTTCGCGTGATTCTTTTATTGCGTTATCAGGCAGTCCGACAATGTTAAACGCAGGAAGTCCGCTTGAGCTATCCGCTTCAACCACGACAGGTATTGCGGCAACACCAACAATACCTATGCCTTGAATGGTAGATACCATTATTTAGATGTTTTTATAGTAACGCTCGCACTATCTATACTTAACTGACCCGATGAATCAACCGCTTTAATCCAATATGTATAGCTTGTATCTCTTTTGACGTTTTCATCAACAAGCGTAGTTCCGTCAGATTTTCCTGCTTCTTGGGTTACAACAAGCCAGTATCGTTTCCATATAATATAGCTTACCACATCTGCAGTATCGCTTTTTTTCCATGAAAGCATAACATTTCCGTTTGAGAGCTCCGTAACACTCACATCTGTCGGAGGATCGGGAAGCGGTTCCGTGACAGTTGTCGCTATTATAGAATAATCACCTGCGATATTGTCCTTGTCAATGGCTTTTATTCTATAACGATAAATAGTTCCGGCTGTTAAGTTTTTGTCGATGAAATGAGTAGCAGTCGAACCTACTACTGATAAATTATAAAATGCACCGTTGCCTTTTGCCCGCTGAATTTGGTATTGTTTAATATTTCCAGTAGCGCTTTGATGCCATATAATGAGAACGCGGCGCGGCATATTTGAAACGGTTTTAACCGATGTCGGCGGCAATGGAGGAAATTTGGTAATGCCTGATACCGCTTTTGATAGCTGGCCTACCGAACCGGCTTTGTTATATGAACTAACGGCATAAAAATATTTTGTTCCGTCCTTTAAACCTTTATCATCATATATTGATGTTAATCGTCCGCTGACTATTGCAATCCGAATAAACTGATTGTTTGATTTGTATCTGTAAACATAATATCCTATAACGGACGGATCATCAGAGGGCATCCATGTTAAGATAATATGACGAGCTTTGTGTGAAGATGCCTTTAATTTATCAGGCGGATTAGGTGCTTTTAATGTTTTTGAATTAACAACTGCCGACAGTTGGCCGATGTTTCCCGCTGAGTTGACTGCCGCTATGCGATAAAAGTAGATTGTGTTATCGCCGAGATGTTCAAACAAACCTCCGTTATCGATATACTTCGTTATGCCTTTGCCTGTTTTTCCAATCTGCACAAAATTACATTTTTTGCAAGGTCCTCTGAAAATTTCATATCCTTTTGCTTTCTTAACTGGATACCAGCTCAGCATTATTTTTCTTTCACCGGCAGCAATATTTTTTAACGAGGGTGCGCTCAGATCTGCTTGAGGCTCAACATAAGTGGATTGTATTCCGCCAATTTGAGCACATCCTGAAAATATTAAAGCAAAAAGAACCAACACAATCTTCTTCATAACTTCCTCCTCAACTGTTTTAAAACCATCATCATATCCTGCGGAAGACAAGCGCAAAACTTCATAGATTTTCCCGACATAGGGTTAACAAATTTTAAATAAGCCGAATGAAGAGCCTGCCTTTCGATTAGTTTGCTTCTTTTTCCGTATAGTTTATCAGATATAATTGGAAAACCAAGATGACGGGCTGCTACTCTTATCTGATGAGTCCTGCCTGTTTCAAGTTGAAATCGAACTATACTTGCAGTGCTAAAGCGTTCTATCACCCTATAATGCGTTATCGCAATTTTAGATGATGCGGTTTTGTTTTCAATCATTTTAAATCTTATTCTGTTTGCAGGATCTCTAATTTCGTATCCTTTCACAGTGCCGCTAACATCTTTGGGGATATTTTCCACTATGCCGAGATAGCACCTTTCAAATTGATGTGCCGATATCATATCTCTGAGTTTATAGTAGCTGTCTATTGTTTTGGATAATAGCATTACTCCTGAAGTTTCTTTATCCAATCTCTGCACAACACCGGGTCTTACGGGAAGGCCAATCGGGGTAAGCTTTATATTCATATAAATAAGCCTGCCTACAACCGTATCGGAACTGTCGCCTGCACCGGGGTGAACTGCAATACCGGAGGGTTTGTTTATGACAACAATATCATCATCTTCGTATATAATCGGCAATATTTTTTTCGGAATAGGCAAATCAGGTGCCCTATCAGGTATTTCCACCCTTATTTTTTCGCTATTATACGGTATATATGATTTTAGTTTCAGCTTATCGGACACAAGAACCCATCCGTTTTCTATCCAATGCTGCACTTGATTTCTTGTTTGGCTATATCTTTCCTGCAGGATTTTGTCAAGGCGCTTTTGATTATCAGGATAAAAAGAATCATCTATATGCATCGAAAATCTACACTCCTTATTATAATGAGCAGAAAGTTTATGCTGTTATCTCCGTTCCGATTCCACTTTTTGTAAAAATTTCTATAAGCAGAGAATGCGCCAATCTACCGTCAATGATATGTACTTTTTTAACACCGTTTAATATTGCCGCTGCCGCTGAATCAATTTTTGGAATCATACCTCCTTCTATTATATGCTGATTTTTTAAAAAAGGTATGTCGTCTGTCTTTACTTTCGGAATCAATCTGTCTTCTTTGTCAACCAAACCTTTTGTATCAGTTAGGTAGATAAGTTTTTGAGCGCCCATTTTAGACGAAATGGCCGAAGCAGCATCATCAGCATTAACATTATACAAATCACCGTCAGCCGATATGCAAATTGGAGCAATAACCGGTATAAATCCTGATGCTACCATAATATTAACCAGCTCTATATTTACGGTTTCTATGTCGCCTACCATTCCAAGATCAATGTCGCTATGTTTTTTATGCGCAATAATTAGTTTGCCGTCTGCTCCTGTGATGCCTGCAGCATTTCCGCCGGCTCTATTTATACGGCTCACTATGTCTTTGTTGGCAGGACCGGCAAGAACCATAAGTGCGGTTTCAAGCGTTTTTTTATCCGTTACCCTGAGCCCGTTGTGAAATAGCGGCTTTTGCCCGAGCTTATCCTGCAGTTTTGACACCATTTTGCCGCCGCCATGAATAATAATGCTTTTTATGCCTACAAAATTGAGAAGGACAATGTCCTCGCATATATTTGTAAGATTTTCAGTATCTACGCTAGCCGAACCGCCTAATTTCACAACAAAAATTTTGCCATTAAACTTTTTCAAATACGGCAGCGCTTCAATTAAAACATCCACCTTGTTTCTTATATCTAAATCCATAGTGAGATTATAGCTTATATAGCCGAACTGTCAAAAAATTAATGCAGCAAAAGTAGAACTGAAGCTGTTATTTGAATTTCAAATCGTTTCATATAAAATACTTTTATAAGATATAAAAGGAGAGATAACGTGCAAGAAATTATTGAAGAAGTTGATTTAATGAAAAAAAGGGTAGATAAACTTGGGAGGTTACTTTGACATTGATAGCCTCAAAAAAAAGATAGATGACATCGAAAAAAGCTTAAATGATCGAAACAATTGGAGCAATCGTGCAATTCTAAAACAGCTGTCACAGGAAAAAAGCGACTTATCAGGCAAAATTGAGCAATATAACAAACTCAACGAGGATCTTAATTCAATAGATGAATTTATTAAGTTAAATGATGATGATTTGATTAGTGATATAAAGCAGCTTGCCGAAAACACTGAAAAAAATCTTCACTCGGCAGAAAAAATAGTGAAATTTTCCGATCCGAGCGATAAATTAGGTGCAATTGTAACGGTACATCCGGGAGCAGGTGGAACGGAAGCCTGCGATTGGGCGGATATGCTTTTTAGAATGTATCTCGGATGGGCAGAGCAAAAGGGGTACAAAATAGAAATAGTAAACAAGGAAGCCGGAGCTGAAGCAGGCATTAAGTCTGCCATGTTTATTATCAAAGGTTTATATGTTTACGGTCGGCTAAAATCTGAAAACGGCGTTCATCGTCTCGTAAGAGTTTCTCCGTTTGATTCTGCAAAAAGGAGGCATACATCATTTGCTTCTATCATTGTGATACCTGAAGCTGACGATAATATTGAAATTGAAATTGATAAAAAAGATTTAAGGATAGATACTTATAGGTCCAGCGGGGCAGGCGGGCAGCATGTAAACAAAACCGATTCAGCTATTAGAATTACCCATATTCCAACAAGAATAGTGGTAACATGCCAAAACGAGCGTTCCCAATTTAAAAATAAAGCCACAGCTATGAAGATACTCAAATCAAAACTTTACGAATTGGAGCGTAAGGAAAAAAAGAAAAAGGAAGACGGTCTTTCTGAAAAAAAGGCGAATGAATGGGGCAGCCAGCTGCGCTCATACATACTGTTTCCATATAAAATGGTGAAAGATCATAGAAACGGGGTTATCAGCCATAATCCGGATTTGGTCCTTTCCGGTGATATTGACCGATTTTTGTAGAAAGATACGAAATTGGATGGATGATATATAACTTAATCACTTGTCACTTGACAAAATAGTTGCTATTATATTAAAGACTTGTTAAAAAAACTTTTTAATGTAACTTTCCGGTTGATAGGAGAAAAGAATGGATTTTGATGAAAGAAAACTTATTGAAGCAACAAAAAATAGACTGAAAAAGAGAGAAGAGTTTGAGGCTCGCAGCATATCGTGTTATAACAACCATTTTATGCCTTCTATCTCACTTGGAAAGCTTGCAAAATTATACGATAATGATAAAGAAGAGCTGACGCATGCCGCCTTTGCAATTGCAGGAAGAATTATGAACAAGCGTTCGTTTGGCAAAGCTCTTTTTTACAAACTGTCTGATAAAAACGGCATGATGCAAGTGTATTGCAAGAAAGACGATCTGAGCGAAGATGATTTCTTTGTCGCAAAACGATCTGATGTGGGTGATATTGTCGGTATAAAAGGCACTCTATTTAAAACCCATACGGGTGAGCTTACGCTGAAAGCTGAAACCGTTACACTTTTAACAAAATCATTAAGACCGCTGCCTGAAAAATGGCATGGGCTTAAAGATAAAGAAATACGCTACAGAAAGCGCTATCTTGATCTCATTTCAAATCGTGATACCATGAAAATTTTTAGAAAACGAGCGGAAATATTAAGATATATTAGAAAATTTTTGGATAAAAATGAATTTCTTGAAGTGGAAACGCCAATTTTGCAGCCGATTGCCGGAGGAGCTACGGCAAACCCGTTTGTTACACATCATAAGGCGCTTGACATGGATCTATATCTGCGTATTGCACCTGAGCTCTATTTGAAAAGAATTATGGTTGGCGGTCTTGAGCGTATATACGAGCTAAGCAAAAATTTCAGAAACGAAGGGATGGACTTGAACCACAACCCTGAGTTTACTATGATAGAGTTTTACTGTGCATATCAGGATTATATCGGACTTATGGGTTTTACTGAGGAACTCATAAATTATGTTGCCGAATCAATAGGTGTGAAATCTGTGACATTTAACAACAATGCCATTGATTTTAGCAGACCATGGAAGCAGATTAGTATTTATGATGCAATTACCGAGATTGGCGGTATGGATAAAGAAATTATAGATAGCAAGGATGCAGCTTATAAAAAAGCTAAAGAACTTGGCAAACCGGTGGATATTAAGATGTGTCATGCCAAATTGTTAGAGGAAATATTTGATATTGCAGTTGAGCCGAAGCTTATAAATCCTACATTTATAACCGAATTTCCGGTTGATATATCTCCTTTAGCAAGAAGATCGGAAGAAAAGCCTGACTTTACGGACCGCTTTGAACTGTATATAGGAGGGATGGAGATCGCCAACGCTTTCAGCGAATTATCAGATCCCGCAGATCAGCAAGCAAGATTTGAGAATCAGGTGCGCAACAAAGAGGGAGAAGCCGATTATGATTATATAGAAGCACTCGAATACGGCCTTCCGCCTACCGCTGGCGAAGGCATAGGAATTGACCGATTGGTCATGATATTAACGGGTACCGAATCAATAAGGGATGTAATTCTGTTTCCGCAGATGCGCCCAAGAAATAGTAAAGGAGGCTGATATGCTACCTGGATGGCAAGAAATGTTGCCGATTCTTATAATCGGTATGGTTATTTTTGGTGCAAAAAAGTTGCCTGAGATAGGCTCAGGATTAGGAAAGGGTTTGAAAAATTTTAAAAAATCATTAAAAGATACGGAGAAAGATGCTGCAATTGAAGATGACAAGGCAATTGATGATAAGGATAAGAAGGAAAATAGTTGATTGAGACAGTTCAATTAATACTAAAAAAGGCTGTCTCTGAGCTCACCGGCGATTGGAGCGGCAATGTGCCGGTGCAAATTCCTCCGTCGTCACTGCTTGGCGATTTTTCAACGCCAATTGCTTTTAATCTTGCTAAAATTATGAAGCAGAGTCCGAAGAATATAGCCGACAAGCTCTCTTCTTTAATCAGCGATCCCCTGATTGCATCTTCTGATACATCAAGCGGATTTCTCAATATCAGGTTGTCGGATGCACGATTAGCATGCTGGCTTGATAAGCGGTTTTTGAACGGTACTTTGACTTATTTTAAAGAAAAAAAAGAATCTGTGCAGATTGAATTTGTTAGTGCTAATCCAACAGGTCCGCTTCATATCGGGCATGCAAGGGGAGCTGCTGTAGGAGATTCGCTTGCGAGAATTCTTGCTAAATATGGATATGATGTTCAAAAAGAGTATTATCTAAACGACAGAGGAAGGCAGATGCGTCTTCTCGGAAGTTCTGTCAAAGCAAGAATAGAAGGAAAAGAGCTGCCCGAAGAAGGGTACCAGGGCAGTTATATTTCCGATATTGCTAAAAACTTGGAAGATGGCACAGCTGACGAAATATCACAAAAGGCTGCGGCTATCATATTGGATGGGATAAAAGATGATCTATCAAAATTTTCCGTTACCTTTGATAATTTTTTCAGCGAGAAGAAACTGATGGATAATAATGAACTTTCAAGAATTGTTGATATTTTAAAGAAAAAGCAGCTTGTATATGAAAAAGACGGAGCTCTTTGGTTTAAGTCATCATCGTTTGGAGATGATAAAGACAGAGTCCTTATAAAATCAAACGGCGATACTACTTATTTTGCCTCTGACATCTGTTATCACTACAATAAGTTTATAGTTAGAAAATTTGACAGTGTGATTGATATAGTTGGAGCCGATCATCATGGTTATGTAAACAGGATGAAAGCTGCCTGCGAAGCGATTGATGTTGATCGTAAAAGGTTGTCAATTATACTAATTCAAATTGTTAATCTTGTAAGAAGCGGTAAATCTATCTCTATGTCAACCAGAGCCGGTAAATTTGTCAGCCTTAAAGAGCTAACGGGTGAAGTAAGTGCGGATGCTGCACGGTTTTTGTTTTTAACAAGAAAAGTTACAAGTCATCTTGATTTTGATATTGACATAGCAAAAAAGAAATCGGAAGAAAATCCGGTTTTTTATGTTCAATATGCGTATGCCCGCATTCAGAGCATATTAAGCAAGGCAGATGAGATGAATATCAAGTACGATAAAACAGCACCGCAGCTTGAAGGAGATTTTGGATTATTTGAGAGATCATTGATGATTGAACTTGCCTGCTACAAGAATGCACTGTTTAGATCGGCATCTAATCTCGACCCGTTTTTTGTGGCAAGTTATTTGATGAATGTTGCAAAGCTTTTTCATCAATTTTATCACAATGTGAAAATATTGGGAGGTAAACAAGATATGATAGGAGCAAGATTGAGACTTTGCCAAATAGTGTCATATATTATTGAGGATGGTTTAATGACACTTGGAATAAGCCATCCGGCGAGGATGTAAAATGGATAAAGAAAAACAGGCGGTCACAAGCTTATTTCACAAAAAACCGCCTAAAACAGTGAGTTTGAAAACGAGTATCATAATAAATATTCTATTTCTTATGATTGGAATATGGATAGGCATATTTATATTTTCTTCTATCAATTCCCATTTTGCGGGAAACAATCAACCGATAGAAACTAAGCAGAAAATAATAATTAAGCCGGCACAAAATAAAACAACCGGACCTAAAATTGTTGTTATCGGAAGCAGTTCAGGAGCCGAATCTCCCCTACCTTCTGAAACTGAATCAAGCTCGCCTGCAAGCAGCCCATCCTTTGTAGAAAAGAACATCGTTGTGGAGAAAATAAAACATCCTATCGTAGCTTCATCTGTAACAACTAAACGGCCTAAACGCAAAACAAAGGTCACTATAAAACATGTTAAACATTGGGAAATTCAGGTAGCAAGTTATAAAATCAAGAGAAATGCGATACGCATGCTTAAAAAACTTGGGCTTATTTCTCTTTCTGCTCACATCAAGAGCGTCAAAAGAGAGAAAACTCATTTTTATAGGGTGCTTATTAGTTACAAAGGTTCAAGAAAAGGAGTCGCAGCAATTGTAATAAGGATTAAAACTAAATTACATATAACACCGTTCGTATATGATCCAATATCCTGATATTAGCCCTATAATTTTTCATATAGGGCCTTTTGCATTAAGATGGTACGGCTTAGCTTATGCTGCAGGATTTACTATATGGTATCTGTACATGTCGGCAAAGAAACGAAAAAAGCGAATCGGTATAGAAGAAAGCCTTGATTCGTTGGTTACCTATGCGGTTCTCGGCGTAATTTTTGGGGGGAGGATAGGGTATATTTTAGTTTATAATTTGCCTTACTACCTTGCTCACCCTCTAAATATGTTTGCGGTATGGCAGGGCGGAATGTCTTTTCACGGGGGAGCAACCGGTTTAGTGATAGCCGGACTTATTTTTTGCAAACGGTATAAGGTTAATTTCTACTCTATTGCCGATGAGAGTGTTGTTATAGCTCCAATAGGCTTATTTTTTGGACGAATTGCAAATTTTATAAATGGTGAGCTTTACGGCAGAGTAACAAATGTGCCTTGGGCAATGGTATTTCCATCGGGAGGTCCTCTTCCCCGCCATCCATCTGAGCTTTACGAGGCTTTTCTTGAAGGAATAGTGCTTTTTGCAATTATGCTGATTACAAAAAAATATTTCCTTAAAATAAAAGGTAAGCTGTTTTGGCAGTTCATTTTTTTGTATGGACTATTCCGATTTCTTGTGGAATTTACAAGACAGCCCGATCCTCAATTAGGTTTTATTGTTGCAGGGTTTTCTATGGGGCAACTTTTAAGCCTGCCGATGATTATCATCGGATTTTATTTTTTCATCAGGAGAGATAAACCTTGCTCGATAAAATTATAGCCGACACAAAACGCACAGTTCAACTTAACAAATCAAAAATTGACAGCTCTGTTATGAATAGATCGCTTTCCTTTGTAACTTATGAACCAATTGATGTATTGCAGCTGTTTAAAAGTGATGGCATTCATATAATAGCTGAATATAAGCGCAGCTCACCTTCTCGAGGTAAAATATCTAATTTGCCATTATCAAATGTAATCGGCGAATATGAGAAAGGTGGAGCATCGGCAATATCGATATTAACAAACGATGCTTTTGATGGTTCAATCGGCGATTTTGAGGAAGCACGACAGCTGACAAAATTGCCGCTTTTGAGAAAAGAGTTTGTAATTGACGAATATCAGCTTTTTCAATCAAAAGTATACGGAGCTGATTTTGTACTGCTGATAACAAGAATACTGTCTGACAAACAACTTAAGGATTTTTTAGAAACCGCAGATTATCTTGGAATAAAGGCTCTCGTTGAAACCGAATCAACCGTTGAGGTAGAACGAGCGTTGAATGCCGGAGCGGACATAATAGGTGTAAATAACAGAGACCTTAAAAGTTTTTCAATTGACAAAGCCAAGGGGCTTATGATTGCCAAAACAATTCCTTCTAATATTGCAGTTGTTATAGAAAGCGGTATAGCTGTGAGAAGTGACATTGACCCTTTTGTTGATGCCGGGTTTAATAACTTTCTTGTAGGAAGTTCGCTGATGCTTTCTTATGATAAAATAGGTTCGTTGAAAAATCTGTATTTAAAGAGGCCACTGCATAATAAGCGCATCCGCAAAAGCCGAAGAGCCTGCGAGATTTAAAAATTAAGATTTGTTGGGCTAACCGGTTAGCTTGAAAATTGTAATTTTTTAAAGATCGCAGGTTATTTGGCTTCCCTTCGGGCAATATGAGCTTATCCCTATGCTTATGTTGAACTTCTTTGAATTAACCGGTTAGTTCAAGGAAGTTCGCCTCGCCTATGGAAAAGCAGATATTGCTGGGAATGTGCTTATTGTGCAGTGGCCTCTTAAAGGCAAAATGCTGTTATTAGAAATCAAATAATTATTAGCAAAGCTGTTTTGTTATGATTGCAAATAGTTATTTGATTAACGCTGCATATATTTTGCAGCACAATAAAATCAAGATTTACGGCTAACGGGTTCATAATTGCAGTTGTACAACTACAAATGTGAATTGTGTTATGTGTGTAAAGTATTACTAAGACTTCTTAATATACCGTTTTCTTAATTATATAGTATGTTTTAAAATGAGAGGGATTGGGAAGCGCCGCTACAAGCGGAGTATGGTAGCCTCGTTGTTTTTTCATACTAAATTTACATCCAATTCCAAGGTTGCTTTGTATCTTTCAGATGACTGCAATGACAAATAAAAGTAGGAATGATTGGAAATCCTATTTTTGGTGGCGGCGAAGGGAATTGAACCCCTGACACTGCGGATATGAGCCGCATGCTCTAACCATCTGAGCTACGCCGCCCGCTTCATATCCCATCTCTCTAAATTTCTTATCTTTTAAACTTCCTCTGGCAGTAACCTACTCTCCCAAGAATCTTAGTACCATCGGCGACGCTGGACTTAACTGACGAGT
>VAPE01013673.1_pt1 | contig 12682 bp, 12 predicted proteins | sample 3393911 | NCBI WGS metagenome assembly VAPE01 (sample SAMN08290436, study PRJNA428436) | hydrothermal vent metagenome | isolation source: Deep-sea hydrothermal vent chimney | place: Atlantic Ocean: South-mid Altantic Ridge | reverse complement strand
AGGGGCGTGAGGTTCTGTCCGGTAAGGGATGCGATCATACCGGTAAGGACATCACCTGTTCCGGCAGTTGCCATGCCGGGGTTTCCGGTACTGTTGATAAAGACCCGGCCTTCAGGGGATGCAACGATGGTGGGAGACCCCTTCAGTACGATACAACAGCCCGTATCTTCTGAAACTTTCCTTGCAATCCCTATCGGGTTACCCTTTACGTTACCTGGCTTTATCCTCAAAAGCCGGGCCATCTCTCCAATGTGCGGGGTGAGGACCGAAGGGGACCTCAGGCCTTTAAGAAATGCCGGCAACCCCATTTTATCCAGCGTTGAGAGGGCAAAGAGTGCATCTGCATCAATCACCATGGGGAGAGGCGATCTCCTTATTACATCGAGTATAAAGCCGACCGTGGACTTTTCCCTCCCAAGGCCCGGACCGATGGCAACAACGTCGGCCCTCTCATGCAGAAAACCGAGAACCTCCTCAACCCCTTCAGGGGAGACCGCTCCATCTTCGGTGCAAGGGAGCGGGAGGGTCATTTCTTCGAGGATTGCAGGGGCTAAGGAGTCAATGACAGGGCCTGCTGAAGCTATGGTTACAAGTCCGGCCCCCGACCTCAGGACCGCCCCTGCCGAAAGCAGGGCCGCCCCGGTCTTTCCCCGCGACCCCCCTACTACCAGTACATGCCCGTACATTCCCTTATATGAATCCCTCACCCTCGAAGGCAGAAGAGGACCGGCAAGGTCCTTATCAATCAGTTCAACAGCCGGCCCTTCCCGGGTAAGGAGTTCCTGCGGGAAGCCTATATCCTCGATGTAGAGTTTTCCCGAATGCTCAGCGCCGGGTGAAAGAACGTGGCCGAGCTTCGGCAGGCCGAATGTAACCGTAACATCGGCCCTGATTGCAGCACCCATAACCCTTCCGTCGTCCGATGAGATGCCTGTAGGAATATCAACAGCAAAAACGGTATTCTCAGCATCATTCACCCTCTCTATCAACCCCGCTATCTTCTCCTTGACGGGCTTGTTAAGACCTGTCCCTATGACGGCATCCACAACCACCACGTTCTGAAGGTCCCCTGTGCCCGGGAGTTTACCTTCGTAGATCTTCAGGCCTGTCTTCTTTGCAATCATGAACTGGCTTTTACAATCCCTGCTCAACCTGTCGGGAGTTGACAGGAGATATACAGACACATCCATGCCTTCATTATGGAGATTCCGTGCTGCCACAAGTCCGTCACCCCCGTTGTTCCCTCCGCCTGAAAGGACAACGACCCTTTGGGCAGGGTCGCATAGATCCATAATCCTTCCGACAACTGCAAGCCCTGCGCGTTCCATCAGCACGGGAGAGGTGATACCGTATTCCTCGATGGTAACCCTGTCGATCTCTCTCATCTCTTCTGCATTTACAATCTTCATAGCACCTCATCTAACTCAATTTTTCTATCTGTCATTCCGGCTTGTCCGGAATCTGTCTTTAAGTAAGGATTTCCGACTCCCGAATGCGTTCGCTATTGCGGGAATGACAAATAACTGTAGTTCGTACACGGACTCTATTCTATATTATCTTTAAATTTCCGGTCCTTGTCAATCCGTTCAGGGGAACTCCTGCTCTATTGGTATCGTCCCCCCCCCCTTGATTTTTGAAATTCCCATCATGTATAATGTGTTCAGGCGTTACTACTTTTTTTGCCGGGGGAGCGTTGTTAGGAGAATATTTAAGGGGAAAGAGAGAGCAGGCAGGCCTGTCCCTTAAGGATGTATCTTCTGAAACAATGATTCGGCTCGAGTATCTGAAGGCTCTTGAATCAGAAGATTTCGGCAAGATTCCCGGGGAGGTCTACATCTATGGTTATATAAAAGGATACCTGCGGTTACTCTCGGTAGACCCTTCAGAGGCCTTGGCTATATATAATGAAGAGAGAATCCCCCAGACACCCCCCCCCCCCCCTTACAAATAAACTACGGGTCGGGATCGTCCTTCTTCTCTTCAAGAACCCTCCAGTTTATAATATTAATCATAATGGTTTTGCCCTTTATCCTTTTTTTAACTTATAAAAAGTCATCCAACAATCCGCAACAGGTCAACTCAGGCAACAGTGGTATAGAGAAGGTTGTTACAATGATACCGAGCCCGGTAACCTCGGCTGAGGCTGATTTCACCAATAAACATCTCCTCGAGATCAGGGCCGTTGAAGAGACGTGGGTGTTTCTCCAGATCGATGACAACCTGAGCTACTCCATTCTGCTTAAGCCGGGACAGGTAAGGACTTGGGCTGGTGAGAGAAAGTTTTACCTGAAGGTGGGTAATGCCGGCGGCATCAGGCTTAAATTTGACGGTGAAGACCTTGGAGCACCGGGAAAAAGGGGCCGTATTGCAAAGTTAACCCTCCCGCGGAAAGAAACCGAGTGATTTTCATATCCTGAAGCTGACTCAGACCAGTCTTTCTGCTGTAATTTATCCCTTGAAATCTTTCACGGATCAGATCAACCCGGAAGATCGTTATGCTTAACCTCACACCGAACGCAATAAGGGTATTGAAGGCCCGTTATCTCCTCAAGGACGAAAACGGCAAGACAGTCGAGACCCCCGAGGAGATGTTCAGGCGCGTATCATCACATATAGCAGGGGCGGAGACCGCTTATAAGGGCGACCGTGAATACTGGAAAGAGGTCTTTTACGGAATCATGTCCGAACTGAGGTTTCTTCCGAACTCACCGGCCCTGATGAATGCCGGGAAAGAGATCGGACAGCTTGCAGCCTGCTTCGTCCTCCCCGTGAAGGACTCGATGCAGGGGATCTTCGACACCCTCAAGCATGCCGCAATGATACTCCAGAGCGGGGGAGGAACAGGATTTTCCTTCTCACGACTCAGGCCCAGGTCGGACATCGTCAAATCCACCGGTGGTATAGCGAGCGGTCCCGTCTCCTTCATGAGGGTATACAACACAGCAACGGAGGTGATCAAGCAGGGTGGTGCGCGCAGGGGAGCAAATATGGGGATCCTCAGGGTCGATCACCCAGACATTCTCGATTTCATAAGAGTAAAGAGAACGGGCGAGGAGCTTTCCAACTTCAACATCTCTGTTGCAATAACTGACAGGTTTATGGCAGCCCTCAGGAAGGATGGAGAATATGAACTGATCAATCCGAGAACAGGGGAGGCGGCGGGAAAGGTTAAGGCGCTGGAGGTTTTCAATGAGATTGTCAGGAGTGCATGGGAGACGGGGGACCCCGGGATAGTCTTTATTGACAGGATCAACCGGGCAAACCCGACACCACAGATGGGGGAGATAGAGAGCACCAACCCCTGCGGTGAACAACCTCTTCTTCCATATGAGGCCTGTGTCCTTGGTTCACTAAATTTATCAAAATATGTTATAAACTCCATAATGGAAGACAGCGGCGCCCCCCCGGTTATTAACTACAGTCTCCTCTCCGGGGATATTGAAACAGCCGTAAGATTTCTTGATAACTGCATTGACGTTAACAGGTATCCCCTCAGAGAGATCGAAATGATGCATAAGGGAAACAGGAAGATCGGTCTCGGCGTCATGGGCTGGGCTGACATGCTTGTGCTCCTTGGTATCCAGTACAACTCCGGGAGGGCATTCGGACTTGCAAGGGAGGTTATTGAGTTTATTCAGAGAAAATCGAAGGAGGCATCGGTTGAACTTGCAAAGGAAAGGGGTGTGTTTCCAAACTTCAAGGGGTCGGTCTATGATAGAAAGGGAATGCCCAGGGTGAGAAATGCCACAACCACCACTATAGCCCCTACGGGTACACTTTCAATAATTGCCGACTGTTCAAGCGGTATAGAGCCGTTTTTTTTACTTGCCTACAAGAGACTTGTCCTCGGCACCGAACTGGTAGAAATAAACAGGTATTTTTTCAGGCTTTCTGAGAAGATGGGTTTGTATTCCCGGGAACTCGAAGAGCGGGTGCTTGAAAAAGGTACACTCAGAGGTATCAAGGGCATTCCTGCCGGGATAAAGAGGCTGTTTAAAACCGCACATGAGATACCACCGGAGGACCATATCGAGATGCAGGCTGCCTTTCAGGAACATACCGACAATGCCGTCTCCAAAACAATAAATATTCCGAAAAGCGCCAAGCCCGATGACGTGGCGAGGGCCTTTCTTCTGGCCTACGAGAAGGGGTGTAAGGGCATAACCGTCTTCAGATACGGTTCGGAAAAGAAGGGCACACTTGTAAGGCTTGGCGATTCTGATTAGTTATGGGGAACAGGGCGCTTGTATTAAGTGGAGGAGGGGCAAAGGGTTCATTCGAACTCGGAGTGGTGGATTATCTCGTTAACGACCTCCGGATGGAGTTTGATGTGATCTGTGGTGTTTCAACCGGGGCGCTTAATGCCTCCTTTCTCAGTCAGGGCAGGGGGTACGACGGGTTGAGAGAGAAACTCGAGGAACTCAAGGAGATCTGGTTCAGCATTTCCTCCAATGAAGATATCTACTACGACGTTTTTGACTGGAACTTTATCAGGCTTGTATCCCTTTACGACAACACCCCCTTAAGGGAAAAGATCCAGCAGTACCTGAGCGCTTCTGAAATCCGGGACTCAGGGGTCGAGTTCAGGGTTGGGGTTGTTTCTCTGAACACCGGTGAGTATATCTCTGTTGACCAGAGCAGAACCTCCCTGAAGCAATTCATTCTTGCAAGCACCGCTATTCCCGTAATCTTCAGCCCTGTCAGGCACCGTGGCGGTCTCTATGTGGATGGCGGTGTAAGGAATGTTACACCCCTTCAGGATGCCTTTTCCGCTTTGAGAAAACTCCCCCGGGAGGACTCCGCTGACGACGTTTATCTTGTCCTGGCCTCTCCAATCAAGATCAGGAAGGTCCCGACCTCGGAGACGGATAATATTCTTGAGATACTGAAGAGGTCCGTGGAAATACTCACTGCCGAAGTCTATAAGGAGGATATCCTTCATGCACTTGAGGTGAATGAGTATGTAGAGAAGATAGAAGAGCTTAAAGCGGAATTGTCGGAACACTTGAGTTCATCGGTTATAGAGGAGATCTTCAGTAAAGTTGATTTTCCCTTTGTGAAAAAATCGCAGCGCTTCGTAAATATCACGAAGTTCGAACCGGTGAAGGAATACCTCGGAAGCATCGAGTTTGACCCTGCAAAGATCAGAAGGGCGTTCAATGCCGGCAGAAAGAGGGCGCGCGAAGTTATGAGCGCCCCATAAATATTCAGGAGGCGCAGATGATTCTTGGAGTAAATGTTGACCATGTAGCCACGGTCCGGCAGGCACGTCTTACATTTGAGCCCGACCCGGTGACGGCTGCCACCCTTGCAATACTCGGAGGGGCGGACGGTATCACCGTCCATCTCAGGGAGGACAGAAGACACATTCAGGACAGGGACCTGAAACTCCTTCGTGAGATGGTGCCTCTTGAGCTGAATCTTGAAATGGCGGCAATCGGCGAGATGGTGGACATCGCCATCGAGGTAAAGCCGGACCTCGTCACGATTGTACCTGAAAAGAGGGAGGAACTCACCACAGAGGGAGGACTGAACGTCATTGAACAGGCAGACCATATTGGAGATGTCATAAAACGTATTCATGACGGGGGCATACCCGTAAGCCTCTTTATAAACCCACAGGTCATGGATATAGACATGTCGAGGGAGACCGGCGCAGACATGGTGGAGATCCATACGGGTCTCTATGCAAATGCGAGGGGTAAACACAGGGACATGGAACTGCTGAGGGTTATCGAGGCAGTAAAGTTTGCCGACAGCCATGGACTCAGGGTAAATGCCGGACATGGCCTTACCTATTACAATGTCAAGTCCGTCGCCTCCATAGGGGAACTGAGAGGGCTCTATATCGGCCACAGCATTATATCCAGGGCCATCCTCGTAGGAATGGAAAGGGCTGTCAAGGAGATGAAGGAGCTTGTAGTAAATGATACACGGCGTGGGCATTGATATAGTTGACGTAAAGAGGATTGAGCAGGCAACAGGGCGTTGGGGCGAACGGTTTTTAAAGAAGGTCTTTACTGATGCGGAGATATCGTACTGTTACACCAGGTTTGCCCCTTACAATTCCCTTGCCGTCAGATTCGCAGGCAAGGAGGCCTTCGTAAAGGCATTTCAGACCGGCGAGGCAATATCTCTAACAATATCACTAAGGGATATCGAGATACTTGTGGACGGGAAAACCGGAAAACCCTCTGTAATCCTTCACGGTGCAACAAAACAGGCATTTAAAAGTAACATCAAAAAGGGGATAATCCACGTGAGTCTTAGTCACGACGGAGGATCGGCCATTGCATCCGTGATTATTGAAGATAATCAATAAAAAAACAGCTTTGGCAAATATCGCTTCCTCCGTCCCGGGCGCCTGACTAACAACTCTTGCAGATCAGGAAAGAACAGTGGGCATGTCTCATTACATTTCTTGAGACACTTCCCATAATGCCTTTCAGGCCTTTGTGTCCTTGACAGCCTACAACAACTATATCGATATCAAGTTTTTCAGCAGCGTCTAATATCTCAAGTGATGGGTCTCCAACCTTTGTAAGGCCGTTGATATCGGAGAACCTGTCCTTGAGGTACTCCACGGACTTCTCAATAATCTTTTCCGATGCAGAAAACTCGGTAGTCCGGATCTTTGCCACTTCTCCCTTCATCCTGTCATCAACCTCAACAAAGAACCTCTCGGGTATGTCGTGAACGGCTGACCTGACAATATTAAGAACGGTTATTTCAGTGCCGTCATTAAAGGGCATGCCCGCAAGGAACCGCCCTGCAGCGTCTGAATACTCCGAGCCGTCTGTGGCAAAGAGGATCTTCAGCTTATCCTTCCCTTCCCACTGTCCCTCCCTGACTGCAAGCACAGGGGCAGGAGACTTTGAGATAACCCCGTGCGTTGTGCTGCCGATAAGTATGGACTTGAGTTTAGTCAGGCCCTTTGCCCCCATAACGATCAAATCGGCCTTGCTTTGTATTGCATGATCGACAATAGATCCTGTAACATCTCCTTCTCTTATCGATGTGGCTAACCTGGCAGGGGTGGCCCTGAGAATGTCCAAAATTTCATCGAGAATCTTTGGCGCAATCTCCTGCTTTATTCTGAAGATTACATCACTGTAGGATTCAATATCATGCAGGAGCGGGACAAAACTGATAACATGGAGAACGTTAACCTCATCATCCGGACCAAGGTTTAATGTTGACAGAAACCGTGCTGCCCCGACAGAAGCTTCAGAACCGTCCACGGGTAATAAGATATTCATGGAGTCTCTCCTTTCCTTAGGCTGTATCTGTTTATATCTTATCACATAAGGGGCTGAATTTGCCTTTCATCAAAAATCTATTCCCAAGGGCCTACCTGATAAGCAGACCGTGTCCGGTCGTCATCGCTGAAATAAATTCAGCACGCTGCATTCAGAGTGGTATTATATGCATTTTCAGGATTGTGATACCGCCTGAAGGTGGCTGTTCAGGGGGCGCCGTGGCATGTCCGGGCTAATGACAGCCCTGTGAGTCACGGTATTCTGAAGGAAAAAACTATGGAGCCAGGGAGGAGATTCGAACTCCCGACCTGCTGATTACGAATCAGCTGCTCTACCGGCTGAGCTACCCTGGCAGACGGTTAAATATTTGGGTAGATAGTGTCTGTTTATAAATAACAGTCATTTGTCATTCCCGCAATCCCGAACGCATTCGGGAGCCGGGAATCCTTCTCAAAGAACGATTCCCCGAACGCTTTCGGTGAATGACGGGAAAAGGACAACTGTTCGACTTTATACTCGATACCCGGACTCTATTTAGTGTCTGTGTATAAATTGCCGTTTTATATTCTTGTCATACCCGAAGTCTGTAGTCGGGTATCCAGAAGTTATTGAAAAGACTGGATTCCCGCCCAATCCAGATTTGTCGGGACGGGAATGACGGCTCTATTGTTGAGTTTATACACAGACTCTATTTAATAGTTGGATAAAAGAGGCAAGTGAAACCTTAAGATGTTAAATTATAGCTTAAAAGAGATCATTTTTTCTCCTTCTTTTTCCCCTGTCGGAGGGTTTTTACTGCTGCGGAGCCGGTATGTAAAATAAAACTTGACAACAGTGGTTAAGTATTATATAATTGATCATGCTCAGGTTATCAACAAAAGGACAGTATGGTGTGAGGGCCATGTATGAGATAGCAAGAGGTTACCCCGAAGCCCCTGTTAACATAAAGCTGATATCAGAGAGGCAGGAGGTATCAATCCACTACCTCGAACAGATACTCGGCAGACTGAGAAGGGCAGGGCTTATCAGGAGTGTTAAGGGACCGGGGGGCGGCTATGTCCTGACACGCAAGCCTGAAGAGATAACCATATCCGATATATTGAAAGAGCTTGAAGGTCCCGTTGCGATAACATCGTGCATGAATCCGGAAAAGGGATGTTTAAGGGTGGAGGTCTGTGTGACCCATCTCCTCTGGAAGGCCCTTGGGAAACAGATAGAGGACTTTCTGGATACCATGACACTGAATGATCTCTTAAGGGGTAAATCATTTAATGATTTTACCATGATAGCAAGATCCAGAATGGGAGTAATGGCATGAGCAAGATCAAGTTTGTTGAACAGGGTATAAGGCCTGATGTCACAACGGATATCGTTTACATGATGTGTCCCATGCATCTTTTAAAACTCGATGAGATGATGGGGAAGCTCGGTGACGGTCAGGTTCTTGAACTCCTTACCGACTATGACGGCGCCCTTGATGATGTGCCCGAGTGGTGTGAAAAAACGGGCAATGAATTCCTGGGTGTTGATGAGGCGGAAGATCACTTCAAGTTTTATATCAGAAAGACGACTTCGAGGAAGTACTGTCCCATACCTACGAAGGACTATGAGAAGTGCTTTCAGTACTGTATTGATAAGAAAGAGAAGGAGTAGAGCAGAATAAAATTTGGTCCGGAAAGCGAGGTAGCCATGGAGTGTTATTTCGATCATGTTGCAACGAATCCTTTGAGGGATGAGGTGCTTCAGGCAATGATGCCGTACTTCAAGGAGGAATTCGGCAACCCCTTAAGCATATATCCCCTGGGGATTAATGCAAGGGAGGCTGTAGAGAAGGCCAGGCAGCAGGTGGCTGCACTCATTAATGCCAAACCCTCTGAGATAATATTCACATCAAGCGGCGCCGAGGCGAATAACTTTGCATTAAGGGGCATAGCCCTTGCCAGACAGTATGAAGGCAAGCACGTGATTGTAACGAGGATGGAACATCATTCCATATTGAATTCTGCAAGGTTTCTTGAGAAGTTAGGGTTTACCGTTACCTACGTGACACCGGATAAGCAGGGGTATATTGCCCCCGACGCAATAAAGAAGGCTATTACAGATGAGACCGTACTTATTTCCGTTATACATGCAAGCCCTGAGGTGGGTACAATCGAGCCCATCAAGGAGATTGCAGGGATTGCAAAGGAGCGGAATATCTCCTTCCATTCGGATGGTGTCGTATCCGTGGGGCATATCCCTGTAGATGTGAAGGCGCTCGGTGTCGACCTTCTGAGTTTCTCTGCACATCAGTTCTATGGACCAAAGGGCGCCTCCGCCCTTTACATAAGGGAAGGTCAGAGGGTAATTCCCCTTATATTCGGTGGTATCCAGGAGAGCGGCAGGCGTGCAGGTACGGAGAATGTTCCCGCTATTGTCGGCATGGGAAAGGCTGCTGAGATTACGATGTCCGAGCTTGGGCGGAAGATGACACATGTAAGGGGACTGAGGGATCGCCTTGTTGAAGGGATAATGAAGATTGAGAATGTCCACCATACAGGACATCCCGGGAACAGACTTCCGGGGCATGCAAGTTTCTGTGTGGAGTTTATAGAAGGGGAGGGTATGCTCCTGATGCTTGCATCACTGGGTATCTATGTTGCCAGTGGTTCAGCCTGCACGTCAAAGGCCCTCAAGGCTTCGCCGGTGCTTCTCTCCATGGGCATCCCCTCTCATGTTGCTCATGGTTCCGTAGTATTCAGTCTCGGGACGGAAAATACGGTTGAACAGATTGATTATAGCCTTGAGGAGTTTCCTCGGATAATCAGGAGATTAAGAGAACTCTCACCCTTTGCAGAAGGGTGGGATGCGGTGGAGGAAGGTGAATCATGTATTCCAAAGAAGTAATGGATCATTTCATGAATCCGAGAAATGTTGGCGAAATACCCGATCCCGATGGTGTAGGGGTGGAAGGCAATCCGGTTTGTGGCGATGTCATGAAGCTCTTTATCAAGGTAAAGGATGACAGGATAGAGGACGTTAAGTTCCAGACCTTCGGTTGCGGGGCGGCAATTGCCGTAAGCAGCATGATAACCGAGCTGGCAAAGGGAAAGACTATTGATGAAGCGGAAAAGATATCAAAGGAGGATGTTGCAGACAAACTGGGAGGACTCCCCCCACAGAAGATGCACTGTTCCAATCTCGGCGCAGACGCACTGAAAAAGGCGATTGAAGATTTCAGGCAGAAACAGCAGGTACGGTAAGGCATGCGTAGCTGATGAAAAACATGGACCTCTTTCCGTTTCTGATGGCTGCCCTTGAGGCTTCGTTTAAGGCAAGCGAGGTTATCTTAAGGGTCTACGAAGGGGAGATTGACGTGGAACATAAGGCGGATAAGTCCCCACTTACACTTGCCGACAAGGATTCCCACCGGGTAATCATGGATTCACTGAAGAATGCAGTTTCCCGGGATGCTGAAAATATAGGTTTTTTAAGTGAAGAGGGCAGGGATATCCCATATCATGAGAGGGCCGAGTGGGGGTGTTTCTGGCTCGTCGATCCCCTTGACGGGACAAAGGAGTTTATCAAAAGGAATGGCGAGTTCACGGTTAACATTGCCCTGATTGAAGGAAGCAGGCCTGTCCTCGGAGTGATTTTTGTGCCGGTTAAGGACGTGTGCTATTTTGGGGCAGTGGGGATGGGTTCATATAAGGCAGTGGGAGATGTCATGAAGGGGTTCCTGGATGCAAACAGGAGTTGTTATGAAAATCATCCGGATTTCAGAACCCTCGAGAGGCTTGACCTGAATGTAAAACAGGGGCGGGCGGGTATGTTGCCCGGTCATCTAACCGTTGCAGGCAGCCGCTCCCATAAAAACGAGAGACTCCTGAATTTTGTAGACTTGGCAAGAAACAGGTTTGATGAGGTGGAGTTTATTTCAGCCGGCAGTTCCCTGAAGTTCTGTCTTGTGGCGGAAGGACTCGCTGATATTTATCCCCGCCATGGTCCCACAATGGAGTGGGATACCGCTGCCGGACAGGCAATCGTTGAGAACGCCGGGGGAAGGGTGCTCGAAATAGACCTGAAGACCCCACTGACATACAACAAGGAAGACCTGCACAACCCGTGGTTTGTTGTTGATGACGGCAGAGACAGGGGCCTTTATTAGTGGACCGGTGACGTAGTCCGGCCGGTTGATAATTTTAAGGATATATAGTAATATATCACTAAAATTTAAAGGAGGTTGGTATGTCTGAAGAGGGGCTTCCAGGACAGTACGCGAGTATCAGGGATCGTTATAAGGATTTCTTTGAAGCAGTCGGCAACCTCGGAAGGGTTTCCAGAGCTCAGGGTCCTCTTGATGAAAAGACCACTCACTTAATCCAGCTCGCAGCTGCTGCTGCAATAAGGTCTGTGGGCTCGGTTCATAGCCACACGAGAAGGGCGCTTGACGCAGGCGCTTCACCTGAGGAGATATACCATGCAATCATTCTCCTTACGAGCACTATCGGCTTTCCTACCGTATCCGCCGCAATAAGCTGGGTCGATGATATTGTAAATGAAAAATAAATAGTGAAGCTCCCCGACCAAAGGTCGGGGCTTCCGAGTAAGGAATATTGATTTATTCAGCCTGCATCCTCGTAAACGGCTCTTCAGGAAGTTGGGTGGAAGAATTCCGAAGAAGGTTGTTTGTCTTTTCTCCATAATATTCCCGGTCTTGTAATCTTTATCGTTGAACTGCTGACAGGTGTGATGTCCTTTATAATGAACTCGGGGAGACCCTCTCCCGTGATGCCGCTTACCGGTCCCCGGCAAGTCCGATTCCATGTGTAAAGACGAATTTTTTATTTATACAGGACTTGCCGGGCAGATCATCGCAGGAGAGTTCCCTCGGGGATAACATTACCTGCATTGTACTTTCATGAAGACAAGGAGTTCCTCCCGGTATGCAGCGCCGATTATCGATGCGGCAAGGGAGAATGCAATGGCCGGGTATATGCTTATGCTCTTTACGGGATGGTTGATATCATATTCCCCCAGGCCGTATATCCTCCCTGTGATTGTATGGACTCTTTCAAGCAGGAAGTTACACCTGTTTGATGTCCCGAATCTGCCGTTTTCATGGATGATGGAATCTCTATCGGAAATTCAGGGTGTGCAGTGCTGTGACTTCAAATGGTGTTCAATACTTCAAATGGTGTTCAATACCTTTAAAAGCAGGTTTTAGTTTATAATATTCCGAATTCAGTGGAGTCTACACACTTGAAATGAGAACCTTTATTCCAGGAAGGAGGTAAAGATGGCAGAGAAGGGGATATCGGTATTAATGGAAGAGGAGCGGAAGTTTCCGCCACCGGAGGGATTCTCTAAGAAGGCGTACATCAAGAGCATGGAGGAGTACGAGGAGATATACCGCCGGTCGGTAGAGGACCCGGAGGGTTTTT
>VAPE01001707.1_pt1 | contig 12704 bp, 10 predicted proteins | sample 3393911 | NCBI WGS metagenome assembly VAPE01 (sample SAMN08290436, study PRJNA428436) | hydrothermal vent metagenome | isolation source: Deep-sea hydrothermal vent chimney | place: Atlantic Ocean: South-mid Altantic Ridge | reverse complement strand
TTTCAATGCCCAAAAGGTGATTATAAAATTCTTCCAATGTTTCTTTCATATTTTTAGTATAGCATATTTATGAGATTGCCACCATATAGTCGGAAGCGCCAAATTAAATAGGTCTCGTGTTGTTTTTACATCATTTCGCATAATCTATTAATTCCTTAATTTCAGAAGTTCATCACTTAAACCACAATGAACAACATCGATCGCATTACTATGTTGAGAGATAAAATCACCGGTTAGCACAGGCAGTTGAAAAGGGAAAAATGCGGGATTGTTTTTCAGTAATCCCAATGTAGCTTTGCCTTCAGAATCAGCATGAAGAGCGGATTCATATAGAAGAATTGCAATCTTTGAATCATATTTTTTGGGAAATATGATTTTATAGTAATTTTTATTCTCTGATTCTTCTATTATTTCTAATCCTAAAAAACCTTGTATAACTCTCTGAGCTGATCGAATTACAGAAGATCTATCGCCATATTCTTCTCGAATTCTTTGTATAATCTGTTTTTTACTAACTTGCTCTTGAAGGTTAAATAAACGTCCCGTTTTCAGAGCAACTTTATGCCAAAATGGATAAGCAGCACAAAGCATTGCCCAATGGCATGGTAAATGATCATTTGTTTTTCGTGCAATGTTAAGAGCTTTAATCTGCAAATTTAATAACTCTTTGTCTGGATTAATCCAAATTTTTGATAACATTGAAACTGCTATCTGATTTGTTGATTCACCACGCTGACCAATTAAGCCATTATCTAATCTATTTGCCAAATAATTAGTTAATTCATGTCGAATTTCTTTATCATTCAAACCTGCAAGTTTTAAATTCAAAGCCTTATTAAGCCATTCCAGTCTTAAGCCTTGTTTGATCCCAAGTTTGTCATGCCGTTTGCTCACTATTGTACCCTCCGTTCTATTTTTACAAGAGGTACGATAACTTCTTCTATAGCGACACCTCCGTGGCCCACTATTGAGTCTCCTTTATTAACAAAAGCGTCACGCCCAGTGGTCACCAATGGGAAATAATCATCCGGCAGTCCTGACGGATGCCATTCACGTGCAAATGTGAAGGAAGTGGAAATTTGTCTTCGTAATTCCGGAGTTGGATATACTCGAACCCTCTCGCCGCGACTTTCGGCTATAGCGCCTTCCTTTGGTCGACCCTTACCAATGGATTCAATATTGCCATGATCGGATGTTAACCAGATCTCATATCCATGTCTATTTAAATAATTGAGCAGCGTTATTAGATATTCGCCTTTGCACCATTGGTCTATTTGATTATGCATACCGGCAGCCCCGAGTTGCATTCCATGCATAATCTTGTCGATTTTATCTATTACCAGTCCGACCACCTTGGTCTGTGGACTTATCATGCTGTCCATGACAGCTTCAGCATCACCATCCCCAAGGCCACGCTTATAGACCACATCAAGTTTAGAAACTCCATGCCCTTGCCAGAACTGTTTCCATAGCCTTTCTTCACTATTGGTTGAATTAATGGAAGACGGGAAATAGATCGGCGGCTTACCTGAAAAAATTGATTGGCGAGACACAGATGTAAGCGTCGGAATCCATGCGAAAGCTGCAGATTCACGCAGAACAAGATCTCTATTTTGCGTTTGAATACTATTTCGAACCGTTACCCATTGATCCAACGAGAGTCCGTCAATAACCACCAATGCTACACGTCCGTTGTTTTGGTCTTCAATGTCTCTGGCCAAACGTCGCGGAACGTGATGCAGCATTACCGGGTTTGCCGGTGGTAAATTTATCAGGCTCGCATAATGAGTTTCCAGCCAATCAGCAAACAGCCCATTAAGCTTATCGCCAATCTCTTTATACCGTTTTTTATTATGACCGCTATTTTCTCTGTGAATAAGAGATGAAAGCTCCGCCCACTTCATTGCAAAAGATATCCAGTCTGTGTATCTTGAATTTATTGATAATTGTTCTGCATTAACAAGATCAAACAGCCGAGAAATCCTAAGATCTTTATCCTCTGCTTTAGATACGGTAACGCCACTCGATATCCATGAATCTTTCTCGATCTTGAGGCCATGTATATTTACAGGAGTAAGTTTCCCTTCTATAAATAGGTTGTCTATATAAACTCGTATATCTTGGTGATCGAATGGAATGCTGACAGGCCCATCAAATTTTAACCCATAGGATACAGAGTCTTTCTTGACCTGACCTGCCTGTGCGGAAACTTCGGCAGACAGGTTTGATTGATTTAGGCTTGTCAAAAATATTGGCCAACGCTCCTGAATGAAAGCAAAAAACATTTCAGCATCAGGTATTATCTTTTCCAGGGGCCACTTATTAAAGCTTCTGCTGTTTTGAAAAACATCAACGAGTCGTTCTGCCAGCATAGATGGAATGGCTGGTTTCCTATAATGCAAACGCAATAAGGCTCGAAGAAGTTCAACCTCTGTAGAAATCAACTCTGCAGCGACACCAAAAACATGTCGAAGGATGAAATCCTTGGTTGCATTGTCCCCCATGCGATCCGGAGCCGTTTTCTTTTGAGCATCAAATAACGAATCCAATAGACTGCTGTCAAGTTTTTCAACAACCGGATAGCTCATGTTTGGAAACAGATCGCCTATGTTAAAAGCAAGCATTCTCCCAGCCTGCAGTAGATCATAAGGTAGTGATGCCAACTCTGCTTCTTGTAATCGTAGAATAACGACAAGATTGGTGGGTTCCCCTTTATCCCAGATGGAACGGTATTTTGATTCATATGCATATCTAAACTCTATGGAATCATCAAACGCAATAAGGTCAAAACCACGTCCGCTGAGTTCCATCGCCAATTTTTCTTCAGTCAACAAATAATCCGGGTCAGAAACCAATGTCAGCTTACTGACATTCGGTACAAACTCCTGAAGGATGACATTTCGCCATCTACTCACAAACACCTCTTGTTTGAACCACTAATAAACACCAATGGACACAAATATTATTCATAAGACAATTCGCTCCCATTCGAGTTTGGCGTGTTTGAAATTAAGGATTACTCCTACCCGCAAGCATGTTATTTTCAAATAATTGATAACCTGACCGCGCTCAATATCTGTAATTCGTTCAATGGTTTTAATTTCAACGATTATTTGATCAAATGCTATCAAATCAGGAATATATTCCCCAACTTGAATGGATTTATATATGACAGGATATCTACGCTGCTGCTGGAATTTAATATTTTTCAATCCAAACTCAACAACTATTGCATTCTCATAAGGCTTTTCTAACAACCCATATCCTAAAGTGTTAAGAACTTCCATTGCACAACCTGCAATCTGATAAACCTCCTCTTTTAATAGTAATTTGTGTTTATTCGTGTCCATTCGTGGTTCCTAAAATGTTTAGCATTAAAAGCGACCGCATTTCCGGTATGATTTGCCGCGCTGATTGAAGCTCACTCCGCCACTGCGATTCGTCTTTATCCAGGCGGGCTAATCTGAATTGGCGCACCGCCTGCAACCCAAGCCTATCAATCGCTTTCCTGCGAGATGCGAAGGCTGTCTTACCTCGCTCTTTTTCTCGGGCCACAGCTGCAAAATGAGAATCCTGCATCAAATCAAAAATTTCCTGACCGACCTGTTCGGCTGCAGATAAAAGTTTTTCACCTGCTGCAATAGATTCGTTCGAACTCATCATGCGTTCTATGCTAATGTCATCGGTCAACAACTGATCCCAAATATAACGGGCAGTAGGCATGAAAAGCTTTCCATTTTTACGCATAAAAACACACAAATAACCTCGTCTAATGAGCGGGATTCTTATTTTTGTGTTTGCCGGTTGCTGAACGGATATTCTAATTTCGAAAAGCCCCCACAAACCGCTAACACTTTTAGGCAATCCGCTTACCGATACACGAGGCAGAGGTTGTCCAAGAAAAAACTGGGGGAGATTCATTGCCAATCTCCGAACCCGAGGATTTTCAAGCGACAGTAAATTTCCGTCGGATGAAAGGTCTCCGGACTGAAACGCTGCGCGCCGTACCTTTTTTCCATCTGGCCATACGAAGTTCCAACCGAGCAGATCCCTTTCAACTTCGCATTCCTCTAACCGCAAATAATGAATAGTCATACGCTCAATCCAGTACGGTAAAGGATGGCTCCGAAGTTTTTCGGCTGCTGATAAGTTTGGTTCTTCGGATATACCGTAAACAGTACATTGCTCCCGCACTTGATCTATCTCATTCTGAAGGTTTTTAACAGTCATGTCCACTTCGGCATTAAGATCTGCATCTTCCATAATGACATGAGCCATCATTTTTTCGATAACATCCCCTGATAGCGACGTATCAAGAACATCACCGGCTTTATCAATACCCAACTCATCCAAGATGATCGACAGTTTTGCTTGAAGAACATCCCGCACCCGGCCTTCAACGGAATTTTCGTAAATAAAATTAATTGCCCGGACAATTTTACTCTGACCGATACGGTCCACACGGCCGATTCGCTGTTCAATCCGCATGGGATTCCAAGGAAGATCGTAGTTAATTACCACATGACAGAATTGCAGATTCAATCCTTCACCACCGGCATCTGTGGCAATAAAGACCCTTGCTTTGTCACGAAACTCACGCTGAGCGCTCCTTCGCTCATCCATGCTCATAGAGCCATTCAAAATGGAACAAAGGATGCCGCGTTCCGTGAGATATGTCTTTAACATCGCCTGTGTCGGAACAAACTCCGTAAAAATTAGCAGTTTAAGCTGATCATCGTTTTCCTCTCCCTGTAATTGGAAAATTAAATTCATCAGGAATTCAGTTTTAACATCCGGTCCCGCCATTTCAGCTGCTCTGGCCAATTCCAACAAACTATTGACTTCTGCCATTTCGCTGGTTCGACCCGGTTCATCCACTTCAACCAGCAAGTCCAATTGCATCTGTCCATCAAGATCCGTAAAATCTTCCAAATCTTCATCGAATAATGTGTTGTGAGACTCATGTAAGTTTTCCAGTACATGCAGGCGCCGTTCTAACGTGCAGCGAATCGCATAGGTACTTGAAGTAACAATGCGCTGCAGCAAGACCATTAAAAAACCGATATGAGGTTTCCGATCCTTTATTGCTCGGTTGTATCCTTCTTTTACATATTCTGTAACTGCATCGTAAAGTGCAACCTGAGCTGGATTATGTTTCAGATCCACATCAATAGTTTGAGTTGTACGGGAGCGAAAAAGAGGTTTTCCTTCCGCAGTTACCGCTTTCCGCTTCTCGGTTCGGATCACAAAATTGGAGACCCGATCCAGGGTCACACTTTCCAAATCAGGAAATGCCATCGGATCAAGCAGACTCATCAGGCGATGGAATGCATCAGATTTGCCTTGATGCGGCGTAGCTGAAACCAGGAGAAGATAGGGAGCTGCTTCCGCAAGTCCTTGTCCAAGCTTATAGCGGGCAACCTGATCTGTGCTTCCGCCCATCCGGTGGGATTCATCAATAATAATCAAATCCCATTGTCCTTGAATCAGTCTTTCATAGCGATTTCGATTATATGCCTGAATTTTCTCTTTTGGCCAACCCTTACGGCGCATCATGGGTTTTACGGCATCAAGTGTAACAATTGCCTGAGGAAACCGTAACCACGGATTGTAATCACTTTTAAGATCCGTTTCTCCGCTGATGTATTGACCCGGGCGTTCCAAACGCTCCAGTGCGTCCAAATCGCTTGGATTCACCAGCGAAAAAGATTCATTGAAATGAGTATCCATTTCAGCCACCCACTGCATTGCCAAACTTTTAGGTACAACCACCAATGTCCGGCGCACCAATCCGCGCAGTTTCAACTCACGCATTATAAGCCCTGCTTCTATTGTTTTTCCAAGGCCTACTTCATCGGCCAGCAAATAGCGTACGCGGCCGCCTGAGATCGCCCGAGATAAAGCATGAATCTGGTGTGGCAACGGTATTACATTTGACTCCATGGGTGCTAATAATAAATGTCCTTCGGATGCGCTTGAAGATCCCTCTAATACTTCAGCCACTTTCGCGGCGGCGGCAATATAGGCAATATTGTGAGTGATGAGGACTGAGGATTGAGGACTGCGTGGAGATAAGTCGGTTTCATTGACACGAACAACAGTCGCTGAGTTTGGAAGCCAAATACGGGCATAATTATTGCCCCAAAGTGAATTATACTCAATTACTTTTGCAATTGACCGGAAACCCTTTGAGTAACAAAATTCACCTATTTTGACCTTATCCATTATGCTTTGGCAATCGATAAAAATTGATGAAATTCTCCTCGTCCACCACGCTCAAAACCTTCAGCAATATTTGACATAATGGAAATAGAAGCCCTTTGAATTTGATCTTTTAATCCATAGTCTTTGGCAAAATCACCATGTCGAGTAACTGCATATATCCGCTTTGTAAGCTCTCTGGCTTTTTGCCAAGCAGTCAGATCCTCAAACTTTTCAATTCTGCTCATAGCTCAGTCCGCATCACTTTTTCCTCATTCCAACCTTGCATGCGCTTTTATGTGTTGTGCTGTATTCCCAGTTATTCATTGCCAGTCATCCTCATCGATTTGGTCAGTATATAGTGACTAAGTTGCTCAAGAGTTGGCACTAACTTGGTCACAAACTTAGTCACTCGGTTCACTCTGCTTATAATTGATTCCACATGCGCTTTAATAAAAAACCTCTCTCTGCTTCAAATGTATCTATAGCTGATAAATTAACATCTACATAATCTTCAAAATCTCTTTTTTGACCGCGCACACCGCGCTTATGCATAAATGCAATTAATTTTCCTGCATCCTTCAATATTTGTCTTTGATAATTTACAGCATCATCAAACGATAATTTAGGTAGACTATTGCACTGATTATATAAACATGTGAGATAATGCTTAAAAGACAGCGGTTCCTTATAGGCAGTAGTTGTAGGAATCGCTCCGGAAAATAGTATATCGGCATAGTGTGAATTGAATTCGGGTAATGGAGATAATGATTTGAGTATAGAACGTTGAAATGCAACATCAAGAAATTCAGGTTTTACTTCAGAAAGAGCCTGCGGACAGTAGTACCAAGTTCGTTTGCGTTTAATACCATCTGGATCCGGGGTGAAAAATTTATTAAGCGTAAATGATCTAACATTCATCCAAGTTCCGCTGGCTATTGCATCAACACCTGCTATTGCACTGGAAAGCATCTGATGGTTTGAGTATCCTAAGATTACTTTCTTTCCTTGAAGTTTTAATCCTGCACAAAATGACAATAAATTTGACAACCAAATAGGATCATCAACTAAATACTCTCCATGCGGATGATCGGCTATCACATAGTAACCGTCAACATCCCAGCTTTCGGTTCTCATCAAAATTCGATCAAGCTGTTCTTGAACCCGTATAGTTTCAGAAGACAGACACAGTGTTCCCAGTTTTTTATCAGGGTATTTGCCTGCCGTACTGATAATATCATCGTGAATATTGAGCCAACTATCTGTTACTCGTTTACAATACAACCCTGGTAAAATAAATGAATTGGTTTGTGCTTTATCATTTAAGATTTTCAATGCAGATAAAGTATTATAGTAATTCATACTGGTTGTAGAATAATCAGTAGGCCAGTATGAATGACTGGTTAATTTCTGATGATCGGATTGTGATGCATATAATTGAGGATCAAGAAAAGTTTCTCCACCAATTTTTACAATATCATTGCTCAAACTTTCAATCTGGGACTCATTCAGATCTCGGGGACTTAAAATAACAGCAGAATTGGGCATATTTGGTAAAAGCTCTCGGCAAATCCCCATCATTCCATACCCAAATTGTAAATATAATTTCATTATTTCACCTCGTTTTTGAGATCGTTATAAATTTCAGAAAACCAATTGAACGCTATTTTTGCAGTGGGTGGTCGATATATATAATTCTTCTGCATCAATGTTTGAATAAACGATCTTAGATCATTGTTTTTATCCCCAAGGATATCTAACGGATCCTCTGTAAGAGTTTCTGTTTTTAAATAAACATCAATAACACTGTTTACATTTTGAAGAAAAGGGTTAAACCCATGTAGCATTTCATAGGCAACAACTCCAAACGAAAATAAATCCGCACGAGAATCAATATTACGCTTTAAATTTCTATACTGTTCCGGTGGTGCATATCCTGCCGTATGTGGGCCGAAATTTGCACTGGTTGCTGTAAAAGAGATATCTTCAAGATCTCTGGCAATACCAAAATCTATTAACCAGTATTTCTCTTCGTCATATAAAATGTTTTCGGGTTTTATATCACGATGAACAATGGATTTATCTTCCAACGCCACAATAGTAGTAAGCATATCGGATAAAAATGTTAGTACATCCTGTAATGGGAATTTTCCTTTCATATCCATAAAAGCTCTCAAATCAGAACCAATAATTTTCTGTTCGTAAATATAAATAAAGGAATTATTATCAAACTTAATTGTGTCAGATTCATAAATTGATGGAACATTGGAAAAAGAATTTTCCTGAATAAGTTTTATTTCTCTCAATATGCGTTGATCATCTCCACCATGCGTCACAATTTTTAAAACTATATCACCAAATTTAGAATGCTCAGCTTTATAAACAGCTTTTTGTCCTCCTGTTTTCAGTTCGATAATATGTTTTAATTGTGGGAATTGTAAATTCAATTGATCAATTGGTATTTTTGTCATAATTAAATACTCCGTTCTTTTAATAATTGACGACCAATCCATTCATTAAATAACCATGACGCATAGGAAATTGGGTTACTATTGGATCGCAATGGTTTTTGTATAGTTCTAATACGCATTTTTGAAGATGGCATAGAGTAAATTCCAATTCCTGCTTTTTGAGCTCTACTTATTACGCGCATAGAAGGTTTAATTGCAGGAGATAAAACACACGATTCTGATGAAAACCATCGGTTCATGTTAGCCTGTTGCAATACTCCTGACCAATCAGAAATTTTGGCCTCAATTGTTTTGATATTGTTTATTCCATATGTATTTCGTAACGAAACAGGGATCCAACGATCTTTTGATCGTCTCAATAGTGATGAATTCATGAGCCGCTCCAATATGTGAAGTAACTGCTTACTATCAATTCCTAATTGATTTTCTATTGCATCAGAAGTTGCACTTTTTACAAAATAAAGATGATGTAACACTTTTAAATCCAACACCCCTAATGCAGTTCTTTCTTTTGTCCAAGACTCATATTTTCGTGGGTTATAGGTGACCACAACCAAATCCGGATACCCTGTTGGCAAAAGGGGTTCAGAAAATAGAGCATAGTGTTTTTTTAACGAAGTAAGTTTATCTACATATTGATCTACAAACCTATTTAGTAATACTGATTCAGGGCCTTTTGTTTGCGTTCTGACCGAAATTCCAATATCCGTATCAGTCTTTTTGAATTCTAATAGATTTGGCATTATTTTCCTCCCATTCTCGTAACCGCCTGGTCATACCACATCAGCAGCTTAGGATCTTCTTCAAGGATTTTGCTTGGGATTTTTTCAGCCACGATGATAATCACTTTGTAATCCCGTTCCTGCCAGGCTTTCTTGAATCCGGCACGGACCGCTTCAAGTCGGAATATTTTAAGCTTCTTTGTCGATTGTTTGTATTCTTCAAACTCTTTGAGCAGCGCTTTTTCACGCAGTTTTTCCAGGTCGCCTGCTTTGTTGGGATCGGGCACATACCAGCGGTCTTTGGCTTTGGCGATAAGGGCAGGGTCATCTTTTTGCAGATTACGCATGTCTCGCCAGCTATGTGAAAGATAGCCGTGAATCTGTTCCGGGACTTTGCCGCTGCCGTCGTAGCGGAGAAAGTTTTGTTCCAATAAAGTGAAAAGCTCCAAACCCTTTTCGTGTTTGTTCCAGCCGCTGATCTCCTGCATAAACTTTGGATTAATATCCTGAAAACTTTGCGGTTTATCCCGCAGCAAATTACGCAGCCACTCAATGGCAGAGGATTCATCGAAAACAAACAGTGATTGCTGGACAGCTCTGCCGCCGCCTATCATCTTTTTGCGGTCATATTCCGCCACCTGTTCCGGCAGGAAATACATTCCATCCCGCTCTGAAAACCGTTGGGATAATCCAAGCTGAAAATCCTGACTGTCGATGGGGACATTGTAGCCTTTGCGCACATAGTAGGCGATTACCTGATCATAAAGAATGCGAGGGTCGCGTTCGGGAATCACAATAAAATCGGCTCCATGTTTTTTGGTAACAGGCAGATATTTCATATGAGTCCTAACAAAGTCCCAAACGCCTTCTTCGGTTTGAGCTTCATTTCTAAATCGTTCTTCGAAGCCGCCATTTGGTTTGTAAGCGGAGATGATTAGATCCTGTTTTACAGATGTTGGATTTGTTTGAGAGTGAAATGTACCTTGTCCTTTGTCTAATGCAGCAACATTGGCAACCAGAAATCCTGCTTCTGTCAGTGCGGTTTGTATAGAGTTCCAAACCGATGCCTTGGTATTGGAAAATTCTACAGTCATCCAGCGTCCCGGTTTTAATACTCGATAAGCTTCCTTAAAACAGGCAGTCATTAGTTGACGGTATTCAGCCGGACCTTTTCCCTGCACACTGTTTTCTATAACTTCCGGTTTATTGTTGGTGAAGACCTTTAACCAGGATTCCCAGAGGAAATTCAATTCTGAATAATTTAGATTTGAACCAAATGGAGGGTCTATAAAAATATAATCAAACTTCCTATTGTTGTTTGTTAATGGAAAATTTCCCAAAGAAGATGATGTGACTAAGGCAGGTATCTTTGAACCTATCTTAGCTCGTACTAAATCATCGATTTTTCCAGATATTAGTTCAAAAATATTTCTTTCGGCTATATTGGCAGGAACATATAGTGTGTTTGGAAGAGCTCCAGCTAAGTTTATTTTTCCGTTTTTTAAACCAATATTGTGTAATTTGCCTGCTGTTTTAATTAAGATTGAAGTTAACGCTAAACGACCTTGCTTAATATTGTTTAACTTTTTCCACAACGCCGCCAGCACCCACAAATTCCGTTTGGTATAAAAATGATGCACATGGGTGATACCTGCGGGGTCATTGCGACGGGTTTCTTTTCCTTCCATCATGCGGTCAGTTGGAAACCAATAGGGAATATCGGAATTTTCGATTTTTTCAATGAGTGCTAAATCAAACTCATCAGGTCTCTTTTCAAAGCGTCCTTTGCTTCCCGGCACGCTGTAATTTATCAGCACAGGCACCTGTTTTGCCTGCCTGATCGGGGTTCCGAGTTTCTGGTTCTTGGTTCCGGGTTCTGAGATGTATTTATCAAATTTTGTTGTCCACGCCCGTTCCATCTTGCGTTTGGTAAGTTCTGCATTGCAGTGAGGGCAGGGGAATTTATCTTTTACTTTACCGGCTTCTTTATCCACTGCAACATCCCAGAAAATAACCTCATTTGCGCATTCCGGGCAAACAAAAACATCACTCCAGACGGTGTAGTTAATTTTGCCAAAGATATATTTATCCGCAGATTTCGCTGATTCTCGCAGATTATTTATTATTTTATTTATGTCATCCGTGTTCATCTGCGCAATCGGCGGATGATGAATGGTTTGATACATCCAGCCGCACTCTTCTTCAACTTCGGCAAGAATCCGCTTTGCTTCTTGTTCAAATGCAGCCACATCAACCGGCGTGTTGTAGTTATAGGCAATAAATGTCGCGGCAGGGGAGAGATCATTCAAAACCGCTTTTCTGGCACCGAGTTTGGAAAACTTCACCCATTTTGAACCACTAATGGACACTAATTCACACGAATCATTCTCTTTTAATTGGTGTTCATTGGTGTTCATTCGTGGTTCAGTTTCTTTTTGATAGATAGTTCCGTCATTTTCAACTTTATACTTTTGAGTAGGTGAATCCTTGGTAACTCCCAGCGATTCCACAACGGCTTTATCCCCACACATTTGAGCCGCCACACCGGTCATTCCTGTTCCGGCAAAACCGTCAAAAACTATATCTCCCGGCTCTGTGTAATGCAGGATATAGCGCATAATTGCTTTATGCGGCACCTTAGTATGATAAGAGTGGGCATTGTAAATCGGATCGTTCTTCCCTTCGCTTACATCCGCTGCAAATGGCTCACGGTGGTATGAGTTATCCGCAGAATTATTTATCCGCAGATTTCGCTGATTTTCGCCGATTTCTTTTTTATTATTTTCATCTGCGTCCATCTGCGTAATCGGCGGATTTTTTTCTTTTTCCCACTGTGCAATAAAATCCCCAATCCACGGGTTCGGACAAGCTGTGTAATAGGGCGGATCGCTGAGCTTGAGAATGTCCTCGTCTTCACCAATGGGGAATCCTTCGATTTTACGGAATTCCGGGTCGCGCAACCGTTCACGGAGAAGTTCGGTAAAATGGGCACGCCGGGCTTCATCGTTTTCAAACTCCAAACCAAGACAGGTTACAGGTCTGTTATCGACAACAAACTCTTCATCCCAAAGTTTTCCACTTACGTCTTTAGCCGGTACTATCTTTGTCTTAAATAAACGCTTTTGCTTGCTCATATTTTATCCTTATTTGTTATCCGCAGATTTCGCTGATTTTCGCAGATTATTTTTCAATATATTTTCATCTGCGTCCATCTGCGTAATCGGCGGATGATAATCTAAAACCAATCTTTTATGCTGCAGGCTCTTTACACCAAAATTCAACAACAATGCCCGGTGAAGTCCTGATGCTT
>VAPE01012380.1_pt1 | contig 12713 bp, 7 predicted proteins | sample 3393911 | NCBI WGS metagenome assembly VAPE01 (sample SAMN08290436, study PRJNA428436) | hydrothermal vent metagenome | isolation source: Deep-sea hydrothermal vent chimney | place: Atlantic Ocean: South-mid Altantic Ridge | reverse complement strand
TGGCTGCCTGGTCCGTGGCTGCCTGGTCCGTGGCTGCCTGGTCCGTGGCTGCCTGGTCCGTGGCTGCCTGGTCCGTGGCTGCCTGATCCGTGGCTGCCTGATCCGTGGCTGCCTGATCCGTGGCTGCCTGGTCCGTGGCTGCCTGGTCCGTGGCTGCCTGGTCCGTGGGTGTCTGGTCCGTGGGTGTCTGGTCCACGAACACGGCCTCCGCATCGGTCGGCTCCCCGGGGGTCTCCAATCCGAGACCTGCAAGGCCGCCCGCACGTCGACGGCGACGCTCGGCATGGTAGACCTGCCCGGTGCCCGCAGGGATGAGCCGACCCACGATCACGTTCTCCTTGAGCCCGCGCAGAGGATCGCTCAGACCCCGAACCGCCGCCTCGGTCAACACCCGGGTCGTCTCCTGGAAGGAGGCCGCCGAGATGAACGAATCCGTGGACAGGGACGCCTTGGTGATTCCAAGCAGGATCGGATCGAAGCGCGCCGGCGCCTTGCCGTCACGCTCCAACCGTTCGTTCTCCTCCAACACCCGGGCACGCTCGGCCCGCTCCCCCTTGAGGAAACGGCTCTCGCCCGGATCGGTCACCTCCACCTTGCGCAACATCTGCCGGATCACGATCTCGATATGCTTGTCATTGATCCGCACACCCTGGAGGCGGTAGACGTCCTGGATCTCCTTGACGAGGTAGGCCGCCAGCGCGGTCACCCCCAGCAGGCGCAGAATATCGTGCGGGTTGTGCTCCCCGTCGGCAATGGGTTCGCCCTTCTCCACGTGCTCGCCCTCGAAGACGGTGATGTGCCGCCACTTCGGGATCAGCTCCTCGTGCTGGGTACCTTTGTCGTCGGTGATGATCAGTCGCTGACGCCCCTTCGTATCCTTGCCGAAGCTCATGGTCCCGGAGGTCTCGGCGAGGATCGCCGGCTCCTTGGGCTTACGAGCCTCGAACAGGTCGGCCACCCTGGGCAGACCTCCGGTGATATCGCGGGTCTTGCTCGACTCCTGCGGAATACGGGCGATGACGTCGCCGACACCCACCCAGGCGCCGTCATCGACGCTGGCGATGGCACCCGGCGGCAGATAGTACTGGGCCGGCTTGTCCGTGCCGGCGATGCACACATCGTTGCCGTTCTCGTCCAGCAGGCGGATCATCGGACGCAGGTCTTTGCCCACCGCACCCCGCTGTTTGGGATCCATGATCACCATGGAACTCAGGCCGGTCATCTCGTCGACCTGACGCAACACGGTAACCCCCTCGATGAAGTCCGAGTAGCGCAAGCGTCCGGCCACTTCGGTCACCACCGGATGCGTGTGCGGGTCCCAATTCGCCACGACCTGGCCCTGTTCCACGGCCTCGCCGTCCTCCACGGTGAGGACCGCACCGTAGGGTACCTTGTAGCGCTCGCGTTCGCGTCCCATCTCGTCCATGACCGCCAGTTCGCCCGAACGGGAGACGGCGACATAGTTTCCGGTCTTCTTGTGCTTGACCAGCTTGATGTTGCGCAGCTTCACCGTCCCGTTGGACTTGATCTCCACGCTGTTGATCGCAACCGTCCGGGACGCGGCACCCCCGATGTGGAAGGTCCGCATCGTAAGCTGGGTGCCCGGCTCACCGATACTCTGGGCGGCAATGACCCCCACCGCCTCGCCGAGGTTTACCCGATGCCCGCGCGCCAGGTCGCGGCCATAACAGGCCGCGCAGACCCCATGACGGGTCGCGCAGGAGATCGGCGAGCGGACCATGACCCGGTCGATAGCCATCTGATCGAGTTGCGCCACCCAGTACTCGTCGAGCAGCGTGCCGACCGGTATGAGCACCTCGTCGGTGCCCGGCTTGGTGACTTCACACGTCACGGTGCGTCCGAGGACCCGATCGCGGAGCGGCTCCACCACGTCACCGCCCTCCACCAACGGCGCCATCAGCAGGCTCGCGGTAGTGCCGCAATCGAATTCCGTCACCACCAGGTCCTGCGCAACGTCGACCAGCCGACGGGTGAGATAGCCCGAGTTCGCCGTCTTGAGCGCAGTATCCGCGAGACCCTTGCGTGCACCGTGGGTGGAGATGAAATACTGCAACACGTCCAGCCCTTCCCGGAAATTGGCCGTGATCGGCGTCTCGATGATCGACCCGTCCGGCTTGGCCATCAACCCGCGCATGCCGGCGAGCTGGCGGATCTGCTGGGCGCTGCCGCGCGCCCCGGAGTCCGCCATCATGAAGATCGGATTGAACGACTTCTGCTTGACCATGTTCCCCCGGGAGTCTTTCACCTCGTAGGAACCCAGCTTATCCATCATCGCCTTGGCGACCACGTCGTTGGTATGCGACCAGATGTCCACAACCTTGTTGTAACGCTCGCCGCTGGTCACCAGCCCGGATGCATACTGGGCCTCGATGTCCTTGACCTGGGCTTCGGCCCGGGCCAGGATTTCGAGTTTCTGATCCGGGACCACCATATCCTCCACACCGAACGATGCGCCCGACCGGGTCGCGTAGTAGAACCCCGTATACATGAGCTGATCGGCGAATATGACCGTCTCCTTCAGCCCCACATCGCGGTAGGCGAAGTTGATGAGACGGGAGATCGCCTTCTTGTTCATGTCCCGGTTGATCAAATCGAAGGACATCCCCTCGGGAAGAACCTCCGAGAGCAGGGCGCGGCCCACGGTGGTATCCACGACCCGGCGCACTTTGCGCCGATCTCCGTCCTCCCCCTTCACGACCTCGCGGATCCGCACCTTGACCTTCGCATGCAGACCGACCACACGGCTTTCGTAGGCGCGATGCACCTCGGCCACATCGGCGAACATCATGCCCTCGCCGAGGACGTTGACGGCCTCGCGGGTCATGTAATACAAGCCGAGCACCACGTCCTGGGAAGGAACGATGATTGGCTCGCCGTTCGCCGGCGACAGGATGTTGTTGGTGGACATCATCAACACCCGCGCCTCGATTTGCGCCTCCAGCGACAGCGGCACATGAACCGCCATCTGATCGCCGTCGAAGTCGGCATTGAACGCCGCGCACACGAGGGGATGCAGCTGGATCGCCTTGCCTTCGATCAGCACCGGCTCGAAGGCCTGGATACCGAGACGGTGCAGCGTCGGGGCCCGGTTCAGCATCACCGGATGTTCCCGGATCACCCCCTCGAGGATGTCCCAGACCTCGGCGACCTCACGCTCCACCATCTTCTTCGCGGCCTTGATGGTCGTGGCCAGACCGCGGAGCTGGAGCTTCCCGAAGATGAAGGGTTTAAACAGCTCCAGCGCCATCTTCTTGGGAAGTCCGCACTGATGCAGACGCAGGGTGGGGCCCACCACGATCACCGAGCGCCCGGAATAGTCGACGCGCTTGCCCAGCAGGTTCTGGCGGAAGCGCCCCTGCTTGCCCTTGATCATGTCCGCAAGCGATTTGAGGGGGCGCTTGTTGGTCCCGGTGATCGCCCGACCGCGACGCCCGTTGTCCAGGAGGGCATCCACCGATTCCTGCAACATGCGCTTCTCGTTGCGGACGATGATGTCGGGCGCGTTCAGCTCGAGCAGGCGCTTGAGACGATTGTTACGGTTGATGACCCGCCGGTACAGATCATTCAGATCCGAGGTCGCGAACCGGCCGCCGTCGAGCGGCACGAGCGGGCGCAGGTCGGGCGGCAGTACCGGGAGGACGGTGAGGATCATCCACTCCGGGCGGTTGCCGGAGTCCAGGAACGACTCGATCAGCTTGAGGCGCTTGGACAAGCGCTTGAGCTTCGCATCCGACGCCGTGCTCACGATCTCGTCGTGCAGCCGGGCGGCCTCCGTGCGCAGGTCCAGGGACTTGAGCAACCCGTAGACCGCCTCGGCGCCCATGCGTGCGTCGAACTCGTCCCCGTTCTCCTCGATGGCCTCCAGGTATTGCTCGTCGGTCAGCAGCTGGCCGCGCTCGAGTTGGGTCATCCCGGGATCGACCACGACGAAGGCCTCGAAATAGAGCACCCGCTCGATATCACGCAGGGTCATATCCAGAAGCAGCCCGATCCGGGACGGCAACGATTTCAGGAACCAGATATGGGCGACCGGACTCGCCAATTCGATATGCCCCATGTGCTCGCGGCGCACCTTCGCGACCGTCACTTCGACGCCGCACTTCTCGCAGATCACACCACGGTGCTTGAGCCGCTTGTACCTGCCGCACAGGCACTCATAATCCTTGATGGGCCCGAAGATCTTGGCGCAGAACAATCCGTCACGCTCCGGTTTGAACGTGCGGTAGTTGATGGTCTCTGGCTTCTTGACCTCTCCATAGGACCAGGAGTGGATCATATCGGGCGAGGCCAAACCGATGCGGATGACATCGAAGTCCTCGACCTGCCCCTGTTGTTTGAGAAGATTCAGTAAATCTTTCATCGCGTCACCTGTCCCGTAAGTTCCGGGACGCCCGTGGGCGTCCCGTCAGGCCGTTTCGGGCGATATCCGCCCGGCCGATCGCCTCAGTCTTCCTGCTCCAACTCGATGTTGATGGCGAGCGAGCGGATCTCCTTGACCAGCACGTTGAACGACTCCGGCATCCCGGCCTCCATACGATAGTCACCGTCGACGATATTCTTGTACATCTTGGTACGTCCGTTTACATCGTCGGACTTGACGGTAAGCATCTCCTGCAGCGTATAGGCGGCGCCGTACGCCTCCAGGGCCCAGACCTCCATCTCGCCGAAGCGCTGACCGCCGAACTGCGCCTTGCCGCCCAGCGGCTGCTGGGTGACCAGGCTGTAGGGCCCCGTCGATCGGGCATGCATCTTGTCGTCGACCAGGTGGTTGAGTTTGATCATATACATGTAACCCACGGTGATCGGCCTGTCGAAAGCCTCGCCGGTACGCCCGTCGATCAGCGTCGCCTGACCGCTCTCCGGCAAACCCGCCAGGCGCAGCATCGACTTGATCTCCCCCTCGCTGGCACCGTCGAATACGGGCGTCGCCATCGGCACGCCGCTACGCAGGTTCCCGGCCAGTTGCAGCACCTCATCGTCGCTCAACGATTTCAACTCGACGCCGCGACCGCTGGTGTTGTACACCTCGTTCAGAAACTTACGCAGCCCGGCGGGCTTCGGACCGGCGTCGAGCATCCGGCCGATACGTTGACCCACGCCCTTGGCGGCCCAACCCAAGTGCGTCTCGAGCACTTGGCCCACATTCATGCGCGAGGGCACGCCCAGCGGATTCAGGACGATGTCCACCGGCATGCCGTCCTCCAGGTAGGGCATGTCCTCGACGGGCACGATCCGCGAGATGACCCCCTTGTTTCCATGTCGGCCCGCCATCTTGTCGCCGGGCTGGGTGCGCCGCTTGACCGCCAGGTAGACTTTCACCATCTTGAGCACACCGGGCGCCAAGTCGTCTCCGGCGGTGATCTTCGCCTTCTTCTCCTCGAAACGCCGGTCGAATTCCTTGCGCAGGACCTTGATCTGTTCGGCGACCGCTTCGAGCTGGCGGTTGGCGTCCTCGTTGCGCAGCCGGATCTCGAACCACTTCTCCCGCGGCACCTCGGCGAGGTAGCCTCCGGTGATCTTGGAACCCGCCTTCAGGCTCTTGGGCCCGCCTTCGACGGTCTTTCCAATCAACAGCCGCTCCACACGCTGGAAGGTGTCGTCCTCGACGATGCGCAGTTGGTCGTTCAGATCCTTCTTGACGCTCGCGAGTTCCATCTTCTCGATCTCGAGCGCACGCTGGTCCTTCTCCACCCCGTCGCGCGTGAACACCTGCACGTCGATCACCGTGCCGTCCATGCCGGACGGCACGCGCAGCGAGGTGTCCTTCACGTCGGACGCCTTTTCACCGAAGATCGCACGCAACAGCTTCTCTTCCGGGGTGAGTTGGGTCTCGCCCTTCGGGGTGACCTTCCCGACCAGGATGTCTCCGGTCGCGACCTCGGCACCGATATAAACGATGCCCGACTCATCCAGCTTCGAGAGCGCGTATTCCCCCACGTTGGGAATGTCGGAAGTGATCTCCTCCGGCCCGAGCTTGGTATCCCGGGCGACGCAGGTCAGCTCCTCGATGTGGATGGTCGTGAACCGGTCTTCCTCCACCACCCGCTCCGAGATCAGGATCGAGTCCTCGAAGTTGTAGCCGTGCCAGGGCATGAACGCCACGAGGAGGTTCTGCCCCAGCGCCAGCTCGCCCATATCCGTCGAGGACCCGTCCGCGAGCACGTCGCCACGGGCGATGACATCGCCGGTGTGCACCAGCGGTCGCTGGTTGATCGAGGTGTTCTGATTGGATCGCGTGTACTTGATCAGGTTGTAGATATCGACCCCGGGTTCTCCCGGAATCGTCTCCTCGTCGTTCACGCGCACGACGATGCGCCCGGCATCCACGGAATCCACGATGCCGCCGCGATCGGCCACCACCGCGGTACCGGAATCGATCGCGACGGTGCGCTCCATCCCGGTACCCACCAGCGGCTTCTCGGCGCGCAACGTCGGGACCGCCTGACGTTGCATGTTCGATCCCATCAACGCCCGGTTGGCGTCGTCGTGCTCCAGGAACGGAATAAGACTCGCCGCGACCGACACGATCTGCATCGGCGAGACATCCATGTAGTCGACCTTGTCCGGCGTCGACATGGTGAATTCGTTCGCGTGCCGGCAGGAAACCAGATCGTCGACCAGGTTGTCCTTCTCGTCCAGGGTGGCGTTGGCCTGCGCGATGACGTACTGCCCTTCCTCGATCGCCGACAGATACACCACCTCCTCGGTCGCCCGGCCGCCGACCACCTTGCGATACGGGGTCTCGAGGAAACCGTATTCGTTGGTGCGCGCGTAGCAGGCCAGGGAGTTGATGAGCCCGATGTTCGGACCCTCCGGCGTCTCGATCGGGCAGACCCGCCCATAGTGGGTGGGATGCACGTCGCGGACCTCGAAGCCGGCCCGCTCACGGGTCAGTCCACCCGGGCCGAGCGCCGATACACGGCGCTTGTGGGTGATCTCCGACAGCGGGTTGTTCTGGTCCATGAACTGCGAGAGCTGACTGGAGCCGAAGAACTCCTTGATCGCCGCCGCCACGGGCTTGGCGTTGATCAATTCCTGCGGCGTCAGCCCCTCGGACTCGGCCAGGCTCAAACGCTCGCGCACGGCGCGTTCCACGCGCACGAGGCCGATACGGAAGACGTTCTCGGCCATCTCGCCGACGCTGCGGATGCGGCGATTGCCCAGGTGATCGATATCGTCGACGTAACCGTTTCCGTTGCGGATATCGATCAGCACCTTCAGGACATCGATGATGTCCTCTCTGGACAGCACCCCCGGCCCGGTGATCTCTTCGCGCCCGAGCCGACGATTGAACTTCATGCGACCGACCGCCGACAAGTCGTAGCGGTCCGAGCTGAAGAACAGATTGTTGAACAGGTTCTGAGCGGCCTCCTTGGTCGGGGGCTCGCCCGGGCGCATCATGCGATAGATCTCCACGAGGGCCTCCAGCTCGCTCGTGGTCGGATCGATACGCAGGGTGCTGGACATGTAGGGACCACGATCGAAATCGTTGGTATAGAGGGTGCGGATCTCCTTGATGCCCGCCTGCCGGATCTTCTCGACGGTCTCGGCGTTCAACTCGTCATTGGCCGAAACGATAAGTTCCCCCGTCTCGGTGTCCACCACGTCACGGGCGATCGTCTTGCCGATCAGATAGTCATCCGAGACCGCCAGCGTCTTGATTCCGGCCTGTTCCAGTTCCCGGATATGCCGTGCGGTCACCCGCCGGCCGGCCTCGACCAGGACCTTCCCCTTGACCTTGATATCGAAGCTCGCGGTCTCACCGCGCAGCCGCTCGGGGACCAGTTCGAGCTGAGCGCCCTCCTTCGAAAGATGAAAGACATTGCTTTCGAAGAATGCGTTCAGGATCTCATCGGTCGAATAGCCGAGGGCGCGCAACAGGATCGTGGCGGGGAGCTTGCGCCGGCGGTCGATCCGGACGAACACGCAATCCTTCGGATCGAACTCGAAGTCGAGCCAGGAGCCCCGATAGGGGATCACGCGCGCCGAGAACAGGAGTTTGCCCGAGGAGTGGGTCTTGCCCTTGTCGTGCTCGAAGAACACGCCGGGGGACCGGTGCAGCTGCGAGACCACGACCCGTTCGGTGCCGTTGATGACAAACGTACCGTTACGCGTCATGAGCGGCAACTCGCCCATGTAGACTTCCTGCTCCTTGATGTCCTTTACGGACTGGGTCCCGGCCTGCGCTTCCTTGTCGTAGATGACCAGACGCAGCGTGGTGCGCAGCGGCGCGGCGAAGGTCATACCGCGCATCTGGCATTCCTTGACATCGAATACCGGCTCACCGAGACGGTAGTCGACGTACTCCAGCACGGCGCTTCCGGAATAACTGGAGATCGGGAAAACCGAATGCAACGCCGCATGCAACCCGGTAGGACGACGCCGGTCGGACGGCACGTCTTCCTGGAGGAACCGACGGTAGGACTCAAGCTGCGTAGCCAGCAGGTAGGGTACCTCAAGGATACGCGGGCGTTTGCCGAAGTCCTTGCGAATCCGCTTCTTTTCGGTAAAGCTGTAGGACATCGCGGTGGTCCCTCTCGATCAGAACGTGTTAGCCGGCGCGGGCACGCGAGCCGGTGTGGGCCGTCGCGGCGACCCTCCGGCGCGCAACGACGCGCGAACAGGCGGGCGCGAACCGACGGCCATCCGCCGCCGGTCCCACCCGCCGCCATGCTTCACCCATCGGCAAAGTCATTCAGTCCGCGTCGATCCTCACTTGATCTCGACGCTGGCGCCCGCTTCCTCAAGCTTCTTCTTCATGTCGGCCGCCTCGTCCTTCGACACCCCTTCCTTGACGGTGGACGGGGCGCCCTCGACGAGATCCTTGGCTTCCTTCAAGCCCAGGCCGGTCAGTGCGCGCACCACCTTGATGACGCTCACCTTGTTCGAGCCGAAGCTCGACAGCACCACGTCGAACTCGGTCTGTTCCTCGGCGACGGCTTCGGCGCCGCCCGCGGCGGCGGGCGCCGCTGCGACCGCCGCCGCGGCGGAGACGCCGAACTTCTCTTCCATCGCGGAGATCAGATCGACGACATCCATCACCGTCATGCCGGCGATGGTCTCGAGAATCTCTTCTTTGGATACGGACATGGTTGAATCTCCTGAATCGTCAGTAGTCCGGTGGACCCGGGCGCGGCCGACACGGCGCGCGACCCCCGGGGACCCCGTTATATGGCCTGTTTCTGGTCGCGAACCGCCGCCAGGGTCCGAACGAGCTTGCCGGGGATCTCATTGAGGGTGCGGGCGAGCTTGTCGAGCGGCGCACGCATCACCGCCATCAGCAAGCTGATGGCCTGCTCCCGGGTGGGAAGCGTGGCGAGGCGCTGCAACTCGACCGCGGGGAGCAACTGTCCACCGACCGCGATCAGCCTGGGCACGAGCTTGTCGTGGCCTTTGGCGAACTCGCTGACCACACGCGCCGCGGCGCCCGGCTCCTCCTTGGAGAATGCCAGGAGCAGCGGCCCCACGAGACCTTCCTGCATACATTCGAACGCGGTGCCCTGCAGGGCCCGACGCGCCAGGGTATTTTTCACGACCCTGAGATAGACGCCGCCGTCGCGCGCCGAGCGGCGCAGCTCCGTCATCTCCTGGACGCTCAAACCCCGGTACTCGGACGCGACCGCCGAATGAGCGTCCGCAGCCACGGCGTTGACCTCCGCGACAATCGTCTTCTTTTCTTCCAGTACGAGTGGCACGTCTGTCACCTCAATGGCACCGCGCGACTTCCCGCCGCCACGTGCCCGTTGTGGACTCGGGACGCCCGCGAGGGCGCCCGCCCGTGCGGTGAACGACGCCGGAATCACTGGCGCTGGGTCCACCGTCTGCGCAGGCCGGGCCCGGGCCCATTAAGCCCCGGAGTCCGAACAAACTCCGGCGGCACCTGCGGTCTTTGACGGCCGCCCCGCCCCCGGAAAGGGTGGACCGACCCCAAAGCCTGGTAGGGCGCGAACGGCGCCCCTCCCGCCGGCTAGCCGGCGAGCGAACTCTGATCGAGCGCAATGCCCGCGCCCATGGTCGAGGACAGGGTGACCTTCTTCAGGTAGATCCCCTTGGCCGCCGCGGGCTTCGCCTTCTGCAGGTCGGCGAGCAGCGCCTGGAGATTCTCCTTCAGGGCGGAAACCTCGAAATCGACCTTGCCGATCGTACAGTGGACGATGCCGGCCTTGTCGGTCCGGTAGCGTACTTGGCCCGTCTTCGCGTTGTGCACTGCGCCGGCCACGTCGGGCGTCACCGTCCCCACCTTGGGGTTCGGCATCAATCCACGCGGGCCGAGGATCGGGCCCAGTTGGCCCACCACACGCATCGCATCCGGCGACGCGATCGCGACGTCGAAGTCCAGCGAGCCGCCCTTGATGCGCTCCGCCAGATCCTCGAACCCCACCAGATCGGCACCGGCGGCGCGTGCCGCATCGGCGTTGGCCCCCTGCGCGAACACCGCCACCCGGACCGATTTCCCGGTCCCGTGGGGCAACACGGTGGATCCGCGCACCACCTGATCGGATTTGCGCGGATCGACGCCCAGGTTGAACGCCACGTCCACGGACTCGCGGAAACGGGCCTGCGGAAGTTCCTTGAGGATCTGAAGCGCCTCATCGACCGCGTACAGCCGCCCCGGCACCAACCTCTCGCGGATGGCCCGCATGCGCTTGGAGAGCTTCGCCATGGCTAAACGTCCTCCACTTCGATGCCCATACTGCGCGCGCTGCCGGCGATGGTGCGCACACCCGCATCGATATCGGCCGCGGTGAGATCCGGCCCCTTGGCCTTGACGATCTCCTCGAGCTGCGCCCGTGTCACCTTACCCACCTTGTCGCTGTTGGGTGTGGCACTGCCCTTCTGCAGGCCCAGGGCCTTCTTCAGCAGGACCGCGGCCGGCGGCGTCTTGGTCACAAAGGTGAAGCTGCGATCCGAATACACGGTGATAACCACCGGCGTCGGCAGACCCTGCTCCACCCCCTGGGTGTGCGCATTGAAGGTCTTGCAGAACTCCATGATGTTTACGCCGTGCTGACCCAGCGCAGGGCCCACCGGGGGGCTGGGATTGGCCTGCCCGGCCGGCACCTGAAGCTTGATATAGGCCTGTATCTTCTTTGCCATCATCCACTCCTACCGGGTGCAATCGCCTCTCGGCTCCCCGGAGTTGTCGTCACCGGCGCCCCGGCGCGCTCCCGCATGCCGGGCGACCGGCGTGCGGGCTTCGTAAAACGATCCCCCGCCCGGTCCAGTCACCGCGTCGGGCGGGGTCGTCGATCCCGCCGCGCAGCCCTCGCCGCCGTGCGCCTCGCGACGGTCCCCTGGAGTTCATCCGAATGGACTGCTGCGGCGGTGAGAAATCGGCCCATGTCCGCGACCCTTCTCGTCGAATAGCTCCGCTATTCTCCTTGAAGAATCGCAAAACGGTCCTCGATTCCCCGCGCGTCCCGCTACGCACGGATGACTCGGACGGACTCCCGGGCGATCAGCCCTTCTCCACTTGGCTGAACTCCAGTTCCACCGGCGTCGGTCGACCGAAGATCAGCACCGCCACCCGCAGGCGGTTCTTCTCGTAGTTGACCTCCTCGACCACGCCGCTGAAGTCGTTGAAGGGGCCGTCGATTACGCGCACGACCTCCCCGGGCTCGAAGAGCACCTTCGGTCGCGGCTTCTCGACCCCCTCCTGGACCCGCTGCAGGATGGCATCGGCCTCGCGGTCGCTGATCGGGGCGGGACGGTCCGAGGTGCCGCCCACGAACCCCATCACCCGCGGCACCTCCTTGACCAGGTGCCAAGTCTCGTCGTCCAGGGTCATCTGAACCAGTACGTAGCCGGGGAAGAACTTGCGCTCGCTGCGCCGTTTCTGCCCCTCGCGTATCTCGACCACCTCCTCGGTGGGCACCAGGATCTGGCCGAACCGATCCTGAAGTCCGCTACGCTCGATCCGATCCTGCAACGAGCGACGCACCTGGTTCTCATACCCGGAATAGGCGTGTACCACGTACCAGCGCAGTGTCATTCCCTCAACTCCCCTGACCCGTCAGCACACGCACCATCCTGAGCAATCCCAGATCCAGCGCCCACAAGAACACCGCGACCAGCAGCACCAGACCGATCACCACCAGAGTGGTCTGCACCGTCTCATGGCGCGTTGGCCACACAACCTTGCGCACCTCGGTGCGCGACTCGGCGATGAACGCCCAGATCGCGCGCCCCGCCCGCGTCTGCGAGCCGACCGCCACGGCGATGCCCGTAGCCGCGAGCAGCCCGGGTACCCGGAAAATCAACGGCTCGTCCACAAACCAGTAAAAGCCCACGACCGCCGCGATCAGAATCAGCACCGCGATTGCAAGCTTCACCGTGTCAAGCGGCGAGGTGGAGGTGGTACCCGATTTCTGCGCCATACTCTCTGTTCGCCGGTCGGCGGCGCCGCCGGGGATCCCCCGTGGTGCCGACCGCGCCGATTCGCCCCATGTTCCGGTTCAATGCCGTATGGCAGGCCAGGAGGGACTCGAACCCCCAACCTGCGGTTTTGGAGACCGCTGCTCTGCCAATTGAGCTACTGGCCTAAAGACTCGGCACGCCGCGGTGAGTGCACGCGCGCGCTTCGCTGCGACACGCCCTCACTCGATGACCTTGGAGACCACGCCGGCCCCCACCGTGCGACCGCCCTCGCGAATCGCAAACCTCACCCCCTCCTCCATCGCAATCGGCGCAAT
>VAPE01001381.1_pt1 | contig 12721 bp, 9 predicted proteins | sample 3393911 | NCBI WGS metagenome assembly VAPE01 (sample SAMN08290436, study PRJNA428436) | hydrothermal vent metagenome | isolation source: Deep-sea hydrothermal vent chimney | place: Atlantic Ocean: South-mid Altantic Ridge | reverse complement strand
CTTTGCTTAACTTTAAACAACTTTAAAAACAGAGTAAAATGCCACGCTATTTTTTAAAACTAACTTACCGGGGAACGGCTTATCACGGATGGCAAATTCAGAAGAATGCCCATACGGTACAGGCCGAGATGAATGAAAAGATTAGTGTTTTGTGTGGTGAGCCGGTTGATGTAACAGGCTGTGGCCGAACGGATGCCGGCGTTCATGCCCGGAATTTTTATTTGCATTTCGATTTACAGCAACCGCTGACTTTTACGCCTCAGAATTTTGTTTTCAGGCTCAACCGGTTTCTGCCGGAGGATATTTCCGTACTCGGTGCCTGGGAAGTTGCACCGGAACGGCATGCCCGTTTCGATGCCATCAGCCGGACTTACCGTTACTACATTTCCCGGCAGAAAGACCCTTTTGTGCAGGATACTGCCTTGATTTTTACGGGCAGACTAAATGTGGAAGCCATGCAGCAGGCGACTAATTATCTGTTGGATTATGAGGATTTTACCAGCTTTTCCAAATTACATACACAGACTATTACTAACCTTTGCCGGTTGGCAGAAGCGCGGTGGGAGCAACGGGAGCAAATGCTGATTTTCACCATTACCGCCGACCGGTTTTTACGAAATATGGTACGTGCCATTGTAGGGACGCTGCTCGAAATAGGAAAGGGAAGACTGAAGCCGGAGGATATGAAAACCATTATCGAAGCTAAAGACCGCAGCAAAGCCGGATTTTCCGCACCGGCAAAAGGTCTGTTTTTGGAAGAGGTGAGGTATCCGTTTGTACCAGACAGCGAAGCTGGGAACACTGACGGAGAAATATCTGCCCACGAGGTGGATGCTTGAACCAGGGCTCCATCCTCCTTGTTCAGAAATTACGGTAAATAAATCACGCCACAGCAGGAATCCCGGCGGGCGCCGGTGGCTGATGCCAGACAATTGATACGCCCTGCTTTGCGTAATATGCCCATAAAAGCAAAAATGAGGGCTTCTTTGAAGTCTATGATTTGTGCTTCGGGCAGATGAAGCATTTGCGGGCATTCCCGGCGGATGGCTTCAACCAAAAAACTGTTGTGTGCTCCGCCGCCGGTAAGCAGGATTTTCTTTGAGGAAGAAGAATCCGTTGCACTTGCAATTTGATAAGCTATGTGCTTGGCAGCGGTGTAAAGCTTATCTTCCAGTAAAGCCGGAGAATCATCCAACAGCGGTAGAAAAATCTCCCGTACCTGTTCGTTGCTCAGCGATTTTGGATAAGACTGCTTATAGAATTCCACACTGTTCAGTTGGTCAAACAACGTTTTGTCTAATTTTCCCAATGAAGCGGTTTGACCGTTTTTGTCGTACGGCAAACCCATCTGCCGGCTGAGGTGGTTATGCAACTGATTGGCCGGACAAATATCGAAAGCCCGTCGCTGACCTTTTTCTTCAAAAGAGATGTTGGCTATACCGCCCAAATTCAGACAGTAATCAAATTCTGAAAACAGCAACCTGTCGCCAATGGGTACCAGCGGCGCTCCCTGTCCGCCCATCTGTATATCTTTGTTGCGGAAATTATTCACGGTTTCAACACCGGTTACAATGGCAATTGCTTGTCCGTTGCCGAGTTGCAGGCTGTATCCTGCTTCCGGGTTGTGAAAAATTGTGTGTCCGTGCGAAGCAATTATATCCGGTTTCACACCATGTTTTCTTAAAAAATCTAAAGCCTGCCCGCCGAGAAATTTCCCATAGGTTACATCGTTCTCCGCAAGTTTCTCACCGCTGGTGTAAAAGCTCTCCTGCAACAACATTTTCCATTCTTCAGGGTAGGGGATGGTTTCGGCTGCAATTATCCGGTAACTCCATTTTTCCTCATTTTCGGAAAATTCACAATAAGCCAAATCAAGTCCGTCCAACGAACTCCCCGACATTATTCCGAGTGCAGTGTATCGCGCCATGGCTACAGGTATTGAATGAGTTTTTCTAATTGCATTCCGCGCGAACCTTTTACAAGGATATGGGCATTTCTGACAGGATGGCTTTGCAGGTATTGCTCTGCCTCTGAGGTGGTGGCAAACTTTTGAAAAAGATTGCCTGGAGCCGTTTTGTAAAAATCTTTTCCTACTAAAATAACTTGTTGAAAACCAATCTCTTTCAGCTTCTCAACAATATTATTATGTTCTTCTTGTGTTGCTTTACCCAGCTCAAACATATCACCCAGAATGAGTACCGGATTTGAAAACCGGTGTGCAGCAAAGTCGTCAATGGCCAGCGCCATGCTTTCAGGATTCGCATTGTAAGCGTCCAGGATTAGTGTGTTGTTCTGTGTCTGGTAAAGCTGCGACCGGTTATTTTTAGGTTGATAATTTTTTAGTGCTCCGATGATATCTGATTCCGGAATCCCGAAATACTTTCCTACAGCCATGGCGGCCATGACATTACTGAAGTTGTAACTTCCGTAAAGCTGTGTTTGGATATTCGTATTGCCGGTTTTCCGATGCCAGGTGATATCAATAAACGGTTCGGATTTTTTAAGACTTCCCTCCACATCGGCTGGCGGCTGGCCGTAAGTAACACTTTGTATTCCTTCTGAGAGTTCCATAAGAAGCGGGTTGTCTTTGTTGACGAACACGGTTCCTGCATTGTTTTTTAAGAACTGGTACAGCTCGTTTTTGGTATCGACAATACCCTGAAAATCGCCAAATCCTTCTAAATGCGCTTTGCCGATGTTTGTGATAAGGCCGTGGGTGGGTTGTGCTATCCGGCAAAGTGTTGCAATTTCCCCCGGATGGTTGGCGCCCATTTCCACAATGGCTATTGCCGTTTCTTTTTGGATATTTAGCAGTGTCAGCGGAACGCCGATGTGGTTATTAAAATTTCCCTCGGTAGAGCAGATGTTTTTCCCGGAAGTGAGCACGGCTGCGCAAAGTTCTTTGGTAGTGGTTTTGCCGTTAGTTCCGGTAATGGCCAGCACAGGGATATCAAACTGCTGCCGGTGAAATTTTGCCAGTTTTTGAAGGATATCCAGCGTATTGTCAACAAGATAAAAACGGGAGTCATTTTTTGGTGCAAATTCCGGGTTATCCACAATGGCTGCAACCGCACCTTTTTCAATAGCCTCCGCAGCAAACCGGCTACCGTTAAAATTTTCTCCCGACAGGGCAAAGAAAAGGCTTCCCTTTTCCAGCTTCCGGGTATCGGTGCTGATATGGGAATGAGCAAGAAACAACGCGTAAATTTTTTCCAGGTTTTTCATACACATAAAAAAAGGACTGTTTCGACTTCAGAAACAGCTTCATTATTTTTTTCTGCGTTTTGTTGCATCGGGATTTCCCACCCTGCTCATGGCACAACGAAAACCTACTGTTGCCGACGATTTGTCCTCATCCATATAACGTCTGACGCCCGGGCTCAGATAATAGGGGCTGTCATTCCATGAGCCACCTTTAATAACACGTGATTTGCTGTTTATCAATGATGTAACACCGTATTCGGCAAATCCTTTCCGCTTGGTTTCACTCATGTTGAAATTATCCGGTGGAGCAGCTGTGTTTTCCATCGCTGCCAGTTTGCTTTTATTCAGCGGAACAAGCGGAATACGGCCCAAACTATCTTTTTCGGCAACTTTTCCATCCGCGTCACGTTTTAACGTTTTAAAACTGTCGCCGCCGTAATATGGGTCAAAATCAGCTACTTCCTGAAAGGCAGTCGGACTATATCTGTCCAATACCCATTCGCTGACATTCCCGGCCATGTTATAAAGTCCGAAGTTATTAGGCCAGTAGGAAAAAACAGGTGCCGGAATACTGGCTCCGTCATTCCTGTCACCTGCAACGCCCATGTAATTACCTTTGCCAATTTTAAAATTGGCAAGAAATTGTCCGTAATGTTTCTTTTTGTCCGAGCGTAAACCCCGCCCGTTCCAGGGATAGGTTTTTCTTTCAACTACCCGGTTGTTGACCGTATTGCCTATTAGTCCCAGTGCTGCATATTCCCATTCGGCTTCGGTAGGCAAACGGTAACGGGGGAGTAGAATGCCATCATCATAGCGAACCTTGCGAACTCCGGTTCCATTGGGATTTAGGCCTTTCTTTCCTTTTTTTACCATTCCCTGATACTGCCCGGACAGATAGGCTTCCGTATTGAAACTGTTGTCATCTTTTTGGGACGGGTCGTAATCGAGGTATCCGGCATTGATAAGGAGCTGTTCATTTACCCGGTCTGTACGCCACGAAGCATAAGCATTGGCCTGAAGCCAGCTTACACCCACCACGGGATAGTTATGATAAGCCGGATGTCTGAAATAGTTCTCCACCAACGGCTCGTTGTAAGTCATTTTGTTCAGCCACACTGTTGTGTCGGGAAGCGCTTTCTGAACAACGGTTGGATAATCCTGCCCGTAAACCCGCTTTAACCAGAAAATATATTCCAGATAGTCGAGGTTAGTAACTTCCGTTTCATCCATGTAAAAACTATTCACCGTTTCCTGGTGTGGGCGGTTATCCCATTCATAAAACGGGGTTTCCTCCGTTGCTCCCATGGTAAAAGTTCCCCCCTGGATAAATACCAGCCCGGGCCCGGTAATTTGTTCTTTTGCACGGGTAACCTCAAATCCCCCGTTTTTTGGGTCGTTGTATGCCCACCCGGTTGCACGCGAAACATTTTTTCCCGCCTTGTTGCAGGAAGCCGTAAAAACAAGCATACTGCCAAGTGATAGGAATACCAAAAAAAGTTTATTGAACTTCAGCATTTTTATTGCCATTAATTTTTTCTTGTTGTATAACTTAACTTCAACGGTTTTTATTGCCTTTATCGCTTAATTTCTTTCCCGTGAAAGGTGCAAATGTAATAATTAAGTCAGATTATTTCATTTTAACCTGAAATATTATTTAGTGTCCTCTCTTTCGTAACCATTCAGAGGTTTGTATCAATCTGGAAGGACAAGCCGGTTTTCGTCCCTCCCCACCAGCTGTAACGGAGGGATTTGAGTACAAAACCGCGTCTTTGCGAACACGCCGCACCGAAAATGTTCTTTTATTGAAAGACCATTTCGGCGTATGAAACCTGTCTCGCCTCAGGCGATGGCAATCTCTTTTGTATAAGGGCGTCCGCCCGGGCAAAGAGATAGCCAACATAACCCAGCCCAAACATTCCCGCTCTAATCGCCCACCCTGAAGTGCTGAAAGTGAATGAAGTTGTTTAAACCTGATTAATTCACAAATTGATCTATTGCGAAGCCAAACTACTTTGATTAAAGGCAATGCTCGATTTCCGATTCTCGAAATAGCTAAGGCTATTGCTGCGAGTCGAAAATCTGCGCTTACCTTTACTCTTCGTATTTTGACTTCTCATGACGAAAAACTTATGAATTAATCAGGTTTAAACAGCTTCAATATGAAAAGATTGTGCTTTTACCTTATCCCTGTGAAATAAAAGTCCTGTTTTGGCCGTTTCTATCTAAACATTTATTCCTAATTCAATATATTTGCGCTCGAAACGATCTCTATGCTGATTAAAAGATTCACATTTTTTCTCATGCTTTTGGCTATTCCCGTTTGGAGCTATGCCATCGATTATTCCTTTTGTGACACGCTTCAATGGCAGGGGGTTCAGCATATAAAAGCAGATAACGGCAGCGAATTTCAACGGCTTTCCTTCCGCGATGCATCTTTTACTTCTCCCGAAGGGCTGCCTCTCTTTACACGGGTCGATCGTATTTATGCATCGCAAGTGAAACTGAAAGCAGAATTATTGAATAAAAAAGTAATATCTGTGAGTGGTGAAGCTTCACAATGGCTTGAAGGGAAGGGTTTTATGGATACAACCTTTCGCCTTAATGTAAGTCTCTCCGTTGCCCGGAAACAACCTTACGCCGTTGTACATTTAATTCCTCTTCGCTGGAATCCGGAGAAGAAGATGTATGAAAAACTCCTCTCTTTCCGGGTGAAAATCAGTGTGGAAGAAAAACCCGTTGCATCGACTGCTCCCAAACAAATGCTGCTGTATAATTCAGTGCTTGCCACCGGACAATGGTTCAAAATAAAAATTGACAGAAGCGGCATTTACAAGCTGACGTACAATGAATTGAAGAATATGGGCTTTCCCGTAGGCGATAATCCGGCAAATTTTGCGCTTTACGGCAATGGTGGCGGCTTATTGCCCGAAAAAAATAATCTGCCGCGACCAGCCGGCCTGACGGAAAACCCCATAGAAGTGATGGATGGCGGCGATGGAAGTTTCGATCCGGGCGACTACATTTTGTTTTACGGCGTCGGGCCTGTAGTGTGGAAATACAATACATCGACGGGGTATTTTAATCATCAAAACAATTATTACGATAATTACACCTATTATTTCCTGACGCCGGGGACACAGCCCGGTCTGCGTATTCAGCCTGAAACGGTCTCCGGAACACCGGACAGGGATGTTACCAGCTTTACCGATTATGCTTTTCATGAACTTAACGAGCGTAACCTTGGTGGTACAGGAAGAACCTGGTACGGCGAAGTTTATGATTTTGCAACTAATTATACGTTCGATTTCGATTTTCCGCATGTGATAAAAACGGATAAGGCTTATCTGAAAGCCGTGTTCGCCTCCAAAGCTTTTACAGCTAACAGGTTTTTGATTTATACCAATGGTCAGTTGCAAAAAACGTTGAACATGCCCATCACCGGTAACACTGGTTATGAAGTGGGTAAGGGAGGTAGTACGCAGTTTGAATTTAACCCTGCAGCGGACAAAATTGCCGTAAAAACGGTTTTCCAGCGTAGCTCTTCGGCGTCGGTGGGATATCTCGACTATATAGAGGTGAATGTTCAGCGCCGGTTAATTTTTGATGGCGGTCAAATGGAATTCAGGAACCTTTTTTCATCGGGGAATGTAGCCCGCTATCATTTGCAAACTTCTGAAAACATTGAAATTTGGGATGTCTCTCAACCGTTGTCGCCAAAAAAAATTGTCGGACAACCGGTTTCAGGGCAAATGGTTTTTAATACGAATATTGCCCACTGTAAAGCTTTTGTTGCTTTTAACGGTTCTGATTATTATTCTCCCGTATTTGTGAAAGAAGTAGAAAACCAAAATTTGCATGCTGTTAAAAATATTGATTATTTAATCGTTGCCTATCCTGATTTTTTGCCCCAGGCACAACGACTGGCCAATTTCCACCGGCAAAAAGATGGCATGCAGGTCTTTGTAACCACACCACAAAAAATCTACAACGAATTCTCTTCCGGCGCTCAGGATGTTACGGCCATTCGTGATTTTGTCAAACATATTTACGATCAGAGTGATGCGGGAGAAGAGATAAAATATCTCCTGCTCTTCGGCGATGCTTCGTACGATTATAAAAACCGCCTTCCTGACAATACTGATTTTGTCCCCTGCTGGGAGTCTGTCAATTCGCTCAATACCATTAGTTCCATTGCCACGGATGACTATTTCGGCTATTTGGATAATGGCGAAGGTACGAGCAGTAGCGACAGAGTGGATATCGGTATCGGGCGATTCCCTGTGGATACGCCCAAAGAAGCAAAAGATGCTGTGGATAAATGCATTAATTATGACTCAAATACGCCTCAAACCATGGGCCCCTGGCGTAACCGGTTGACTTTTGTGGCCGACGACGGTGATTATAACCGCCATCTGAACGATGCCGAAACACTTAGCAAGTTTATCAACAACCGTTATCCGGTTTACGGTCTTGACAAATTGTATCTTGATGCTTTTCCTCAGATATCGACGCCCAGCGGACAACGTGCGCCAGCCTTGAATGAAGCCATCAATTCTGCTATCGATGAAGGAACCCTGATTTTCAATTATTCCGGCCATGGAGGCGAAGTTGGTCTGGGACACGAACGGTTTATGACCATTGCCGATATTAATTCCTGGACCAATATTAATAAACTTACCGTTTTTATTACGGCAACCTGCGAATTTACGCGCTACGATGACCCGGAGCGTGTTTCGGCCGGGGAGCTTGTTTTTATGAACGAAAACGGTGGTGCAATTGCTTTGTTTACAACTACCCGTGCCACCTATGCCAGTGCTAATCTGGCACTCAACATGGCCATCTTCAAAAATAATTTATTTGAAAAAGTTAGTGGCGATTATCCTCGCTTCGGTGATGTAATCATGCACTCAAAAGTACTCGGAGGCGACAACGACAAAAAGTTTGTTTTGATTGGTGACCCTGCTCTGAAAATGGCCTATCCCGAAGATAAGGCAAGTACCACTTTTATCAACGCTAAAGCCGTAGTGGAAGGGCAACCTGATACCTTAAAAGCCTTATCGAAAGTTCATATTCAGGGCGAAGTTACCGATGATAACGGTCAGAAAATAAGTAACTTTAATGGTACCGTTTTTTCCACGGTCTTTGATAAGGAATCGATCATTTCGACACTTGGAACAGACCCTGACAGCCGGGTTACCACCTTCAAAATGTGGAACAGTATTTTGTTTAAAGGTGGAGCTGCTATTAATAACGGAACTTTTGACTTTTCTTTTGTGGTTCCCAAAGATATCGCTTACAAATTTGGCAAAGGCCGGATAAGCTATTATTTTGATAATCAGGATACCGATGGCCACGGTTATAGTGAAAATGTTGTCGTCGGCGGATATGATGACCAGGCTGCTGCTGATACTGTCGGGCCTGATATCAGACTTTACATGAACGATACCACTTTTTCTTTCGGCGATATTACGCACGCCGACCCCGTGCTTTACGCTCTGTTGAGTGACCAAAGCGGTATTAACACTACGGGAAACGGTATCGGGCATGATATTATGGCTGTTTTGGATAATAATCCCGACCAAAGCTATAATCTGAATGCTTATTATGTGGCCGATGAAGGCAATTTTACCAAAGGAACCGTGAGTTTTCAACTCAAAGAGCTGTCCGAAGGCAGTCATGTTATTAGTTTGAAAGCATGGGATTTGTATAATAACTCCTCAACGGCTTCCCTCTCGTTTGTGGTTGAACCTTCAACAAAACTGGTTATCGGGCATTTGTTAAACCTGCCTAACCCGGTTACAGATGCAACCGATTTTGTTTTTGAACACAACCAGGCAGGGCATGTCCTGAAGATAAAGATTGATATCTTCAATTTAGATGGCCGGCGGGTGAAAAGTCTGCATGTGGATTTGAAACCGGATGGATTTTCTTCGGGAAGAATTCACTGGAATTGTAATACCGAAACAGGACAAAAAATCAGCCGTGGTATTTACATCTATCAGTTACAGGTAACAATGCCGGATGGAGAAACGAAATATTTGCATAACAAGCTGGTGTTTATCCGGTAACCGTGTGTTTTGTCAGTAAGCGCCCAAAAAAAACAGAGAAAAATAAAATCCATAAATAATAAAACCATTATTAATTCGTTAAATTTGCACACCATTTTTAAATAAGGTTTTTATGAAAGCAAGATATCTTTTACTCTCCGTATTTGTTTTATTCTTTTTCAGCAGCGAAGCTCAGAGCTATGGTAATTTGGGAGGCCAAAATAGCGGCAATAGAGTAATTACCACCGCCGTTCCTTTTTTGATGATTGGTCCTGATGGCCGTGCCGGCGGTATGGGCGATGGCGGCGTGGCTACGTCTCCCGACATCAACTCCATGTACTGGAACTCTGCTAAATATGCTTTTATCAAAGACCCTGATGGTTTCTCTATTTCTTATACCCCCTGGTTAAAAAATCTTGTGAATGATATTAACCTCGCTTATGTCTCTTTTTATCATCGGTTAGACGACCGGCAAACAATTGCTGCTTCTCTTCGCTATTTTTCGCTTGGCGAAATTCAGTTTACCGACGAAATGGGCTATCCTTTAGGGACTTATAAACCCAACGAATTTGCCGTGAGTGGAGCTTATGCCCGAAAACTTTCTGATAACCTCGCACTTTCCGTTGACGGACGATTCATTTATTCCAACCTTTCCGCAGGCATTTCAACGGGAGGGATTGAGAGTACCGCCGGAACATCTGTAGCCGTGGATATTGGTCTCTATTGGCAAAAGGATGTGAACTGGTTTCGTAATAACAATGCACAATTTGCCTGGGGTGTTTTTATCTCCAATATCGGAAGCAAGATATCTTATAACAAATCCAACATTAAAAAAGATTTTATCCCGACAAACCTCCGCTTTGGTTCTCGGTTGACTCTTGATTTGGATGCTTATAATAAGATTTCATTTAACTTTGATATCAATAAATTGTTGGTGCCAACGCCGCCTGTTTATGCCACCGACTCGCTGGGAAATCCGGTGGTGAATCCAGATGGCTCTTATGTCATTCTCAAAGGAAGAGACCCCAATGTTGCTGTGATTAAAGGGATGGTTCAGTCGTGGTACGATGCGCCGGGCGGATTTAAGGAAGAGATGCAGGAATTCAACATGGCGATTGGTGCCGAATACTGGTACAACAATCTATTTGCCATTCGTGCCGGGTATTTCTACGAAAACAGACACAAAGGCGACCGGCAATATGTTACGCTTGGCGTGGGGCTGCGCTACAATGTCTTTGGGTTGGATTTCTCCTACCTGATTCCAACTGTTTCACAGCAGAATCCATTGGAAAAGACTCTGCGTTTTTCGCTGCTGTTTAACTTTGGTAATAACAACAATTACAGAAGAAGATAAATCTCCGCTAAAATATGCCTCCTTTTCGCATCGGTATCGGCTATGATGTACATGCGCTGACAGAAGGCAGAAAGCTGATGTTGGGCGGTGTTCATATCCCGTTTCCCAAAGGACTTGCCGGCCATTCAGATGCCGATGTGCTGATACATGCGCTTTGTGACGCACTTCTCGGAGCAGCAGCACTTGGAGATTTGGGTAACTATTTTTCCGATACATCCGAAAGATACAGAGGGATTTCCAGTCTGGAGTTGCTGAAAGAGGTGGGCAAAATGATACGTACTTCAGGCTGTCAAATCGGAAATATTGATACGGTTATCATCGCACAACAGCCCGAAATGGCGTCATTTATTCCTTTGATGCGAAAAGTCCTTGCTGAGACACTGGGCATTTCCATGGATAAAATTTCTGTAAAAGCTACTACTACCGAAGGCCTCGGCTTTGCCGGCAGGGGAGAAGGCATCGCTGCAAAGGTGGTGGTGCTTTTGGAAACGACAGGGAAAAAGGAATAGAGGAAATGAACATAATATGACTAACCGTAAATGTGTTTTTATGAAAGCGTGTTATACAAATGGTCAATTCGGTATGCAAAAGCCCATTGTCAAAAGCTAAATAATTTTACTATGAACATTAAAAATATTTTAAGATTAATGCTTAATTTTATCCATCTGGATTTAACAAAGAATCTGGAATACGATAGATTAACAAAGTTAATAATGCGACGTGTTATTAACAACAATTCAAACTGCATAGATGTTGGTTGCCATAAAGGAGAAATTTTAGATATAATATTGAAATACTCACCTGAGGGCAAACATTATGCCTTTGAACCAATACCATACTTATTTATTCAGTTAGAAAAAAAATATAAGAATAAGGCGTTGGTTTATCCTTATGCTCTTTCTGATAAGACGGGTAATTCATCTTTTCAATTTGTAAAAAATGCACCTGCATACAGTGGTATTAAAAAAAGAAAATACGATATTGCTCGTCCGAATATTGAAGAAATAAAAGTTGAACTTAGAACCCTTGATGAGATCATTCCTGCGGATACAAAAATTGATTTTATTAAAATTGATGTGGAAGGTGGAGAATTTGGTGTGATTAAAGGGGCAAAAAAGTTGCTCAAAAATTCTCAACCCAATGTGGTTTTTGAATGTGGATTGGGAGCCAGTGAATATTATGGAACCAATCCCATAGAATTGTATAATTTTATCACAAAAGAAGCCGGGCTTAAGATATCTACGCTTAAATCTTTTATAAAGAACAGCAAGCCCTTGACTTCAAATGAGTTTGATGATTATTTTAAAAAAAATAAAGAATATTATTTTGTCGCACACACAAACTGACCTGAGTATAAATCAAAAACAAATAAAATATTCTTGGTTTCCTGTAACTTATATGTTGCCTTTGTATCAATGAATAACATAAAAAAAGATTTTGGGCAATAAAAACGAACTTACATTTAAAAAGTTGGAAACAATTAAAGTGATTTAACATCAAAAACTTTATTTGACATTACACATAGCGCAACCGACAGCCATTAGAATTTGTTTACTATTCAATTATGTTGTCAAAGATAGCTGTTTTCATATTCATGGTTTCAAAACACCATTTTTCTCATTAGCTTTGCGCTTTGTTTCCGGAAAAAGGTTTTACAACACTGAAAACCCTGAAGCAAAAACCGGATTGAAAATAATTTTGAAAAAAAAGTGTTTGGATGGAAGCATTTAAAGCCTACGATATCCGTGGCGAATACGGAAAAGAATTAAACAAAGAGATGGTTTATCGTATTGGTTATTTCCTGCCGGAGATTCTTCCCATGAAAGAAATCTTCGTGGGGCGTGATATTCGTTTGTCGTCCGACGAAATGTTTGAAGCACTGGCCGATGGGCTGACCGATGCTGGTGTGGATGTGGCAGATGCCGGGTTGACGACAACGCCCATGACTTACTGGGGAACGGGGAAATATGATTTTGATGCCTCGGTGATGATTACAGCTTCACACAATCCGAAAGACCACAACGGACTGAAGTTTTCAGCGAGGAATGTGTTGCCGGTAGGTTACGACAACGGGCTGAAAAAACTGGAACAGTTGGTAGAGTCGGATATGAAAGTT
>VAPE01009023.1_pt1 | contig 12730 bp, 13 predicted proteins | sample 3393911 | NCBI WGS metagenome assembly VAPE01 (sample SAMN08290436, study PRJNA428436) | hydrothermal vent metagenome | isolation source: Deep-sea hydrothermal vent chimney | place: Atlantic Ocean: South-mid Altantic Ridge | reverse complement strand
GCGGCGGGTGCGCCGCGTTCGAACCGCGATGGGGTTTGTGGTCTAATGGCGCTCCATGTTCAGACCCGCGGAACTGTTTATCGGCCTGCGCTACACGCGTGCGCGCCGGCGTAATCACTTCATTTCCTTCATCTCGCTGACCTCCATCTTCGGCATGGCGCTCGGCATAACGGCACTGATCACGGTGTTGTCGGTGATGAACGGGTTTCAGAAGGAGGTGCGCGAGCGGCTGTTATCGATGACCGCCGACGTGACCGTCTCGGGGGCCTACGGCACGCTCGCGAATTGGGAAAGCGTGTTGAAGCAGGTGCGCCGCTTCCCGCACGTGACCGGTGCGGCGCCCTACGTGGAGGGGCAGGCCATGCTCGCCAACGGCTCGCTGGTCAGCGGAACGATCATCCGCGGCGTGTCCCCGAAGCTCGAGCCTCAGGTGGACTCGGTCGGACGCAAGATGGTCGAGGGTCGGCTCTCGAACCTGCGACCGGGCGGGTTCGGGATCATCCTCGGCAGCAGGCTCGCGGTCGCTCTCGGCGTGGTCCCGGGCGACAAGGTCACCGTGGTGACCCCGCAGGCGGTGATCACACCGGCCGGGATCCTGCCGCGCCTGAAGCGCTTCACGACGGTCGGTGTTTTCAATATCGGTATGTACGAATACGACCGAGGCGTGGCGCTGATCGACCTGCGCGACGCGCAGCGCCTGTTTCGTACCGGCAGTGGCGTGACCGGTGTGCGCCTGAAGCTCGACAACCCGATGTTCGCGCCGCAGGTGGCGCGCGAACTCTCGGCGAAGCTTCCGCCGAACGACCTGGCCGAGGACTGGACCCGGCAGCACGTGAACTACTTTCGCGCGGTACAGACCGAGAAGACCGCGATGTTCGTGATCCTGGCGCTGATCGTCGCGGTGGCGGCGTTCAACATCGTCTCTACCCTGGTGATGACGGTCGCCGACAAGAAGGCGGACATCGCCATCCTGCGCACGCTCGGCGCCACGCCGCGCGGGATCATGGCGGTATTCATCATCCAGGGTACGGTGATCGGGGCGATCGGTACGCTGCTGGGTTTCGCCGGCGGCGTCGCCCTCGCGCTCAACGTGGGTACCGTGGTGCCGTTCATCGAACGTCTGTTCCACGTGCAGTTCATCCCCGAGAGCGTCTATCTGGTCAGCGGTTTCCCGTCCGATCTGCACTGGACCGACGTGACGCACATCTGCATCCTGGCGTTCGGGCTCGCGGTGCTCGCCACGCTGTACCCGGCGTGGCGCGCGGCCCGCACCCAGCCCGCGGAGGCCCTGCGTTATGAGTGAGCCGGTGCTCGAGTGCCGGGGACTGGCGAAGACCTTCCGCGAGGGAGGTCTCGATGTCGAGGTGCTGCGCGAGGTCGATCTCACGGTGATGCCGGGCGAACGGGTGGCGATCGTCGGGGCGTCGGGGAGCGGAAAGAGCACGCTCCTGCACCTGCTCGGCGGCCTGGAACGCCCGTCGGCCGGTCGGGTACGCATCGCAGGCCAGGCGATGGAGCGATTGGGCGACGCCGCGCGCAGCCGCCTGCGCAACCGGGCGCTGGGGTTCGTCTATCAGTTCCATCACCTGCTACCCGAGTTCACGGCGCTCGAGAACGTGGCCATGCCGCTGTTGCTGCGCCGCCTCGCCACCGCCGAGGCGGCCCGCCGGGCGCGCGCCGTGCTCGAGCAGGTCGGGCTCGGGGCGCGGCTCGCCCACAAGCCGGGCGAACTCTCCGGCGGCGAGCGCCAGCGCGTCGCGGTGGCGCGCGCCCTGGTCACCGAGCCGCGCTGCGTACTGGCGGACGAGCCCACCGGAAACCTGGACCAACACGCGGCGGAGTCGCTGATCGCCACCATGCTGGCGCTCAACGAGGCGTTCCACACCAGTCTCGTGGTGGCGACCCATGATGCGGGATTGGCGGAGCGGATGGACCGGAGGCTGCATCTGGAAGATGGGGTTCTCAAGAAAATTGCATAATATCACGTAGGTTACAAGATTATTTCCAAGTAAAATCTCCCGGGCGGGCGTGTGCCTTCCGGGGGTGTGCACGAGGCCAGGGAGCGGCGTGCGTGTATTCGGGGACCTTCGCCTTTCTGGTGGGCATACTCGCGCTGCAGCACCGCGCGACGTTGCCGCACGCCGTCTGGCTGCTGCTCCTGCCGGCACTCCTGCCGTGGGCGATCGCCGGACGGCGCGGGCGCCTCGCGGCCGCCTGCGCGGTGGGTTTTCTCTGGGCGGCGCTGTACGGTGGCTGGCTCCTGCACCCGTCCCTCGATCCCGCACTGGAGGGTCGGGACCTGCGTCTCGCCGGGTGTATCGTGGGGCTCCCGCAGGCGCACGGGCGCGCCGTGCGCTTCCTCCTCCGCGTGCAGCACCGGCTGCGTCCCGCCGCGGGCGCCCCGCTGCCGAGGCGCATCCGGCTCACTTGGTACCGGGGGGCCCCGGCGCTGCACGCCGGCGACTGCTGGCGTCTCACGGTGCGCCTCAAGCGTCCGCATGGTTTCCAGAACGCGGGCGGGTTCGACTACGAGGGCTGGCTGTTCCGCAACGGGATCGGGGCGACCGGCTATGTGCGCCGTCATCCCGCGGCGGTGCGCACCGGTTCCCACCGGACCCTCGACCGGCTGCGCCAGGACTTGGCGCGACGCATGGATACGGCACTGGGGCCCCGACCCTTCAACGGCATCCTCCGCGCCCTGGCGCTGGGCGACCGGCGCTCGATCCCGCGCGCGCAGCGCGCCGTACTGAAGGCGACCGGCACCGCGCACCTGGTGGCGATCTCGGGGCTGCACATCGGGCTGGTCGCGGGGTTCGCGCTCTATGCGATCGGGGCGCTGTGGCGGGTTTCGGGTGCGGCGGGTCTCTGGCCGGCGCCGCGCGCCGCGGCCCTTGCGGCACTGGCGGCGGCGTTCGGATACGCGCTGCTCGCCGGGTTGTCGCTGCCGACGCGCCGCGCGCTGATCATGCTCGCGGTGGCGCTCGGCGCGCTGCTGCGCGGGCGCGCGGTGACCCCGGCCCGCGCCCTGTGCCTGGCGCTGCTCGCGGTGCTGATCTGGGATCCGACGGCGGTACTCTCCGCCGGGCTGTGGCTGTCGTTCGGCGCGGTCGCGGTGATCCTCTACGCCGGCGCCGGCGGCCTGGCACGGCGAGGTTGGCGGGCATGGACCGGGATCCAGTGGCGGATCGCGCTCGGTCTGTTGCCGATACTGGTGATCTGGTTTCAGCAGGCCGGACTCCTCGCCCCGCTCGCCAACCTCCTCGCGGTCCCCTGGATCGGGCTGGTCGTGGTCCCGCTCACGCTTGTGGGGACCGCAGCGCTCGCCCTCAATCTGTCGCTCGGTGCTTACCTGCTCGGTCTCGCCGGGCACGCCGTGGCGCTCCTCTGGCCGTTCCTCGAATGGGTGGCGGCAGTGCCCGGCACCCAGTGGATCCAGGCCGCCCCGCCGTCCTGGATCCGGGCTCTGGCGGCGCTCGGTACGCTGCTGCTGCTCGCCCCGCGCGGCGTGCCCGGGCGTTGGCTCGGATTCCTGTATCTCGCGCCGATGCTCGCCTGGACGCCACCCGCGCCGCCCCCGGGCGGACTGTGGTTCACCTTGCTCGACGTCGGCCAGGGGCTCGCCGCGGTGGTGCGGACCCACGATCACGTGCTGGTCTATGATACCGGCCCGCGATTCGGCCCGGACTTCGATACCGGCGCGGCGGTGCTCGTGCCGTATCTGCGCAGCCAGGGGATCCGGCGCGTCGATCGCCTGGTCGTGAGCCACGGCGACAACGACCACATCGGCGGAGCGGCGTCATTGCTCGAACGATTCCCCGCCGCCGATATCCTCAGCAGCGTGCCGGCGCGCCTGCCGCCCGGGGCGGAGTTGTGCCGGCGCGGCCGGAACTGGCGCTGGGACGGGGTGGGGTTCCGCATCCTGCATCCGGGCCGGAAGGGCGCCGCGCGCGGCAACGACGCCTCGTGCGTGTTGCGGGTGACGAGCGCCGCGGGCGCCGTGCTGCTCACCGGCGATATCGAGGCGCCGGCGGAACGCACCCTTCTGAGCGATGTGCCGCGGGCCTTGCGGGCGCGGGTGCTGGTCGTGCCGCACCACGGCAGCCGCAGCTCCTCGACCCCGGCGTTCCTGGCCGCCGTGCGCCCGGAACTGGCGCTCCTTCCGGTCGGCTATCGCAATCGCTTCCGCTTTCCGAACCCCGGGGTGACGGCGCGGTACCGGGCCGCCGGCGTACGGATGCTCGACACCGCCGCCGAGGGTGCCATCACGGTACGCATGGCACCCGGTGCGCGGGGCCTGCGCGTGAGCACCCGGCGTCGGAGTGAGCGGCGCTATTGGCACTGGCGCGCACCTCCCGTGCGCGCCCGGAAGTGAGCGGCGCGGGTTTCGGCACGGCGACCGAATCCAGTACACTGCCTACACCGCGCGTCCCGGGCACGAGCCGGCCGTGCCGATCCCGACCGATCCGTGCCCGAAGGGGCCGGTCCGTGCGCCGGTCGGACACGCAACTACGGAAGGGGATGGACCTTGTTCGAGTTGGTGAAGTCCGGGGGCTGGCTGATGGTGCCGATCATCGCCGCCTCCATCATCGCGTTGGGAATCATCGGTGAGCGGCTCTGGACCCTGCGCCGGCGCAAGATCGTGCCGCAGCACCTGGTGGAACAGGTCTGGCACTGGGCGAAGAACCGGCAGCTCGACGCGGCCCACATCAACCTGCTGCGCAACAATTCGCCGCTCGGGCGGATCCTGGCGGTCGGGCTTGCCAACCGCCACCACCCGCGCGAGATCATCAAGGAGGGCATCGAGGACACGGGTCGTGTCGTGGTGCACGATCTGGAGCGTTACCTCAACACCCTCGGCACCATCGCGGTCATCTCCCCGCTGCTCGGCCTGCTGGGGACCGTGGTCGGGATCATGAAGGTGTTCGACACGATCAGCGCGACCGGAGTGGGCAATCCGCACGTGCTCTCGGGCGGGATCGCCGAGGCCCTGATCACCACCATCGCCGGGCTCTCGGTTGCGATCCCCAGCCTGATGTTCTATCGCTACTTCCGCGGCCGCGTCGACGAATTGGTGCTGGACATGGAACAGGAGGCGGTAAAACTCGTGGAAGTGCTGCAGGGGTTGCGCGAGCGCGACGTCCCGGCGGAGGCCGAGCCATGAACCTCGGGCGACGACGCATGCGCGAGGAGCCCGAGGTCAACCTCACTTCGCTCATCGACGTGCTCCTGATGCTGCTCCTGTTCTTCGTCATGTCCACGACCTTCGTGCGCACCAGCGCGCTGCACGTGCAACTGCCGACGGCCTCCGAGAAGCCGACCAGGGAACCGCCGGGCACGGTGGAGATCGCGATCGACGCCAAGGGTCACTTCTTCATCAATCGGCACGAGTTGGTCAACGACCGGCCCGACACGCTGCGCCGGGCCCTCGAGCAGACCCTGGCGGGGCGCACCAAGGTCCCGCTGGTGATCGCCGCCGACGGGCGCACGCCTCACCAGGCGGTGGTGACCGCCATGGACGCGGCCGCGCAGCTCGGGATCCGCAACCTGTCCATCGCCACGACTCATTCCGCGGAACGCGATTGAACCCGACCCCCTTCGTTCCTCCCGCGACCGGCACCGCCGGCACGACGGTCTACCGGCGGCTGCTCGGCTACGCGGCGCCTTATTGGAAGGTGTTCGTCGTCGCCGCCCTGGGTATGGGCGTCTACGGCGCGACCGACGCCGGTTTCGCGGCGTTGATGAAGCCGATGCTCGACGGCAGCTTCGTACGGCGCGATCCCGCCGTCATCCGCATGATCCCGTTGCTGCTGATCGGCCTGTTCCTGCTGCGCATGGCGGCGGGGTTCCTGTCGACCTATGGGATGAGCTGGGTCGGGCGGCGCGTGGTCATGCACCTGCGCGGGGACCTGTTCCATCACCTGCTGCAGTTGCCCGTGCGCTTCTACGACGGCATCTCCTCGGGCCAACTCCTCGCCCGGTTCACCTACCACGTCGAACAGGTGGCGCACGCCACCACGAGCGTGGTCACCATCCTGGTCCGCGACAGCCTGACCGTCGCGGCGCTGCTCGCGTGGATGTTCTATCTGAACATCGAGTTCTCCCTGATCATGCTCCTGGTGGGCCCGGTGATCGCGCTGATGGTGCGGGTGCTCACCCGCCGGCTGCGGCGCGTGAGCGCGCGCATCCAGAACTCCGTCGAGGACGTCAGCCAGATCGCCGAGGAGGCGATCGAAGGCAACCGTGAGATCAAGATCTTCGGTGCACAGGCGTTCGAGGCCGGGCGTTTCGATCGCGCCAACGAGGCCAACCGGCGGGCCAACATGAAGCTGATCGTGACCAACGCCGTCGCCACGCCGCTCAGCCAACTGGTGGCCGCGGTGGCGCTCGCCGGCGTCATCTATCTGGCGACCCTGCCTTCGATGCTGAAAGACATCACGGTCGGCACCTTCGTCTCGTTCATCACCGCGATGCTGCTGCTGCTCCCGCCGCTCAAGCGCCTGACCTCCCTCAACGCGGTTCTCCAGAGGGGCATCGCCGCGGGGGAGAGCCTGTTCGCGCTGCTCGATATCGGTACCGAGACCGACACCGGAACCGCGCACCCGCGGCGGGTGCGCGGGGCGGTGGAGTACCGCGACGTCGGTTTCGCCTACGATGCTTCCAAGGGTCCGGTGCTCGAGGAGATCTCCTTCCGCATCGAGCCGGGCGAGATGCTCGCCGTCGTCGGGCGCTCGGGGAGCGGAAAGAGCACGCTGGCCAGCCTGCTGCCGCGCCTCTACGACCCCACTACCGGGGGCATTCTGCTCGACGGGGTCGACCTGCGGGCCTACCGGCTCGATGCGCTGCGCGAACAGATCGCGTGGGTCGGGCAGCAGGTGGTGCTGTTCAACGACACGATCGCCAACAACATCGCCTACGGGCGCCGCGGTACGGCCGGGGAGGCGCGCATCCGCGCCGCCGCCGAGGCGGCCCACGCGATGGAGTTCATCGATCGCCTTCCGGAAGGGCTCGCAACGCGCGTGGGCGAGAACGGCGCGCTGCTCTCCGGCGGCCAGCGCCAGCGCATCGCCATCGCGCGCGCGCTGCTCAAGGACGCACCGCTCCTGATTCTCGACGAGGCCACCGCCTCGCTCGATTCGCATTCCGAGCGCGAGATCCAGGCCGGGATGGAGGCGCTGCTGCGCAATCGCACCACGCTGATCATCGCCCACCGCCTGTCGAGCGTGGAGCGCGCCGACCGGCTCCTGGTGCTCGACCGCGGGCGGATCGTGGAGAGTGGCACCCATGCGACGCTGCTCGCGCGCGACGGGCACTACGCGGCACTCTACCGGACCCAGTTCCGTGAGCCGGTCACGTCGTGACGACCCGGGCGCGGCGGTGATCGACTGGCAGCGGCTCTGGTACGGCGGTTCGCCGTGGGCGCCGTTGTTGGCGCCCGCGGCCGGTCTGTACCGCACACTCACCGGGCTGCGACGGTTCGCCTACCGTAACGGGCTGGCGCACGTGCATCGTTTGCCCGTGCCCGTGGTGGTGATCGGCAACCTCACGGCCGGCGGTACCGGAAAGACGCCGCTCACGATCTGGCTCGCGGGCTTCCTGCGCGAGGCCGGACTGGCCCCGGGAATCGTGACCCGCGGCTACGGCGGGCGCGCCCGGTATTGGCCGCAACAGGTGCGCCCGGACGCGGACCCCTGCGTGGTCGGCGACGAGGCGGTACTGCTCGCGCGCCGTACCGGCCGCCCGGTGGTGGCCGGACCGGACCGCGTGGCGGCGGCGCATGCGCTGCTCGATACGGAACCGTGCAAGGTGATCCTCGCCGACGACGGCCTGCAGCACTACCGCCTTGGACGTGACATCGAGATCGCCGTGGTCGACGGGGTGCGCCGGTACGGGAACGGGCGCTGCCTGCCGGCGGGGCCGTTGCGCGAGTGCCCCGGGCGGCTGCGCGAGGTCGATTTCGTGGTGGTCAACGGCGGGCCGGCCCTCGGCGGCGAACTGCCGATGCACCTGGATGGAGGCGAAGCGCGCAATCTGGTCGACGGGCGCATTGCGCCGCTCACCTCGTTTCGCGGCGCCGGAGAGGTCCATGCGGTGGCCGGAATCGGCGACCCGACGCGCTTCTTCGCGACCCTGGAACGCGCCGGGCTGACGCTCGTGCGCCATCCGTTCCCGGACCACCACCCCTACCGGGCCGCCGACCTGGATTTCGCGGACGAACGCCCGGTGCTGATGACGGAGAAAGATGCGGTAAAATGCGAGCGCTACGCCCGGCCTCACCACTGGACCGTACCGGTGACGGCGGTGCCGGATCCGCGCCTTGGCGAGGCGCTGCTTACCCGAATCAGGAGTGCCCATGCTGGATAAGAAGCTGTTGGAGATCCTGGTCTGTCCGATCTGCAAGGGTCCGCTCGTCTACAAGAAGGCGCAGAACGAGCTGATCTGCCGCGCCGACCGCCTCGCCTATCCGATCCGCGACGATATCCCGGTGATGCTGGAGCCCGAGGCGCGGCAACTCGGGGCGGACGAGACCGTGTGAGCGACGCGGGACCTCCCCCCTTCAAGATCCTGATCCCCGCACGTTACGGGGCGACCCGGCTGCCGGGCAAGCCATTGCGCGAACTGGCCGGGCGTGCGCTGGTGCTGCGCGTGCTCGACCGGGCACGCGAGAGCGGCGCGCAGGAGGTGGTCGTCGCCACCGACGACGAGCGTATCCGCGCCGCGGTGGAACTCGACGGCGCTCGCGCGTACCTGACCGGCACGCAACACGCCTGCGGCAGCGACCGGCTCGCCGAGGCGGTCACCCGTCTCGGATGGGGGGACGAGGAACTCGTCGTCAACCTGCAAGGCGATGAGCCGCTGATGCCCGCGGCACTCGTGCGCGCCGTCGTGGCGGATCTCGCCGCGCGTCCCGAGGCGCGGGTGGCGACGCTCGCTGTCGCACTCGCCGGGCGCGGCGAACTCCTCGACCCCCACATCGTAAAGGTCGTGACCGACCGCGACGGCTACGCCCTGTACTTCAGCCGTGCGCCGATCCCGTGGGCGCGCGACGCGGGCGCCGGTGGCTGCGACACGCTGCCGGAAGGGGAGGGCGCCTACCTGCGCCACCTGGGTCTCTACGCCTACCGGGTCGGCTCCCTGAAATGGATGGCCGGCCTCGATCCCGCACCGGCGGAGCGCCTGGAGTGCCTGGAACAGTTGCGCGTGCTCTGGCACGGCGGACGCATCCACGTCGCCGTCGCCGCGCACGCACCGCCCGGCGGCGTCGATACCGAAGCCGATCTGCGACGGGTCGCCGCCCGGTTCGCCGCCGGGTCCTGACCCGGCGCCCGATCCGCGATCCAGTCCGTGGAGGCGACCGTGGACCTGTTCTGGCTCAAGCTGATCTTTCTGGCCGCCATTCTCGTCTCGGGATGGGGGGGCGGCGTGCTGCCGCTGGTCAGCGCCGCCCGCAAGACCGGCGCCCGCCTGCTGAGTTGGGGCAACGCCTTTGCCGCCGGCATCTTCTTCGGCATCGGCCTGATCCATATGCTGCCGGAGGCCGATGCCAAGTGGAAGGCGATGGGTTGGAACTATCCGATGGCGTTCGTTCTGGCCGGCGCCGCCTTTCTGCTCTTCTTCCTCTTCGAGCATGTCCTGCTCCCCGAGCCGGCGCATGCCGTGGTCCACCCTCACCATCCTCACAACGATGACGCGTTCGCCCATTTCGACATGGACGAGGTGGCGACCAGCACCTATCCGTACGCCCTGGTGCTGACCCTGAGTATCCACTCGGTGGTCGCCGGCATCGCCCTCGGCGCCCAGCAGAACCTCACCAACATCAGCTTCATCTTCCTGGCGATCCTCGCCCACAAGGCGACCGCCGGGTTCGCCCTGGGGGTCAGCTTGGCGCGCAACGAGGTTCCGATTCGTCGCTCCTACGCACTGGTCGGTCTCTTCGGTGCCATGACGCCGCTGGGGATCGTCCTCGGCATGGTCGTCAGCGGCCTGCTGGCGAGCCGGGGAGGGGGCCTGTTCGATGCCGCCTTCCTGGCCCTGGCGGCGGGGACGTTCATCTACATCTCCGCCCTCGACATCCTGCAGGATGAGTTCCTGCGCCCCGGCAGCCGTTGGGCCAAGTGGCTCTCCGCCGCTCTCGCCGTGGTGCTCATGGCGCTGTTGTCGCTCTGGGTCTGAGGCCGCCCGGCACCGCCGACGGAAACGTCTGCAAGGATGGATTCGGTGGGTGGGTATCAGCCTCCGACCCGGAACATTTCGACCTTGCCGGCGGGCGTGGGGATTGAACCGCGAAGCTCCGAGTAGTGATCCGTGCGCCGCATCCAGCGTTCGCGCAGGAGTCGCAGGATTCCGGTATCGTCCATGCCCGAGCGCAACGGGGTGCGGAGATCCAGCCCCCCTCCGGCGAACAGACAGGTGTAAAGTCGACCTTCGGCCGTCAATCGCACGCGTGTGCAGCTTCGGCAGAACGGTTGCGTGACCGAGGCGATGAAGCCGATTTCACCCGCGCCATCACGGTAACGGTAACGCCGGGCGGTCTCGGAGGGTCGATCCGGGGCGGCGGGTTCAAGGGGCCAGAGGGTCTCGATGCGTTGGCGAACCTCGTCGGCGCTCACCAGTTCGGTGCGATCCCAGCCGTTCCCGGTGCCGACGTCCATGTATTCGATCAGGCGCAGGATGTGCCCGCTACGGCGAAAGTATCGCGCCATCGGCACCACCTCCCGATCGTTCAGACCCCGCCGGACCATCATGTTGATCTTCACGGGGCCGAGCCCGGGAGCGGCGGCGTCGATAGCGGCGAGGATCTGTGCGGGATCGACGGCGGTATCGGCCATACGGGCGGCAATTCGTGGGTCGAGTGCATCCAGGCTCACCGTGATGCGGTGCAACCCCGCTTCGTGTAGAGCGCGCGCCGCCGGCGGGGTCAGCAACGAGCCGTTGGTGGTAAGCGCGATGTTTTCAATCTCTGGAATTGCGGCCAGTTGCGAGATCAGTACCGGCAATTCGTGGCGCAGCAACGGCTCGCCGCCGGTCAGGTGCAGTCGGCGAACGCCGAGCGCGGTGAACAGCTTCGTCAGCCGGGCGATTTCCTCGAAGCTCAGGATTTCTCTCCGGGGCAAAAAATGGAAGCCGGGACCGAACATTTCCCGCGGCATGCAGTAGCGGCAGCGGAAATTGCACCGATCCGTTACCGAGAGGCGCAACTCTTCGAGGGGCCGCCCAAAGGTATCTTCAATTACCATACACTGCCGGCCCGTTGACTTTCACAGCAATGCCATCCACCTTGTCTTGCAAATATCGGAAAATTGTCCCGGCGGCCGGCTCGCAAAATGCCTTTTCGGCCATTTCGATGGGGATAATACCTTGAATCGAAAACGAACGGGGAATTGGAGATGACACGAGGGACATCGGCGCACGGCGTCGAGGACTTGGTTGCACTCTGCCATGCGCAGCGCGGTGTGGTGGCCCTGGTCGGTGCGGGCGGCAAGAAGACGGCTATGACCGCATTGGCCTCGCGCCACACCGGGCGAGTCGGTCTGGCCACCACGGTTCGCATGCCGTCCCCGGGGAATCCCACCTGGCGGTTGCTTGCCGGGGACGAAGATTTTCTGCTGAATCGCCTGCAGGGGTTGCCTCCGGGGCCGCCGCTGACGTTGAGCCGGCTGTACAAGCCCGGAATCCTGGGAGGTCTGGACCCGAAGCGGATACCGGAACTGATGCGTGCGGGTGGCTTCGATGTGCTCCTGATCAAGGCGGACGGGGCGCGGCATCGGTTCATCAAGGCGCCGGCAGAGTACGAGCCGGTCCTGCCCCCGACGGTGGACACCTTGGTGTATGTCGTGTCGGCGCATGCCTTCGGTGCGCCGTTCGGACCCGAAATCGTCCACCGGCCCGAACGCCTGAGTGCCGTGACGGGACTGGAGCCGGGAGAGACGATCACCCCCGAGGCGGTGGCGCGTTTGTTGTCTTCGCCCGCCGGCGCCCGGCAACGCCTGGGAAGCGCCCGCTTGGTGGTGATCCTGAACCGGGTCGACACGGCGGAGCGCGAGCGCCTGGCGCGTGAAACAGCCCGGCTGGCACTCGAGCGGACCTCGGCGATCTCCCGCATCCTGCTCGCCTGCATGGGAGAGGCCGATCCCGTGGTGGACGTTCTGGAAGGGATCGGGTGAGCGATGAACCCGCGCCGGCGGGTTCGGAAAAACACTCTGCCTGCATTCATCTTTGCGCCGGGGCCGGCGAAAAAGGCGGGCCTCTCCCTTGCGAGGCCCGCCGCGTGGGGATCCCCCCTACCGCGGGGGGATCAGAATGCGGCCTGCATCCACAGGCCGATTTTCTGGTACTTTCGGCTCTAGGCACCGCCGATATCGCCGTTCGAGGTCTTGAAAGGTCCGTTGTCCACCTTATGGAGCACTTGTACGCGGCGGTACATACCGAGCCGCGCGAAGGCGCCGACCACGCGTTCGATGCCGTCGAAGTCGAGCCATTCCGCCGGTTTCAGGAAGTCGCGGAACCCGGGCGGCAGGCAGTAGATGCAGCGCAGATCGCAACGGTCGGTGACCGAGAGCCGCAGGTACTCGATACTTCGGCCGTAAGGATCGATGAGCGCCACAGCGGCTCCTTTCTCGCCCCTCACCCGCAACCCCGAATGCACTTCCGCCTACCGCACATCCCCTGAAACCTTACCTGCGACCCCCCGTGGGGCTCAAAACTTCACCTGGGTCCAGAGGCCCACCTCGTT
>VAPE01002536.1_pt1 | contig 12743 bp, 4 predicted proteins | sample 3393911 | NCBI WGS metagenome assembly VAPE01 (sample SAMN08290436, study PRJNA428436) | hydrothermal vent metagenome | isolation source: Deep-sea hydrothermal vent chimney | place: Atlantic Ocean: South-mid Altantic Ridge | reverse complement strand
TTTTTTATACCTTTGCCGCCCGCAAAAGCTCCTGCTTTTCATGCCCGGATGGCGGAATTGGTAGACGCGCTGGTCTCAAAAACCAGTGAGGTAACACTCGTGTCGGTTCGACCCCGACTCCGGGTACTTTTTGAGACCTCTGTTGATGAAAATCAACAGAGGTCTTTTTGTTTCTGCCGGCACTATATTATCTCAATACAGAGATTTTCAGTGATAAATTTTTCTTTTTCAACTATTATTTCATTAAATTTGCCGTTAAACTAGTTCCCTTTGGTGTCATAAACTATTGCGTAATAAACCATTCCTATGAAAAATTTATTTAAAATACTCCTTTTGTCTCTCTTTTTGATGTCAGGTTTAGCCTCCTTTAGCCAGTCAACACACATCATTTACAAAAAAAGAGGGCACACTAATTATCCTGTAGTTTTGACCTTTACAGGTAATGCAGGTCAAAAGAATTTAACTCCGGCTAATTTTAAAAAATCAAAAAATCTTTATTTTACCGCTACTCCTGTCCCAACCGCTAAAAGACAGTATTTCAAGGAGAGCGATATATCGGATTATTTTACACAAATTAGTATTGAACAGGACGACAATCAGATAAAACAGAATGGCTATTCGAAACAGCTAACCGATGAAAAAGGAAAGGTTATAGGTGTTATTCTTTCATTTCCAATGGAAAATATTAAGCTGTACAATGCTTTTTATTTTGTTAACAAAATAGACAAATCAAATCCTATTGCCCTGCAGGAGAACTTTTTTTCTTCTTTCGATAAGTACAAAAAGATTTTTGGAGAAGCGCAGGAACTATTGGACAATAAAGAATATATAAACGCTTTCGATGTGCTATACCAAATTGAAAGAGAAGCTCAAAATAATCCTGAAATAAAAGCCTATTCGTTCTATTCTAAAGCTACTGTTGATCTTCCAAAACAGGCTATTAAGAACTATACAGATACATTATATAAAGTTTTTTTACAGAAACAGGATGTTTTCTTAAAGGAGAAAAGTAAACCATCGCTAGATAGTTGCAATGCCGTGTTACAGACTTTTAATCAGGGATTTACAATTTTCAAACCTTATTTACAAATAGAGAAAGATGGAATTCCTCAACTGAAAGCACAGGTGCTTAAAATCAGGAGCATAATGGATTTAAAATACAATGCTGACAAGCACACGCTGAAGCAATCCAGCATGGCTTTACTGGAAACAGGCAATTATTCTAACTACAAATTTTATCTCTTTGTTGATGTTCTAAGTCGCATGCTCACTCACATTGATTCTTTAAAGATTATAGATGGAATAACACCATTGGATTTAAATACTTTGAATAAATTTCCTGAAAAAACAGAGGAGCTGGTTAATACCGGATGGTTTAATGATTTTAAAAATCTCACGGGTTTCTTAAATGACAATATCAGAGATCAAAAAATTATTTTTAACCCTGCTATTCTCTCTCACCTGAAACAAATGAGTTCCACAGAAAGGCAACCTTATTTTGAGATTTTTAATGCTTTTAATTCCCTTTACAGCAACCCTCAAATTTTTTATTCCAATATAAACACGGCCATTGTTAAATGTACGGACAGCACACTACTAAGAAATATGGACACCTGGCTGGTTTCCTATAAAATTACCCATGAGCAAATTGATAAAAAATATGTTACGGAAATCAACAGAGGAATCAGACAAATCAATAACGACCAGTGGGCAAAAGCTGAAAATACATTTAATATTATTAAACGTCAGGTAAGTACAATACCGGCACCATGGTTTTATTCTGCAGAAATTAAATTTCATCAAAACGAAGTATTCTCTGCGGAAGCACAGTTCAGTAAAGCCCTTGAGCTTTATCCACATTATCTCTCCCCCCGACTGTTTATTTTTAAAAGTTTGTTATCAGAAAGGCGATACCCTGACCTCCTGACAAATGCGGATACGGCTATTTTTTCTTTCAATATTTGGTATTTTCACTACAACAAAGCCATTGCTTTATTTCATTTAAAGAGATACAAAGATTGCATCAATGAATTATTAACCCAATGTATCTCAAGGAATTCATGGGATTTAAAACAATATTATTTGTTGGGAGATGCTTACCTGCGTCTCAGAAATTTTGAAAAAGCGAAAGAAGCTTATATGAAAACGAGAGAAATTGATCCTTATGCTAATTCCAAGTACTTCAACGGTAAAATGCAGAATCTTTTTAAGCAGCAGAGACTTCACATCAAAAAGAAACCGAAAACATCACCAGTATCGCCTAAGACTGCACCAAATTAGGAACAGCCCTGTCCGCTTTCACCACTTTGTAAAGTTTGTCGCCCCGCCTCAGGATAGATTTTACGGAAAGCGAACAAATATCTCCTTTTTTAACACTTTTCACCGGTTCGAGATCCAGACGGATTTCGGTGAGTGTGTCCTCGTAAACGCCGGTGGTACTACCGATAACTATTATTTTTTCACCTGCTTCCAGCGAATGTGATTCCAGCTTTAGTTCGGCAACACCGATTTTGTTGTAGTAATTGGTGATTTTCCCAATGTAAATCTTTCTTTCGGTAGCCTGATTACCGTACTCTTCGGTCCATTCACCGGTTTTATGTCCGAGATAATAGCCATCCCAGAAACCGCGGTTATACACGCCCGAAAGTTCGGCATTCCACCGGTCTATATTTTCCTGTGTGTATTTTCCTTCAAACCAGGCATTAACGGCTTCCCGGTAAGTCCGGGAAACAACCTTCACATATTCGGGAGAACGGCCGCGGCCTTCCAATTTCAACACACGCACCCCGGCATCAAGAATTTTATCGAGAAACGAAACGGTATTCAGGTCTTTGGGCGACATAATGTATTTGCCATCTACTTCCAGTTCGAGGTCAGATTCAGTATCTTTCACGCTGTATTTACGGCGGCAGGGCTGCAGGCAGGCGCCCCTGTTGGCTGATGAGTTGAGGTTGTCGAGACTGAGGTAACATTTACCGGAAACGGCCATACAGAGTGCGCCATGGGCAAATATTTCAATTTGCACCAGCTCACCTTTCGGTCCGCGAATATCCTGCTCGTGAATGGCGGTGGTAATGGCCCTCACCTGATCGATGCGTAACTCGCGCGCTGTAACCATGACATCGGCAAAGTGTGCATAAAATTTTACCGCTTCGATGTTGCAAACATTGCTTTGGGTGGAAATATGAATCTCCACATCTTTTTGAAAAGCATACTGGATGACCGACTGGTCGGAAGCAATGACAGCCGTGATACCGTTTTCTTTGGCTGCATCTACAATTTTTCGCATGAGCGAAAGATCTTCGTCGTAAATTTCAGTGTTCAGCGTAATGTACGAACGGATGTTGTTTTCTTTACAGATAGCGGAAATCTTCATTAGATCATCCAGAGTAAAATTTTTGGATGACCGGGAACGCATATTCAGATTTCCGATACCGAAATAAACCGAATCGGCACCACCCTGAATAGCCGCCATAAGCGATTCATACGATCCTACCGGAGCCATTATTTCCACCTCTTGTGCAGTCATTGTTAGAATTTTAGGCTGCAAAAATAATGAAACCATGCACATGTGAAGCGGAAAACACCTCCCTGGCGCACGAATGTTTCGCGTGCCTTGAAGTTTCTTACCGAAGGCAGGTTGATATTCAGGTGTTTTCCTCAAACGATTGAAACCGTCCGTTTTCTGGTTTTTTTGTATGAAAACATTTTATCTCTGACTGTTGACGAAACAAAAAAAAATAAACTCTTTGTTTTATTAAAAATAATAATAGTTTTGTTTCGACAAATTAATGGGAAAACAGGGGGAAGTATCATGTGTTCAATATTAGGTATTCTGGACATTAAAACCGGAGCGGAGGATTTGCGTGAACAAGCGCTTGAAATGTCGAAAACCATGCGCCATCGCGGCCCGGACTGGTCTGGGATTTATGTAAACGAAGAAGCTATTCTGGTTCACGAACGGTTATCGATTGTAGATGTGGAAAATGGTGCTCAGCCATTGATGAGTGCTGATGGTCGGCTCGCACTCGCCGTAAACGGTGAAATCTATAATCACCGTGAGCTGGAAAAAAAACTACAGCTCCCTTACGATTTTCAAACCAAATCGGATTGTGAAGTCATTAATGCGCTTTATCTTGAAAAAGGCATGGATTTTCTGGAAGATCTAAGTGGTATTTTTGCTTTTGTACTTTATGATAACAAGGAGCATTCCTATTTTATCGGCCGCGACCATATCGGTATTGTCCCTTTATATTATGGTTACGATGAGATGGGGAACTTCTACGTTGCTTCCGAAATGAAAGCGCTTATCGGACATTGCACCAAAATTGAAGAGTTTCCCCCCGGACATTATTACAGCAGTAACGAGAAGGAGTTTGTCCGCTATTACAAACGTGATTGGGAAGTGTACGATGCAGTAAAAACCAATGCTACAGATAAGAAACAATTAAAACAGGCACTCGAAAATGCCGTACATCGCCAGCTAATGTCAGATGTTCCTTACGGTGTTTTGCTTTCGGGCGGATTGGATTCATCCATTATTGCGGCCATAGTCAGGAAATATTCGCAACGCAGGGTGGAGAGTTCCGACCTGAAAGAAGCCTGGTGGCCACAGGTACACTCTTTTTCCATTGGTCTGAAAGATTCGCCAGACCTGATAGCTGCTAAAAAAGTAGCCGAATATATCGGTTCTGTTCATCATACGCTTGTCTATACCGTTCAGGAAGGACTGGATGCCGTACGCGATGTCATTTACCATCTCGAAACTTATGATGTTACTACCATCCGTGCTGCCACACCCATGTATCTCATGGCCCGGAAGATTCGTTCCATGGGAATTAAAATGGTTTTATCCGGCGAAGGAGCTGATGAAATATTTGGTGGTTATCTTTATTTTCACAAAGCACCCAATGCAGAAGCTTTGCATGACGAAACAGTGCGTAAACTGTCGAAACTGCATCTTTTCGACTGCTTGCGTGCCAACAAATCCATGGCTGCCTGGGGTGTTGAGGCAAGGGTTCCATTCCTCGACAAAGAATTTCTGGATGTGGCCATGCGCATAAATCCGGAAGATAAAATGGTGAAAAATGGAAAAATGGAAAAACACATACTGCGCGAAATATTTAGCGATTATCTTCCCGAAGAAGTGCTGTGGCGTCAAAAAGAACAGTTTTCCGATGGGGTGGGTTACAACTGGATCGACTCGTTAAAAGAGGTTGCTTCCAAACATGTAAAAGACCTGGAACTTGAAAAGGCAGCTTATCGCTTCCCCATCAACACGCCCCTGACAAAAGAAGCCTATTTTTACAGGATTATTTTTAATAATTTTTTCCCGGGTGACCAGGCTGCTAACTGTGTTCCAGGGGGCAAATCGGTAGCTTGCAGCACTCCGGAAGCCCTTGCATGGGATAAATCGCTCAATAATGTGATTGACCCTTCCGGCCGGGCAGTTCAAGAAGTTCACAACAAATCTTATTAAGATTTACAGAACTCACAACCCAAAGGCCGGAAGCAAACAGTTTTCGGCCTTTTGTGGGATGAAACATAACGGTTAACAACCGATAGAATAAAAAAGTAGTTAAAGACTGACAAAGAATAAATTAAGCATTAATTTTGTTTCGTAAGGAAAAGTATTCGACAAATATCTGACAAGCAGATTCAGTACCCTTTTCCGGCGAGATATAAAAAACAATGAGCCATGCGTACACTAAGTAAAACAAAACTGAAACCGGGGGAAGATGCCCTCGCTTTTATTGACCTCTATCGGGCATTACGGTATAAAGCCGAAAATTTCCTGCCACCACACTATATGGATGTGCTGAAAAACTTTTACCGGCTTTGTTATGAAGAGCCGGACGATCCGGTATATCAGCAAAAAGAAATACAACGCCAGTTGTTGGTGTTAAAAGAGGCATTCCCGTCATATGGAGATGTTTCGCTCATGCTGTTTCCTCATGAAGAGTCTAAAGCTTTTCAGTACCGCTCCCGTCTGAATAGCTTTCGCAACAGGCTAATAAACCTTATGGATACCGAACTCATCAATGATGAAAAACAGGAAGAAGCACGAAAAGTGCTGGGATTTCAGGATTTCTCCATGGGGACGCCGCCTTTTACCCGTGCTAATCTGAAATTTCGTTTTAGTATTCTGCTTGGCGAAGAGGTCGCCATGCTTCGCCGTTTCCGTGAAGTACTCGGCATTCATGTTGAACAGGAAAAGCTGCAGTGGAACTATCTTATGGATGTGTTGGAGCAAATGATTGTTCAAAGTGCCCATTACACCACCAAAGCAGAAAAAACGGACTTCCTGGAAAGGATGTCGCAAAGCACTTCTTTTAATGGCCTTAACGGACTGCTGACAACCGTGGTGAGCGGTAGTCCCGAAACGGCTATTAGCCTGCTGAAAGAAGAACTTTTTAACCCGGAACAAGTGGTGGTAGTTGATTATGAAAACGATGAGCAGCTTTTTCAAAAGGTGCAGGAAAATAATACAGCTGTTTTTGCTATTAAAGTTAAGTCGCTTACCCGTAATCCTTTTGGTAACCCCAAATGGTTTCCTTTTCTGACCCGGATGATTTTTGTGGATAATTCGCCCATGGCCATCCGTACCAACATCAGCCTGATATTTTGCTTTCACAACAAAATTATCCAAAGCCTCGACAAAGTACACACCAAAAAACTCGGGGCGCTGGCCAACAGCCAAATGAACCTCAGGCTGATACTCGAAAAAGTAAGCCTGCCCAACCTGCAAAAATTCAAGTCAAGCATGGACAATAAAATTGTTTCATACAAAGAAGAACTTGAACAGCTTAAAAAAGAACAACTTGGCGTAACAGATAACCCGGAAAAGAACCTGAGCCTGTTTAAATTTGATGAATTCTCCCGACAGATTATAAAAGACAAATACGCCCTCTCCAAACTGAGTAACTACCTTGACCTCATCATTCGGTGTGCCGACAGCTCACAACAAAAGATGCTGAACAAGGCACTTATCGAGACATTTGAAGAGCGGACACTACAATATTTTTATTCAGGAAACAAGAAACTGCACATTGCTACCGTAGTGGAAGGTGGCGGCAGAAACCAAATCAAAACTTATGGCGACTTTTTGCTTCAGCGAAAGCTCAAAACCGTCAACAAAGAGATTGTGGATCGCTGCCGTGTTATCCTCAACCTCTATCCTGATACCTATCAGCGTACACTGAAAAATCATTTTCATAAAAACTTCGGTATTAACCTGTTTCTCGAAAAATACAAACAGTACCTCATTAAAGCTGAAAATGAGGCTGATAATGAAGGTAGATTAAAAAATGTACTCATAGACCTCGGAATTCTGGAGAAATACAACACGCTTACGTCTGTAGAACAGCGTATTATCAAAGAGTTTATCAGCAATCTTACCAATCTGAAGAAGACTTCTATCTCAGATGATGTGCAAATGATTATCCGCGATGTACTCTTTGGCAAGGAAGACAAAGTGTTGAAGCCCTACATTCTTTTCAACAAATACTCTTCCTGGGAATACCTCGATTTGTTTCCTACAGATCGTTTCGATATCAATCCTTTCGATCTGGAGATAGGTATTACGCCTGAAGGAAGAATAGATTTCGACAGACTAACCCTCCGGCTCGAACGTATGAAAAACACTTTTCAGATTTTCGATGAAACCGGGAATATCTGGGATCGTTTTTGTGAAAACCTGACCATTGTCATCAACGACCCGGCCAACCCTTCGGGCTATTCTGATTTTAATAACCCTGCATTGTTGCGCTTTATTAAATTCATAAGTACCAGTAAGACAACACTATTTCTTGATGAAGCTTATAACGATACAGTTAAAACTAAAGATCCTGCCGAGCCTAAGTGGCGTACCATATCACGTTACGTGATGGACAATCTGAATCAGAAATATGCCCGGCTGAACATGGTTTCGTCTATTTCCACCACAAAAAATCTGGGTGCAACGGGTGACAGGCTGGGCGCCATCGTAGCCACCCCGGCTAAAAAGGAAGTCATTGAGTTTGCCCGTAAAAAGAACAACAAAGAAACAGGAAATACAAACTCGTTGTATATGCTTGTGAATATTCTGGAAATAGCACAGCAGGCCAAACGCATCAAGAATAACCTTGAAGAAAAATTGCCCCAAAACGCTTCGCGGCATAAAATAAAACGGCTCATCGAACAGTATATCATCAACACCTGTACCGAACAGGCCGACCATAAAAGCAGAGGGAAAAGTGACAGCCACCTGAAAATGGTGTTTGAAGGCAGCCCGCTGCATATTTTCCTGCTGAACGAAATGGTTTCCATCGACAAGCTAAACATGCTGGAGCTTCCCGATGACTTTAAATACAAGGATGAGCCTTTTTTCGCTTATTACCAAAAGCAGTTGGTGGGTGCCCTTAACGGGTTCCGGGTGAACAAAAACTTCCGTACCGAATCGCTGAAACGGCTGGATATTGCCAAAGAAACGGCATCTGCACTTTTGGAAGGCGAAGAGGGAAAATATGCACGGCTGGTGGCTTCTGACGGCTCTTTCCTGCTCAACATACAGCTGAGTTATTTCTTCTCTTTTCAGGATTTGGAAAAATTTACCCAAAAGCTGGCCGAACAACGGGGGATTGCCGTTATTCCTTATCAAACAGGCTTTCTGCGCTTTTCGCTTGGCGGCTATCTTGAAGGCTCAACAGCCTCTTATGATGTTTTCCGTAAAGAGATAAAAAATGCCCTGGAAATTGTTCTTAAATACTGGAAACTCTTTTATGAAGCCAAAAATAATGAAAAGAACAAAGGCCGCAGTACCGATGATTTGTTAGAGGAAATTTTCTATTTACCCTCTGAACGGGCTTTCATTGACCAGGTTTTGAACGACTTTTCCCTGATACGTAATCTTCAAAAGAAACCTTTCCAAAGTCTGCTTATTGATAACCGATGGACACTTTATCATGCTTCACCTGTCGTTAGCGGTGTGAGCATTCACTCCATTGACGATTCACAGAACGCAGTCATTGAGTTTACCGACAACCTGGAGCGTTGCTCCAACCTTCCTGAATTTATTCAGAGCAGAGCATTTACTTCGATTTACGAAAATCTCCTGCCACAGGTTTACCCCAAAATACCGGCAATCAAACATCTGCCCTTCAGCCAGATACTTGCGTACTATGGTAAATCAACCCTGTTGAAATACATTACCAACAAACTGAATTACGAGCCTAACCATTATGTGTTGGATGCCCCGGATGAAGATTTGATTATGGCAGAAATATTGCTGGAAATGGAACGGTTGCTGTTCTCCTCGGGTAAAACCAAAATCATGGCGCTCCGCAGTAGTGGCAATCATCATTCGGATGTAGCCCGGATGGAAGGCCTGAATAGTCTTCTCCGAAAATATATTGAAGAAATGATGCTCCATTTTAACCTGCCGTTTGAAAATGACCCGTCAGCTCCTTCCATGCAGGAACTGATTCAAACCATTCAGGAAAAATTCGTTGAGATTATCGGTGTGGACATGAAAAGTATCGATTTGGACAATTCTTTGAAAACTTTTGGTGATGAAATTTACGCACATCTCGAAGAGGCAGAACTACATCTTGGAAAAAAACTCTTCGGTGACATCAACCGCCGGATACATGAACGGGTGCATTCTCCCGAATTATCTGCCGTACAGCGCATTGCTTATCTCTATCTACTGAAAGAAAAGAGTGCTTTCAAAACAAACATCATCGGTATGTTTAAAGCTTTCCAGCGACAGTTAGATAAGATAGATGACAGGGAAGCCGAAACCCTGATTAATGAATTTTTGTACCGGGCTCTGCCGGAAGAGTGGCATCTGCTTTGGGATGAAGTTTCGGAATATGGAAACAAAAAAGTTCCTCCGGAAGAACTGCATCAGGAAACCCGTTGGTTTGTTCTTTTCCTTATCCAGCTCATGAACAGTACCAAAGCCAACGAGCACTATTATCCATACGTGCATACGGTTATGCGCCTGTCCGAAGCTGTTTTCCTCAAACAAAATTCTGCCATTAATGAAATGGTTCAGCATGGCATCAGTGTTTATGAACATTTTGATATAAAGCAACATACGCTGATTAAAAACGGGGAGGAATCGCTGGAATGGATTCCCCGGATGCTTTCGCAATGCGGTGTGATAGCCACAGAACAAAATGTGCAGACACACACCCGTATTGTCACCGATTCTAAAAAGCGGGAGTTTCCTTACCATCGTCTTGACCGGACGCACGGTGAAGAAAACAAAAAGGAAAAAATCGATGTGCTGGCACAAAAGAATTCCAACGAATACATCAAAGTGCTGGACACACGTCCAATGCCCTCGTTCTTCCAAAACCGTATTCAGCAGTTTATAGGGAACATGGATGCCGGTGATTATCGTTGTAAGATTTTTAATGGCGGACTGGTGAATGAATTATTTGTTTTCCATAAATCCTACATGAAATACCTTGCCGACAATTTCCGGTTGATGCAAAAACAGGAGGTTACTCTCGAAGAGATTCAAAAATTTGTTCCGGATACCATCTGTTTTTACGGTTTCCCCGAAAAACTTATCTCCTTCCCTCAGGTCGGATATTTTGACATTCCGGGACCGCGTGGAAATATCAAAACCATTGTGGCTCCGCTGCGTAAAGAGGCGGATTATTTCGGAAACATCAAAAAGCCACGCTTGACGGTGATGAATGAGAAGATAAAAGAGATGGGAGGCATTCCTATTCACGGCTCTATGTTTGCTGTGGAAGAAGAAGACGGTGCTATTTTCGTAGTGCAGATTAGTGGTGACAGCGGTGTGGGCAAATCGGAAATGCTGGCAGCCATGATGCTGAAATGGATGAAACAAAACCTGACCGGTGTCCGCTCACTGAAAATGATTGCCGGAGACATGCTGCATCTTTTTCCTGACAAGGATGGAAATCTTTACGGCATTGGTACCGAAGAAGGTGATTTCAGTCGCGTTACTGACTTTGACCCGGATTACATAAAATTCTATTATACCCTTTTTGAGAGCGCCTCCGACTCCAACGTGGAAGACCTGAATTCCCGGAGTACCATCAGCGGGCTTTGTGACGTGAGTATTCCTTATAAAATTGACATTATGCTCACGGCCAGTAACTTTGCACGTGAAGAAGCCGGGATTACACGTTATGAAAATCCCGAAAACTTCATTCTTTACCGCAACTCGCACGGCGAACGTAAGGAAAAAGCCACCAGCGGTGATAATCCGAACTTCCAGCGAACGCTGATGCGTTACACCGGCGATAAAAATATTGTGGAGGTGATGGATCGTCATGGTGCTTACATCGACGACGTGCTGGATTGGGAATACGACGATTACACCGGACGTTATTACCTTTGCTCGTCCTACAAAATGATTGACCAGATAAACCTTGAGGAAATGGTCAACAAAATATTCACGGATAAGAAGTTCTGTGAAGGGGACAAAGAGTGGACAATAGTGAATATTGATTTCGATATTATTAAAAACCTCTTTGTGGCACGAGTAGTTTCCGGTGAGGAAGAAAAGCAGCAAATTATTGACCGTAACCTGTTTAACACGCTATTTGATTCGCTGGCCAGCACGCCGGCGGGGCAACCGTTTGTGGCCGAAGAAGGGGAATTTGAAAGTAAGAAGTACCTTGTAGAGGCATTGAAGACAGGTGAAGGTAAAAAAGTGCAGCTCGGTATCCTCTCCACCGACATTGGCCGGAAAGGCAAAGAGATTACCGGCCCTCAAATTGCTGCTGAAGACATGCGCCGCCTTATTCGCGAAGTACGCAACAAACGTCCTGATATCAATGAAAGCAAAAACCGGGTGAAAAGCCTCATTAGGAAAAAATATGGTTCTGTTTTTGCTGTCGTTGAGCAGAATGCGGAAATCGACCGCTACAATTTCTGGTTATGGCAAATGGAACAGATGCGAAAAGCAAAACTGGTACGTATTGACCGTCACGAAGAAGAAATTGACCTGTCGAATCTGAAAAAACGCATCGACAGTGACCGGGAATTTCAACCGATGCTGGTGACGCCGAACATGAACCGTGAACTGTCGGCCATGAGCGAAACTTACCGGCAGTTGTTGCATCTGCCACACATGGATGCGCTTATCGCTGTGTTCAAAAGCTATACAGATGAGGTTTATGTCGCCGACAACTATACCAAAGAGACGCAGGTAAACAACATCATCGTGCAGCTGTTATTATTGAATCGGCATATCCTCAGCGACGACCTCACCAAAGGCATGCTGATGCACAAGGTTGACCGCGAAACTCTTGCTGCTGCAAAAAAAGCGGCACTGGAAATACTCAAAGAAAACGCAAAATAGTTGGTTCAACCCTCTACCATTGCCGCCAAAGACTATTTTTTGGCTGCAATGGTTTCTATTTCCACTAACACTCCGAGAGGTAGTTCTTTCACAGCAAAGGCAGCCCTTGCCGGAGGGTTTTTAGGATAATATTTTCCGTAAACCATGTTCATGGCGGCGAAATTGCCCATGTCGCTCAACAGGCAGGTGGATTTGATCACATCCGTGAAATCATAACCGGACTCTTTAAGGATAGCCCCGATATTTTTCATCACCTGTTCTGTTTGTTCGGCTATGCCGCCTTCTATAACTTTTCCGGTTTGCGGATTGATGGCCACCTGTCCCGAAATAAACAACATGCCGTTAGCCTCCACGGCTTGGCTGTACGGGCCTATGGCAGCCGGTGCGTTGGTGGTATGGATAATTTTTTTCATGG
>VAPE01008581.1_pt1 | contig 12764 bp, 14 predicted proteins | sample 3393911 | NCBI WGS metagenome assembly VAPE01 (sample SAMN08290436, study PRJNA428436) | hydrothermal vent metagenome | isolation source: Deep-sea hydrothermal vent chimney | place: Atlantic Ocean: South-mid Altantic Ridge | reverse complement strand
GCGCTGTTCATTGCGGTTTCAACGCACGAGGACAGGGCGCATCGGGACCTGGCCTGGGTGCAGAACACGGCGAACCGGATACGGCAATGGTACTCATTTCATCCATTGGTACTCGATGCAAGCACGGCAACCTCGCTCCCGGGAGTGGGTCCGCTCGGGCCGAGGGTGATGGCGGCGGCCGGGATCAAGCCATACGCGCGCTCCCGGGTAGAGGTGAGTAGGCTGCTGAGCACGTCATCCGGCGCTTTGCGATATCGAATGATCACCGTGTGGATTCCAAAGCCCACGGTCAAAACGGGCGTGGGGTTCTCCGTGGTGCATGCGCAGGCTTATGCGGAAGTAAGCGGTCTTCCGATCGAGCAGGAGATGGAGACTCGTTCGTGGAAACGCCTGGAGGATCTGACTACCCGGTTGGAGCAGTGGTCGGCCAGCGCGGAGGCGGCGAACGGAACACACAACACGCTGCTCGACTACTTGGAGCCTCCTGGATGCGGTACGGGAAACGGGGCGGTCCCAAGGCTCGCGTGTGCGGCGAATTGGACGAATGCTTCCGCAATGGGTTTCGGGGCGGCAATCGGTTTTGGCGGTCCGTGGACCGATGCCTGGGGCGGGGCGATCCAGGTCTGCAATACGCCGAGTTCGGTTTGTTCGGCCAGTGACCAGGCCCCGCCCTTTTCGATGCGGTTGATGACGACGACGCCGTGGGGCGGAACTCTGACGTTGAGTGCAATTCAACCATTTGGCGGCTGAAAATCGAGGAGCAAAAATGCATTTTGCAGAGTGGTTGGAACAATGGTCAGGGCATTCCGAGGGCTACAGCGATCTCCGTATGACCGAGGGATATCCGTTGGCGGCGCGGGCGAGTGGGATGAGCAATGTAGCAATCCCGGACTCTCCGGTCATTCAAGAGAGGGACTTCGCTCTGCTTTTCGAGGGACACTCGACGGAGCCGGGAGCGTTGGACGAGGATTTCTCCATCACGGTGACTGGACGCCGGTACCGGGTAAATCTCTACCGCGAGCGTGGCAAGCTCGCGGCAAGTCTTCGGTTGCTGCAGGAGCACATCCCGACGCCGGCGGAACTGGGGTTGCCGGAGAAGGCCATCAGGCGGTTTGAACAGCACAGCCAGGGGCTGGTCATTTTCACGGGTCCGACAGGGTCCGGGAAATCGACGAGTACCGTCTCGATGATGATGGAGGCGGCGCGTGAGCGCGGGCTGCATATTGTGACCATTGAGGACCCGATCGAGTATCTGCTGCCGGAGCAAATCCAGACGCAGGATGACACATTGACGACCATTCATCAGCGCGAGGTCGGTTCGGACACGCGGAACTTCCATTTGGCGTTGCGCTCGGCACTACGACAGAACCCGAACATTATATCAGTGGGCGAGGTGCGGGATCGGGAAACCGCGGAGATGTTGCTGAAGGCCGCGAACACGGGGCACCTAGTTCTGGCGACGATGCACACGAAATCGGCCCCAGGGGCGGTCAGCCGGCTCATCGACTTTTTCGAGCCGGAGCGCCAGGGAGCGGTGTGTGCGGACCTTGCCGATGCCATCGTGGCGGTGATCAGCCAGACGCTGCTGCCCTCGACGGACAAGACCGCCAGGGTGCTCGCCTACGAAATCATGACGACCGATGGGGGGGTGGGCCCACAAATCCGGAAGGGGAAACTTGAGCAGATTCCCAACGAGATGCGCCAGGGCGCGGCATATGGAATGACGCGAATGGATGACACGCTCGCCAAGTTGGTAAAAGAGAAGCGGATTACAACCGAGGAGGCGGTCCGCCATTCGTCGAATCCAGAGGAGTTTCGGCGTGCTCTGCTCCTGTAGGCAGCGAGGCATATCGCTGATCGAGATCCTGGTCTCGCTGGCGGTGATCGCGATGATGACCGCATTGCTCTATCCGGGATTCGGTTATTCGGTGCGTTTCGTCGAGCGCATCCAGACAGAAGCCAGGCTGCACGTGCTCGCAACCGCTTTTCGGCAGGCCTACGAGGACAATGCGATCAACGTGGACGGGTTCGCGGGTACATCCGCGAACGGCGGGACGATCTACTTTCCGGGTCAATCCGGTGGGGTTCAAACCTACAGTTTTACTACCGCGCGAGCCGCGAGTCTGTCCAACGTTGGCGGGACGGTCCAAAGCGGATTCCAATACTTGGCGCAGCATGGCGGAGCATCCGCAAAATACTATGCGGTGGATGGATTCAGCAAGCCGATCTGGGTATTCGTGAGCGATACGTTACATACGAAGTGGGACGGATACTCCATCTACTATCATAACGTCGCGTTCGTATCGAGCGCCGGGAATCCGCTCCTGAATCCGGGCACCTCCTTCAACGCATCGACCGGCGCCTTGACATTGGGCGGGCATGACCTGGGGATCGTGGTGTCCGGATTGGCGGTGGAAACGGGTTTGTATCAATCCACGCTGGAAACGCTACGGGAGGTGGCGAAGGTGTACGGCCAGATATTCACCGCGCAGTATTTGAATAGCACGAATCGGGATCCGACGGTGGATTATTTCTCGCTCGCGCCACAGGGAGCTTCACCTTCAGTGGCGGCGCAATTCGACGGGACGAGTCCCATCGCGAACTCGTGCGGCTATTGTGGCGGCTGGTCGTACAAGGGCGACCCGTACCCAGGGAGCGCGGGTATCCCGCAGACGGATTTCAGCCAAGTACTGGTGGATTGCCAGCCGGCGACGGTGCTTGGCGGATTCGCCCAGACGATTGGTTTCGGTTCCGGGCAGTTGAGTTCGGCATTTGGGCAGCCGATTGCAATCTGTAACGGCCCGAATGCGGACGGGCGGGGACGTGAGGCCCGGAACCCGGATTCTGCAAACTCGAATCTGAAGCAGGCGCCCTATACGGCGTTGGTCGAGGCGTGGGCATCGGATCGGGTGGTGTTATCGGTGCCCATAGTGGGGAATTACTGATGTTGGAGCAACCAGGAGGGATGGTGATGCGAAAGACCTTGTCGTGGGTGATGGGCGCGTGCCTGGCGGCGTCTCCGGTGGCTGTGTTTGCGGCAAGCCAGGCAACGCCTGCCGCCGAGGCACCGCCTGCCGCCGACCCGTTCACGAACCGGACGCTTGCTTACGAGCGGATGGAGGAGCAATACCGCGCCTTGGAGATGCAGGCGAGGATCGCAAAGCAGCAGTACCAGATTGCGCGCTACCGCCGGCAAATCGGGGCCATGGGTGGTAGGGCTGGCCGGACAGCGAGGGCGGCGAGTATTGCCAAGAATTCCAAGATCACGCGCCTGAAGGAGCGTATCGATGCGCTCGCGCAGGTAATTGCGAAGATGAACACGAACCATAAGGTTGCTGCACCTCGCTCGGTGAAGGCGGTAAAGGTGGTTTCCAAGCCGTCGAGCTACGGGGTCGTGGCGGTCATGCGCGAAGGCGGGCGGTGGACGGCGCTGGTCCCGCGGAAAGGTGGTTCTCTCGTGACGCTCCGCCTGGGCGCCCGGTATGGCGGCCACCGGGTCGCGAAGGTGAGTTTCGCGGGAGTGCGGCTCGAGGGTGGGCACTGGTTACGAATCCGGAACGTAGCGGGAGTGGTCGCAGTCGAGCCCGCCGCGAACACGGAACATCCGCGGGGAACGAGTAACGCCGCATCAGCCAACGCGAGCATGACGCAATCCCTGCGCTCGCACCTCCTGCAGGAGACGTCTGTGGCCGGGGCACCACCCATCCCCCACGTACCTGGCGCAGGGGCCGGGAATTAACAGCGGCACCGGTTAATTGGGAGGGGCCAGATAGCGATCCACTGTGCGGAGAGCGCGTGGAAAGATGCAGACGCATACACATGCGACCGACGACGCGGGGTTCTCACTTGTTGAGGTTCTCGTGGCCTTTGCAGTGGTATCGATTATCACCACCGTAGTGATTTTCACGTTTAATTCCAGCAAGGCGAAGGCAGAGACAATCATCGACTTTTCGAACGAGGTGTATTCCACGCTACTTATTGGACCTGACATCGAAGGCGTATGCGAGCAAGAGTTGGAGCAATTCGTGTAATGCGGATGTGTCTGCGCGGTGGAACGGGCCTTACCTGAAAAATACGCGAGGTATCCGAGAATCTCTCGGCTCTGGCGGATGGTTCTACATGTACGACGGATGGGGGTGGCAACAACGGTTAATCATGATGTTTCGCACGAGGAAATCGATCGCCATGCAGGCAAAACGTTTACACCCCGGCGGACTACAGGTTCTTTGGTGCAACAGCGCTGGAAGGAATAATTGCTATATCTGGATAACGTATCGATAGCGAAGAAATGCAAATTGAAGGGGAATTTTTGCGATGGAAGACACTGCGGTGGAGACCATTGAGTGGTCGGAGTTGGAGCCTTGGCAATATCGGTTTGCAGCACGCAACGATTATCCGGCCGTGATTCCCTTCCGTGGATTGACGATTTACGCGCCCGGTGGGTTGTACCACCCGTGGCCGCTGTCGAGTTCGCATTTCATCGCAGACCGCCTGCCTTGGATTCGTGGTAAGAAGGTGCTGGATCTTGGGTGCGGAACGGGGGTGCTCGGGTTGTGGTTGGCGGACCCGGAGTACGGGAACTGTGTCACCCTCACGGACATCGACCCGGTCTCGGTGGCGGTAGCCGAGTGCAACGCGATGGCGAATGAGCGGTTCGCACGGGTCGTGCGGGCGGACCTGTTCGATGCGTTCGACAAGGACCGGGAGTGGGATTGCGTAATTTTCAATGCGCCTTTGTTGTGCACCGCCCCGCAAGGGGCTTGCTCCCCGCAAGGGACCGGACACCGGATGGGAACGGACCCGGAGGGACGTGCGACGAAGCGGTTTCTGGCCGAATTGCCGTCCAGGCTGGAGCGGGACGGGGTGGGGTATCTCCCGTGGTCGCGGCAAGTCGGCGCCGATGTTCCACGCCTCTGCCGGGAGCACGGGCTGACGGCGGAGTGTGTGGGCAGGGATTGGCGCGAGTCCGGGCTTGGAGTCCAGTTGCTGGCGATCAGGCGCGCTTGAGGCCGGCTGGGAGGTGTCGCGATGATCGAGGGAACGCAGGAACGCCCGTTGCGGATGGAGGTGACGAAGTTGCGGAGCGAGCTGTTCGAGCGCGTGCTCGGCGGGCTTGCACCGCACGCGCTTCTCCTGGCGCGGGTGATGGGAAAATACTCGAAGGAAGCGGTCGAATTGTCTCCGAACACGGCGAAGGCGCTAAGCCATCCAGACGTGGGCATATTGAGCGTGCCGGTGCCGTTATCGATCGTGAACCGGATTCTTCCGGATGGGCTGTTTTCGGTGTGGGCGATTCCGGGGGAATTGCGCGTTGGCCTGTTGCTCGCGGAGGATATCGAGCGTGTGATGTGGGCGGCACGCCGGCCGGAGCAGAAGCTGCTGGTGCTGCTGGGAGAAGCCTGGGCCGGCGGAGCAGGCAAGTTGAGTGCGGACCCGGGATTTTGCGTCCAACGCCATCCGTATGCGGGGGGCGGTGGCACGATGTATGACTGGCGCTTTGTGGATGCGACGATTGGATTCGATGCGTGGTGCCGGGCGTTGGAGGGGGCAGCCCCGCGGGCCGTATGGTTGGATGCGATCGAGGCGCGGATTCGGCACATCTGGTTTGCGATTGCCAGGATCCTGGCTCGATCCGGATTCCACAACCGGGTGTTGCTCGATAGCGATTCGAGCGGGTGGATAGTCCAGGTGGACGGGGAGGGGCAACCGGACATCGTGTGGGACGCGATGACTCGGTTGGGGCTTCACGTGCGTCACGCGGTCCCATCGAGCGTCTCGCGTTGGATGTACGTCGTCCGAGGGGAGGGGGAACCTGAGAAGGTCACCGACTTCCTCGGCGCCGGATACCGCGTGGATGTGAAGCGATTCGGAGAGATGGAGGAGATTGTCCTGCAGGACGGCGCGCCTCCTCAAGAATCCATATGACCCAGTGCGCAGCAAGCCATTGCCGGGCGGCAGGCCCCGAAACCCCATCTCGATTTGGAACTCCCGGCCCGTGTAATCGCTGCATTACTCACGGCTATCGGCGCGCCGAGCTATCGAGCATACCTGCATAAACTCTCCCGCCGCTAAGCCCTCTGGGCTGTAGCGGGGGTTTCCGGCTTCGGCGACCCATGCGCGGTACCAGGATGGGTGAGACCTGCTCGAGCACGCCGCGGCCGACGAGCAGCGGTTCTTCACGCTGTACTCGACCTACACGGTGACGGTGGTGTGGGTGTGCGGACTCGGGTGTGCGGGTGATACCAGCCAAGGGAGATATTACACGTTGTCGATTACGTCGGTCGCGGGGGGCATGGGGTCCGGATTTGTTCTGGCGGCGGCCCGCCGGCAAATCGCTTACTCCCTGGATTGGGAAGAAAAAAGCCGCCGTCCCTGGCAGCAAGGGGGGATGTGCGGCTTAGAAGGCATAGGCCACGCCGAGGGAATAGCGCACCTGCTCGGTGGTGCTGTTGGGCTCCGTGCCGGTCGTGCTGGTGGTGCTGCCATTGCTGACCACGGTGGTCGGAAGGGCATTCGAGCGACCGAACCCGAAGTAGCGATAGGAGACCCGAGCGAACAGGTGCCAATGGCCGCGTACCCGGTAGTCTTTCTGGAGCGCCACCCCGGCGTAGGTATGGGTTCCGAGTGCGCCGGAGAAGTTGAGCAATCCCGAGGCGTTGATGCCGGGAGCGACCGTGGACCCGGCGTCGGCCGTTGCGGAGGCCACCCAGCGCGGAGTGATTGCATAGAGAAGTTTGGCGCCGCCACCGACGTAGCCGGCCGTGTAGAGTTCGTTGTAGGCGTACGGGTCGTCCTTACCGACGCGCGTCCCGCCGCCAAGGCCGGTATCACCGTGATCGCCGGTGCGGGTGTAGATCTTCGAGAGCCGGTGTCCCATTGCTGTCCCTCCGATGCCTCAGCCGTTGACCACCCGATGTGCCGCCACGACCTCTTGGTCGAGACTGGGAGGAGTGGCCGTGCCGAGGTGCGCGCGGTCGATGAGGTCGTCCCCGATCTGGTTCCCGAACACGGTCCAGCCGGGCGAGACGCGCCGCCCGAACAGTTCCAGGTAGGGTCCGGGGCTGGCCTGCTCAATACGTTGGCGAACGATTTCGGGTTTCGCGGAGTGCTTGGTGGTGGGCATCTCGTCCCAGGACCGCCAGTTGCGGATACGGAACCGTTTGGCGTTGCCACGGATGCCGAGCAGGAGGATTTCGTGGGCCACACGCCAGTAGTTGCCGAGGCCGATTCTGGGTTTGCACCAAATGTACTGGTTGCGGTACTCGAAGCCCCAGGCACGCATCAGGTCGAATGCATGGGGCAGGTGAGAGGTGGTAGTCCACAAATACAAGTGGGCGTCGGTGGCGGCGAGACGGGCGATTGGCAGGGCGGCCAGCTCTTCGAGACTCATGCACCCGTAGTGGCGGGTGGCCGCGGCGCGGGTTCCGCCGTTCCGGTACTGCCAGGGTGGGTCGGCATACAGAGTTCCGAACCGCTCGCCGGCGCCCAGCAAATCCTCGAGGCGGGAGACCGTGCGCCCCGGGGCTCCGCCGGCCGATTCAGAGATGTCGACGCCGAGGAGGCGGAGCGCATTTACCCGTTCGGGCCGGAGCTTTCCGATACGGGCGCAATATCGCTGATTATTCAGCCAGAGCCCGAGCGGGCCGGAGCGCACCGGCACGCGGGCGTGTCCGTGGGCTTTGGTGAACGCGGCCAGTTCGGCCAAATGTTTGTCGAAGGTTTTGTGGGACATATCGAGTCTCCGATTTCGGTCGACTCCCATTGTCCGCACTTCGACGGAAACGCAAGCGAGGAAAAACGATCAACTGAGGCGGTTAATCCGACCGGGCGCTCCGGGCGATGGGGTGTGTTGCAGCATCCTTCCGCTGGCTGCCGGACCGAATGAAGCCATGGACCTTGCTCCGCCCCCCCGGAAACACGGGGGGGATTCTTTCTCGTGGCTGCTAATTTCCTCAAGATTCCAGCCCCGTGCGCCCTCGGCGGTGTGCTGGTTCGCCCCCCCCCCGCAGTGGGCCGCTACGTGGCGGTACGCTGACGGTGTTGTACGGGAAGAACGTCAAGGGGTGGATGGATTTTTGGAGAACGCATTGGAGAACGCAGAATAAAATCAAACACATAAGAAGATGGATTCGCCGGCGCGAGTGACGGCAACATAGAGGGTGCGATGGTACTGGTCGGCAGCGATGCGGATCATTCCGTGGAGATTGGCTAGATTGATGATGGAGCGGATGCCCGTGAGGGCGCGGCGTCCTTGTCTCGATCAGCGTCCACCGCCGCTCTAATTCGTTGGGAACAGGGAAGCTTACCCCCCTGTGTAGAGGTCGAGTATCGGGAGGGGTCGGGGTCCGAGAGGTTGGTGAAATTCTCAGATCGGCAGATCTTTTATTTTAAGGTAAGATGATGCTCATGGACAACTCAACCCGAACATCCGTGACGCAGTTCATGGAGCGGATTTCATCTCAGTACGACGTGGCGGGATTCATCCTGTTTGGAAGTCGTGCTCGCGATGATTTTCGCCCTGACAGCGACGCGGATGTTGCGGTTCTCATCAAAGGTAGCCATGGCGACTTTGTAACAACGAAACTCGCTATGGCGGACATCGCCTTTGACGTCCTGCTCAATACTGGGATCAGAATTCAGCCATTCCCGATTTGGGAGGATGAGTGGGAACACCCAGAGTCTTACCCCAACCCGCGTTTGCTGGAAAATATTGGGCGCGAAGGGTTGCGTCTTTGACAGACCTTTTAACAAAAGCAAGGCGTGCCGCTGCATCGGCAAGATTACTGCTTGAGAATGGTGACCTGGATGGGGCCTGCAATCGTGCCTATTATGCTATGTTTGATGCGGCTAGGGCGGCGCTCTTTGCCAGTAATGCATCGCAATCCGAAGAAATACGCACGCACAGTGGATTAATTGCAGCGTTCAGCCTTCATTTTGTGAAGACTGGTCATATTCCGGTTGATCTGGGTAGGGCGCTTAATAAGGTCGAGGAACTGCGCTTGATTGCGGACTATCGGGGCGATTCGGTTGATGCAGACACGGCAGCATGGGCTGTTAAACAAGCGATAGCATTCGTTGACCACATGCAGACAGTTGTTACGCCGTCTTCGTGAACTACCCGGTCATAAAGGGCCGAGATTCCGGCGGATAAGCCCCCGCACGGTTTGCTTTCGCGCCCCACGTCTTACCGAGGTCTGTGACAATACTAAGCCGCAGTGCCCCGATAAGGGGGGACGAATCCCGGTTTGATCAAAGATCATTCACGGCAACAAGGCCGCAGTGGATTGTGCTCTGCAAGGGGTTGCCACCTGCAAGGGGTTGCCCACCACCAAGTGTCACCCCTGAACCACGATCGCCGTGAGATTGTCGAGTGGGGCACTCATCTTCTCGGCGTACCTCTTGGCAAGGTGTACCAGATCGGAGGGCCCACCGCCGTGCCGGACGAGATCCGCCGCTTCCCGGCATCCGGTCCACATCGCATCGGCCGTATCGGTCGCCGGCCAAGTACCGCACCGTATCCCATCGGTGCCGAGCAACAGCAGGGCGCCCGGAGGGAAGGGGTGGGTCGCGATAAACGGTAAGCGCAGCAGCAGTCCTTCGAATTCCGTATCTCCGATTGTGCGGGTCAAATTGACGCCGCGTTGTCCGTAGGGTTCCCATAGGTAGCCCTGGGAAATGGAGGCCCTGCCCCAGTCACCATGCCCAATCCGTCGACGGATAAAGGCCACATCTTCTGGACACAGGGCCACATTGTGCTGCGGAGTGACAACCGGCTCGGTGGTCTGCGGGTCGAATACCACCGCTGGGGAATCCCCCAGAACCGCGATGGTGATCTTTCGATGGTCCTCGTCCTGGCCGTCGATCAGCACCGCCGACACCGTGGTGCCGGACCGCTCCTTTCCCAGGTCGGCCACTAATCCGCCGATCACATCCCGCAGGGTATCCTCGAGGTTGCCGGATCGCTGCTCCAAGGCCGTTGAAAGTCTTTCCAGAAACGAGATCGAGCAATCCTCTGCTGCCTTCGATCCACCATGGCCGTCGAACACGGCGGCCGCCAGGAAGGTTCCGACCCGGCCAATGCAGAAGCGGTCTTGCTGGGTGCTGCGGTCCCCAATCTCGGAATAGGTGGAATACTGGAGCATTGGACTGTCCTGATGGAAAGGGTGGTTTTCCAATTCTGCTTCAGAATCACCTTATCGCAGTCGTCTAAAGAGATTTTATCGAAAAACTTGGAAATGCAAACGTTGAACCCTACCCTAAACAGCCGGACTTGTCGCGGCACCCGGTCAATCCCGAAGGACTGGTGGCCAAAGCGGGTCGAATCAACCCCGGCACGTACCTGAACTCATCTCGGCCCGGTGCGGCACGGATGCTACGACCGGACCGGGAAGTCGAGGATTCGACACCCACGCAGGTGATCGGCTTCCCGGGAAACCCAGAGCCGAACTTCTGATTCCGCCGCACTCAGGACGTACTCGGTTACCCCCTCTTTCCCGCCTTTGGACTGCGTAAGACGGCGCATCAACTCTCCAAGGAGTTCCCCATCGAGACCAGTCCACTGCCTGACCTTATTTCCATTAAAGCGACGTTTGGCCGCGCGCATCTTCTCGAGGTCTCTCTTCTCCCGCTGCAATCGTCGCTTGAAACGGGGAAACATGTTTTCTGCGAGAGACAGGAAGTCGATATCGGCAGTCTCTCCTTTCTTGGGCGCTTGGTGGTCCTGGATCCACGCCAAAAATTCCCAATAGGTCTTTCTTTTTCGGTCGCTCACTCTCGCCGCGTGCGACCGGTGCTGGAGAGGAAATACCTCCGGGTCGAAGTAGCTCGAATCCGCCACGAACCGGAAGATATCCACCAGGGTGTCGAATCCCCGGCGATATCGGAGGGCATCGAAACCCAGGAAGGGGAGCGCAGCATCGAAGTTGCGGGTTACCAGCACATCGGATACGTGGTAATCGCCCTCGCGCAGTACGTAAAAGAGCCCACGGTGCCCGAATTTGAAGCCGACTTTCCTCGCGATCCGCCCCATCAGGTTTCCAAGGTCATTCCAGGAAAAATAGTTCAACGAAAAATCGAACTGGTCTTGTGGCGCAAGGATCAGGTCCACCTGCAGGCCATCGGCCCCAAAACTGGCCACCTCCCCATTTCGGACGATTTCACCTGCCAGAAGCGCGGAGGATGCCATGGGGATCCAATCGGGGCCCAGTCCATCACTTTCCACGAGAACATCGAAGTCCCCAAAGGAATCCTTGGTTCGGTAAAACGGCACCGGACGAATCCGAGACTCAGGGAGGGCTCCGGCGAGTTGGTCCAATATCCGTCGCGCTCGCGGATAGAATTCCTCGGCCGGGAACCGATGGGCGTTCCGAATTGCGTGTCCCCCCATCAGCCGGCATCCCCGGGATTGCCGGGTTCCCGCTGCGCCGGGGCAACCCGGAGGTGTTCTGCGTACAGGGTGCCGATCTCGGCATCGTCGAGCCCGGGATGCTCGCGCAGTACGCCGTCTCGAAACTGCAGCCAGTCGAATTCCGCGCCGTCGCCGCGCCCGCGCAATTGGGCGGCAATGCTGCGCGGGTCGTGGTGGGCGTAATCGGCGATGGGTTTAGGTTGTTTCATCCGATTCGGCCTCCTGCGGATTAACTACGATACCCACCAAATGGGCGCTTGCGTCAAAGGCCAGTTGCACGCCGCAAGTGGCCTTGACATATCGGGCCGGTTGACCGTCATCGCGCAGGGCGATATACAGCGGCGCTCGTGGAACGACCCGTGTCAGCGTATCGAAATCGACTGCAGGCGCGCTTTCCACCCGTTCTGACTCGGCGGTATCACACTCCACCAATGGAAGTTGGCTCTGCTTCGCCGGGCCGACATACCAGAAGAATTTCTTCCCGGGTCCACCGGAGCAACCGAGTTCACCGGATTCGACCAGCACGTAGAGCTGCTGAGAAACCTCGTGGCGGGTCCATTCGCGGCAAGCGGCGGCGACCTCCGCCTTGGGCATGGGGCGGGCCGCGTCGGAGAGCAGCGTCAGGATGAGATGACGCAGTAGCCGGCCCTCGCCGCGGGAGACCGGGTCGGTCTTCCGGTCGGCCTCCAGTATGGCCTGAACGGCCTGGATCGGAGGGCGTACGCCGGAGCACAGGCGGTAGTACCAGCGCCCATTGAGAATAAACACCCGCTCAATACGCCGCGCCCGGCGCAAGCAGTAAATCTGCTGGGAGATTTCGTGCGGTTCGCGAGATTCCGGTACACCCCGGGTGAGTTCCTCGACACACAGCGGAATGCTGCCCTCGGACAAGGAAAGCGCGGCGAGGATTTGTTCCTGGAGGAGGGTTCCATGCGAAGTGGTTGATTGATTAGGTATAGGCATAGCGGTTTCGTCCTAAGTCAGCGATATCTCCTGACTGATCTTCCAGATCCACGCCAAAATGCAAGCGCGATAAACGCGTGATCCACGGTGGTTATCGCGAATAACAGCGCATCCTCCCGAAGCGGCACGGGATGTCGCCACGGTACGGTGTAAGTTCTGGGTGAATCTGGAACGCCGAGACTACGAGGCTGAGCGCGCCGCCGGTGGGGGTACCCCGGACTCCTGGGTGCTGGTGGGGCTGTGGTTCCACAACCTGCGCCATGATGCCACGTCGCTCCTGTTCGAGCGCGACCTGAAACCCATGGGTTTTGCGGCCATCACGGAGCACAAGACCCTGCAAATGCCAAGCGGTATACCCACCTGCGGACGGAGGACCTGGCGATTCTGCTGGGAT
>VAPE01006570.1_pt1 | contig 12792 bp, 6 predicted proteins | sample 3393911 | NCBI WGS metagenome assembly VAPE01 (sample SAMN08290436, study PRJNA428436) | hydrothermal vent metagenome | isolation source: Deep-sea hydrothermal vent chimney | place: Atlantic Ocean: South-mid Altantic Ridge | reverse complement strand
GTCTAAAGTCTAATCGGTTTGATATAGTATAACTTTCTTTAAATCAGCCAATAAATTCCTTAATTCCCCTTCTTGAAGGGGCGTAGGGGTAGGTTATTTTAGTTATTTATTGGCTGATTTTTAGCTTGTTATAATTATTTTTAGCTTTAGACTTTAGGCAACTTCGTTATTAACTTTGAAAACTGCAAGTATAATGATAAAATAATTCAAAAAAACTGCAAAAACCATGTTCAAAACTGGTTATAAATTTAAGGTACTATTATAATAAGCGATAAAACCTATTAGTATAAAAATATTTTATATTGTATTTGACTTGATCTTAATAATAATTTTATGCAAAAAAAAGCATTAAAATAAATTATTTAATTAAAAAATTTGCATTTTAAAAATAATTATTTATATTTGCATCCAAAATAATGTATTTAATTTCTTTCTCAAAAAGCGTTCGTTAAAAAAATTATAGAGATGATGCAAAATGACATATTTTTTAAAGTGAGACTTATATTTACCCTTGCCTTGGTTTTTTTGATTTTTTCGTACCGCAAAAGGGGAGGAAAAAAGGTAGCGGAACTTTTTATTGGCGATTTATATGCCAGTATTATTCCTCCGGTAAAACAATTACGGAGTTTTCATGAAATTAATCTTCAGTCTGGAGAAAGTCGTGTGGTAAAATTCACTATAAACAAAAGAAAACTTGGCTTTTATTAACAAAAATTAGAATGGGTCAGCAGATACTGGCGTTTTTAAAGTTTATGTAAACAATTTAACAATTAAATTTTATCTAAAATGAAAAACTTAATTATTTCTAAAAGACCACCTTAAAATCCGGGCAAATTGAATAGATTGTTCAAAGCCTTTTTTTAACTATCAAATGAAGCATCCGTATTATAATGAATGTTAAAAACAATATTATTAATAAATAATTTTACTTGTTATGAAAAAAATTTTATTTTTTGTCTTTTTACTTGGGCTAAACCTGCAAATTTTGGCACAAGTAACCATTCAGGGGACAGTAAAGTCTGCTGCAGATGGAAGCACTCTTCCTGGAGTCAGTATTTTATTAAAAGGGACTACTACAGGAACGGTAACAGGTTTAAATGGACATTACACCCTTTCCGTTCCTAAAAATGGGACCTTGGTCTTCTCTTACGTTGGTTTTAAAACCCAGGAAATTTTTGTTGGGAACCAGAAAACTATCAATGTAACTCTTAGCCTCAAAAGTGTAGGATTAAACGAATTGGTTGTTGTCGGTTACGGCTCACAGAAGAAAAAGGATGTTACCAGTGCCATTGTTGTTATTCCTTCCAAAGAATTGGAATACAGGCCAAATACTCAGTTCGGTAATTCAATTGAAGGGAAAGCGGCAGGTGTTCAGGTGATCAGGTCTTCAGGCGAGCCCCAGGCAGGTTTTTCTATTAGGATCCGTGGTGTATCATCCATTACTTCCGGGAGTAGTCCTTTATATATAGTTGATGGTGTAAAGGCTTTTAACACAATAGAAATAAACCCATCTGATATTAAGAGCATTACAATTTTAAAAGACGCAGCAGCTACTGCCATCTATGGGTCCGAAGGTGGTAATGGCGTTGTATTGATTACCACCAAAAACGGCAGTAATCATAAAACACAAGTCAGTTTCAGCTCTTCTGTGATGATGTCTCAGGTATGGAAGAAAATGGCTGTTTTAAATAGTTCTCAGTTTAAAGACCTTGCACTTGAACTGGGACTACCATCAATCAACTGGAGTTTATATAATACAAACACTAACTGGCAGGATTTGATTTTCAGAAATGCAATAACCCAGAATTATCATCTTTCAGTATCAGGAGGAAATGATAAAACTAATTTTTATTTATCCGGGACCGTACTCAATCAGCAAGGTGTTGTTTTAAATAACAGCGTTAAAAGAATTTCTTTTAATCTCAACCTCGATCACAGAGTAAGCAAATTTTTTAAAGTAGGCACTAATGTTACATTTGACAAATGGAATGATGTTTCTGTTCCGCAAAACGATAAAAATGGTGTCATAACCAGATTATTGACGGCTGTTCCCATAATTGGGGTCTGGGATACCAAAAATCCTGACCATTATGCAGTGAATCCTTTTATTCCCGACTTGGAAAATCCAGTGGCTACTGTTTATCAACCTGCAGTAATGTGGGCTCATTACAGGTTCCATGGAGGTGTTTATGGCGAAATAAATATTTTATCTAATTTGAAATTCAAGAGCCTTTTTGGTTTTGTACACAGTAACGGCCTTTATACTTCTTTCCAGAATCCGACTCAGACAAGCTGGGGCCGCTCCATGGATGGCTTGGCTGAGGAAAGTACTAGTGAATTCACCTATTGGAATTCTCAAAATACACTGAATTATACTCAAAACTTCGGTAATAATAACTTTACTTTTTTGACCGGGTTTATTGTTTCCCGAGAATACAGCCGTTCTTTAGATGTTAACTCTCACGGTTTTGGTGGTAGTTCAGCGGTAAAAACCGTTACAGCCGGCACAGTCCAAAGCGTACCGCAAGTATCAATTTTTACTAAATCTAACGCTTCATTTATCGCACGATTAACTTATTCATACAAAGACAAGTATTTGCTGACTTCAAATTTCAGAGCAGATGGGTCAGGACAATTTTCTTCATCAAACAGGTGGGGCTACTTCCCGTCCTTTTCTGTCGGCTGGCGTATATCAAATGAAAATTTCTTTGAAAACTTAAAAAAGGTCATAAATAATCTGAAACTACGTGTTGGATGGGGGATAGTTGGCAATGACAGAGCTAATCCCTATGCTTGGTATGGCTTAGTTGATGAGGGAATCTATGCTATGGGTGGTGTTATTCATAATACTTTTGTTCCGATGACACTTGAAAATAAGTCATTACGTTGGGAGAAAGACAAACAATATGATATTGGTTTGGATATAGCTCTGCTGAAAAACAGAATAGCGATAACCACAGACTATTACAATAAAAAAAGTACTGATCTTTTATTGTACGTACCAATTCCTGCCAGTGTGGGAATACCTGGTAATGTGGCATTACAAAATGCAGGAAGTCTTGTTAACAAAGGATTTGAGCTCCAGATCGGTTCCAAAAATATTATTAGTAGTAACTTTACCTGGAATACCAATTTCAATATTAGCTTCAACAGAGGAAAAGTATTGAATATAGTCGGGACAATCATTCACTCCGGAAACATTAATCCGACCGGTAAAACCTATAATCTTTCAATTGTTAAGGCAGGCTTGCCGTTGGGCACATTTTGGGGTTATATATCAGAAGGAGTTAATCCGGCAACAGGGATGATTAAGTATAAAGATCTTAACGGTGATGGCGTAATAAATTCTTTGGATAAAACCGTGATTGGTAATGCAAATCCTAAATTTATTTATGGTTTGACTAACTCATTTACATATAAGAATTTTACGCTGAATATTTTCTTACAGGGGGTGCAAGGAAACGACATTTTTGATGCCACTAAACTGATTACCGAGTCTATGAGGTTAGGCATGAACCAATCTGCAGCGGTTCTGAACAGGTGGGAGAAACCGGGTGACAAAACGACTATCCCAAAAGCTATTTTAGATAATGTATCTAACTCACAACCTTCGTCCAGATATATTGAGAATGGTTCTTACCTGAGGATTAAGTCACTCACAATTGGTTACAACTTGCCAAAAAGACTTCTTGATAAGCTTAATGTAAAGCGGCTCATGTTATATATTACATCTGACAACCTCCTTACTTTTACAAAGTACTCAGGTTTTGACCCTGAAGTGAGCGCGTTTAGTTCTTCTCACCAAGGTTATACAAATCAAAATACAGCACCTGGTGTTGATTACGGCACATATCCTCAATCACGAGACTTTATGTTCGGAATTAAAGTCACTTTCTAATCATTAATATTTAAAATTAAAAAAAATGAAAAAACATATATTATATATCGGTTTCGTGTTGATTTTCCTATCAACGGGATTGTCTTCCTGTCAGAAATTTCTGAATGATGTCCCTCAATCGGAACTTACAACTGGAAATGCTTATAAATCGGCAAATGCTATAGAAAACGATCTTACCGGTATTTATTCTATTTTTTATACTGATTATTATCAATGGGAAGATGTAATGCTGAGCGATGTTCGTTCAGATAATGCTTATCCCGGCGGCGGCGGAGACGAAACATTTGTTGAGATTGCTAATTTTACAGTACCTCCAAGCAGCAGCCATGATTTTTTATATTGGTGGGGGCAACCATACCAAGCCATTGGCATGGCTAATATTTTATTAGATAAAATTAATACAGTTACCGATCCTGATTTAACTGACACCCTTCGTAAGCAGATCATTGGTCAGGCAAGTTTTCTGAGAGCCTTTAACTATTTTCGGCTGGTAAAACTGTTTGGTGGAGTTCCTCTTGAATTGCACTCAAATACTGCTAATCCTGCTGTTACAAGAAAACCAAGAGCTTCTGTTAAAGAAGTTTACAATCAGATAGTTACAGACCTGCAGACAGCAGTGGAGGATCTTCCCTATTCTTATGGTAATCGTGCCACAAATAAAACCCGTGCTACAAAAGGTGCTGCAAATGCTTTACTGGCAAAGGTGTGGGCACAGAGACCTGAAAAAGATTATTCTAAGGTACTTAAATATTGTAATGCTGTCATTAAAAGCCCTGCAGGATATGCATTAGTTCCAAATTATTCTAGTTTATTTGATGGAGTCAATTACTTCAATTCAGAAGCTATATTAGTCATTCCTTTTGTGGCAAACTCGGATGCTTCAAATTGGGGCGTTCAATTATATCTTGCTCCTGAAGATGGCTGGCAAAAATACTGTGTTCCTTCAAAGAATCTGATTGCTGCTTATGTTAAAGAACACGATACAGTGAGAATGAATAGCAATATAATCTTTTATAAAGACCTTCCGTGGTCTGATAAACACTGGAATCCTTGTGCCAATCCAGCAGACTCTGTTCCTTTTAATTACAAACAAAAACATCCTGCAGACTGGTCCAGTGGCGATGATTATTATTTATTACGCTTGGGAGATATCATACTACTAAAAGCAGAAGCACAAAATCAATTAGGTGATTTGGCAGGAGCAAAAACCACTCTTAATTTAATACGTCACAGAGTACATCTTCCAGATGTGGTTGCTTCCTCACAGGCAGTTATGAAAAAGAAAATTCTGCTTGAACGCAGGCTCGAACTGGCTTTTGAAGGAGATCGTTGGGATGACCTTGTAAGGGCAGGTGTTGCCAGCTCTACTATGAACACTTTAAATGTCTACAGTTATACCTGCGAAGGAGGTAAACCAAGTGCCCCAATAAGATTCAATTACAAAGTTGATAAAGATCATTGGGTTATGCCAATTCCGCAGGCGGAAATTGATGCTAATCCTAATTTGGTCCAGAACCCAGGTTATTAGTATCCAATGGTTTATCATTCCTCCTTCAACCTGAGAAGAAGAAACTTTTTTAGCTATATTAAAAAATCAAGAAGATGTTTTCAATTAATTACAAAATACTTGGCTTTATTCTCATATTACTTTTTGCCGGATGTAGTAGTAGTTTGAAAAAAAACCAGAATCAACCTGCTCAACCTGCTGCCCATTCACTTGGAATTATTCCACTACCTTCTAACATTAAGTTTTTGACTGGCAATCTAGTCATTGACAAAAACACCAAATTTGTAAGTGATGATAACTTTGTTTCAGCAAATAAAGTTATAAATAATGTATTAAATCAAGTATTAAGTGATAGAATTAATAGTACAGCTGATACTACCGGCAAAGTAACCATCAGGTATGTAATGAATAATACACTTAATGTGGAGGGATATCAAATTCATATTTCAGACAAAGGTATTGAACTCATTGTCAAAACACCACGTGGTGCATTTTATGCTGCTCAAACGCTTAGTCAGATGATATGGCATGCAACTCATGGGATAAAGAACACTTCGATTAAACTGGCGTGTGTGAACATTAGCGACACCCCAAAATATGCCTACCGAGGTTTTCAACTTGACGTTGCCAGACATTTTTTTTCAAAGGAATTCTTAATGCGGATCATTGATTGGTTGTCTTACTATAAAATCAATAAATTTCAACTACATTTAACAGATGATCAAGGTTGGCGAATCGAGATTAGTCAATATCCGTCACTGACCAAAATAGGTGCATGGAGGACTTTCGATAATAATGATTCAATCTGTATGGAGAAAGCTCAGACGGACCCAAAGTATACAATTGACAATCGCTTTATAAAAGTTATTAACGGGAAAACCGTATATGGCGGGTATTATTCTAAACAGGATATCCGGGAAATTGTTAAATATGCCCGTGAGCATTTCATTGATATTATACCCGAAATTGATATGCCTGGTCATATGTCGGCAGCAATTAGGGCATATCCATTTCTCTCATGTACAGGCTCTGTAGGTTGGGGTAAAGAGTTTTCATATCCTATAAGTCCATGTAAAGATAGTGTAATGAATTTCTGTCACAGTGTATGGGACGAAATTACTGAACTTTTTCCTTCCACGACAGTACACATTGGTGGAGATGAGGTTGACAGAAGCGCATGGGCGGCATGCCCTGAATGCCAGAATTTTATGTTAAAAAATAACTTGCACAGTACGATGGGTATTCAGAATTATTTTGTCTCCAATATTCAACATTATCTTGAATCAAAAGGCAAAACAGTAATAGCATGGGATGATGTAATGGATGGGAAAGTCGATAAGAATCTGATTATTATGTATTGGCGCGACTGGCTGAAAGACATACCTGAAAAAGCTGCCAGTAACGGAAACAGTATCATTCTTACCCCATGGACGATATTCTATCTCAGTAGTGAAAATGACACTGATGAATCTCTTAAGGATTTGTACAATTATGATCTTAATTCTGTTTTTGCTTCTGATGTAGTTAAAAAAGTTATTGGCTTGCAGGGTTGTGTATGGACAGAGGAGATACCATCAGAAGCCATGTTTGAGTACAGAGTATTTCCCAGATTGCAGGCGCTCTCTGAAGTTGAATGGGGAACTGACAAAAACTGGAATTCGTTTAAAATACGTCTTGAGACACATTTAAAGTATATGGATTCAAAACATATTATTTATCGAAACCCAACTTGGGCAACTTGGACTAAATGAGCATGAAACGGTATAAAATATACAAAATCGAAATATTTTCAATAATTTCTATTTACTAACTTTTAAAATTTATTATTATGAAAAGAATTTTTACAACAATTGCAATTTTAATCATTGCTACCGTTGCATCTTATGCACAAGTGACGGTTACCTTTCATCTTGACATGAGAGGAACAAACTTCAATTCTTCCACGACTGATCTTTATATCTCCGGTGACGCTGCAGGAATTGACTGGGCAACACCTGGCTCCAATCCAAGTCTTCAGTTGACAGATACGACAAAGATAAATGATTCCATTTATTCTGTCGTTCTGCCAAGTGTTGATTCAGGTTATTATTACATGGATTATTACAAGACCGAAAAAGGGGCAACAGAATGGGGACCGGAATGGCCAACGCCTTTGGGACATGATAGAATGTTATATATTGATGGTAAGCATAATGTTGTCGTAAACGATAAATGGGGTGAAGTACTAACCGTTACTCTTAATGTGGATATGAATCAGGTAACTACTTTTGATTCAACAACGCAAGATGTATATATTGCAGGCAATATCTACCCAATGAGTTGGGAAACAGCAGGTACTAATCCAAAATTCAAACTCAAAGACACTAATCATGATGGCATTTACTCCATTGCGTTTGATTCTATCTCAGGGGCTGATTTTTTCTATAAATATTATTTAGTATCGGCCAGTGATACCATTCCGGAATGGACAGACAGTCAACAAGGATGGAGAGTGTTGCATGTGTCTGCTCAAAATACTCATATTAATGACACTTTTGGGCTCGTAACTACTGGTATAAATAATATTCAATTTAAAAATATACGAATTTACCCCAACCCTTCCTCTGGCCGGTTCACGTTATATACAGATCGGGATTATAAGGTAAAGGTCATGAATATGCTGGGACAAACAATTTTATCCAAACAAGTATTTAAGGGAAACAACGTGTTCAACCTGACAAATAATCCGACTGGAATTTATTTTGTGAGAATACAGTCAGGCACTCATGCAAAAACATTTAAAGTAATTGTCCGTTAGTACCATCATAAGTTAACAATCCTACGTCCTGCGCAGGATTGTTAACTTATGATATGAAAAATATTTGCAAAACAAGGCTGTTTCAGAGTTCCCTAAGATTTTTTGGATATTTCGGTCATATTGTGCCAATGATTCCTGACATGTTGTGCCACTAAAAGCAGATGTAATTTCAAGACCAAAATTAAAATACAAACAAAAAGTCGTATTTGTGGTTTGAATTCATATTATGAATATTTTATTAAAAAAATCTTATTGTAAATTTTTCTCTATAATTGTAATTCTATTGTTATTAATTTTTCCTGGGCTTAGTCTGAAAGCCCAGGAAAAATTACTGATTGATGATAATTTTCAGAATATTTCTCAAAAGTGGATACCGTTTGCACTTGAAGGGAATATGTCTCAAATATCCAACCAAAAGGAACTTTTGAAAATTATTTCTGATACTTCAAGTATAGCCGGAATATATAATAAAACACCATTGTCGGGACAGTTTGTAGTCGATGTCGATTTTGCCAAGGATAACAACGTCATGGTTGCTTTGTTTCATAAAAAAGCCGATGGAACCATTGATAAGGAAAATTATTCGGCCTTATGTGTTGAAAATACCGGATCCTATGTAAAAGTTTTTCTTACTGATAAACAAAATGGTGTAAACGACGTTCTTGATAATACGCATCAGGTTAGTGCTGGTAAATATTCCAGTAAATTGGATGGATCTGTTTATTCCATACCCTTTCACGGTACTAACAAAAAAATACGCATTTTACATGATGAATTATCTGGTTTTTTCCATTTCTATTATGCTGTGAAAGCAAAAATAAATGGCGTTCAAAAATCAGGTTGGATGGAAATTTTTCCTTCAAAGGAATGGGGACCAAAAAATCAGGAATACCTGGTTGGCCTTTTGGCTAACAAGGGAGAAATTGTTTATCACCATATTACAGTCAAAAATGTCCCTACTACAGATGTGAGTGATCTTACAACTGGTTTTGCTGTAAGACAACGGGAATATACTTGGTCAGGTTATCAGGGAAACGCTATAGTGGTAACGTTCGGTAATGAATTCCCTTTTTGGAATCGTGATTATAAATGGGTTTTTTGGGATCAGGCTAATTATGTTCCAGTATGGCGTTTGTCCAACGATTTGCAATTTACGTATGAATTTGTTGAAGAATGGGGCGGTGGTCATCATGGTTGTTATGAACCTATGTCTGATCGCTTGCTGAGATATAGCTATGCTGAGATATTGGAAGATAATGATGTTAGGAAAGTGATTCATTGGCATTATGCACTCATTAATGCTAACTATCAATATCCCGATGACTGGGTGGGGAAACAAATTCCTGAAGTTGACGAATTTTACTATGTTTATCCGGATGGTCAGATTGTCAGGCGAATATTGTTCTTCCCTAAATTAGACAGTGACTACCGATCCTGGCATGAACTTACTGAAATGATTGTAATAGCCGGTGACAAGTCAAACCCCTCAGATAATCTTTCTTCCCCGGCTTTGAGTTTGTTTGATTTAAAATATCATCTACTAAATTTCTTTGGAAATAATACAGATAATCATTTCTATAGCGATAACTGGGATGCTTTTATTTCTGCTACTCATTTTAAAAATTACCCCGATGCGATAGGTGCTTTTATTCAGGATTCGATACCAGGAAAAAGAGTATTTATGCGACTTGATTGGCAAAGCACTGGTTATAAATTTACGCACTGGCCGGTAAATAAGGTCCCTTATAATTACCCTTGTAAAACCTTTACTCCGTGGAAAGGAATGGTATCGCACACTTCGTTAATTGGAGGTGGCGTAAACACAGGAGTTGACTGGAACTACAATTATAAAGTTAAAAATGGTCGAAAATACAGACAGTGGAGCAGTCTTATCTTCTTGAACAAAAAAAATTCATTATTACAGGCACAGAATGTTGTAAAATCATGGGAAGGAACTAATGATGTTACTCTGAACGATACTAATTTTTCTTTCTTAGGCTATAAAAGAGAAGAAAAACTGTTCGAACTGAAAGATTTATCCGGACAACCCAAATCATTTAATATGACCATAAAGCCGGATGGTATTATCATTAATCCTGTGATTAGAATAAAAAACTGGGGGAAGAAAAAAGTATTGATTAAAGTGGGAGGTCAGGAAGTTAGATATCGTCAGTGGGTCTATGAGAACAATGACTTGATTATTTGGATAGAATCAAGTTTTACAACGGAAAAAGAGATAGAAATTATTGCTACGGGAAATGACTATACTAGTATTAAAAAGAATTATTACAACGGGAAAGTATCGGTTTATCCGAATCCAACATCCGATTATATTAATGTTAGCCTCAAACATAGTTCTGACAATACAAAGGTTCAATTGGTTGATTTATATGGAAATATTCTATATGAGAAAACACATCCGAACAAACACTTTACAATAAGCCTGACTGCTTTTAAGGAAGGCATATACATTTTTAAAGTACAAAACGGGAGTTCCTTTGTTTCCAAACGGATAATAAAATTAAACGGGAGTTCCTTTGTTTCCAAACGGATAATAAAATTAGCAAATGATTAAGATGAGAAAAGTATTGTTTCTACATTGTTATTGTTGCTGTGGTTGCATTGTTTAGCTCCTGTAAGCTCAGGTACTATGTGGTATTGTTAACTTTTCAATCTCAAAGACTTGACTAACAAGTTTGATTAACAAAATCATTAGCATAAGTTATCTATTATGAAAAAGTTGATTATTTTTCTTTTATTATTGCTTTCTACTATTGGGTATGGGTGTTCACGCTCCCCTCAAAAAACAACCCTACCCTCACCATATAGTAGTGGTGATGTGCGTGTTTATATGACCTCTGCAAGTCAACTTTCGTTGTTGTCTGAACAAAACAGTATTTCTTTTTCGAAAGAGGTTGGAAGTTTTACTTTGGTATTGGATTCAACTACTTTATATCAATCTATTGTGGGATATGGAGCGGCATTGACAGGATCGTCAGCATATTTATTACGACTACTTCCAGAAAATGAAAGAACTAAAATATTAAAAAACTTGTTTGACCCATCACAAGGAATTGGTATTAGTGTTCTTCGTATAAGTATTGGATCTTCTGATTTTTCGTTGGGAAATTACTCTTATTGTGATAATCCCCCAATTAGTAATTTTGCCATTCCTGCAATTGATAAGCGAGATCTCATCCCAATCTTAAAGGATATTTTAGCTATTAATCCAAACATAACAATTATAGCATCTCCATGGTCGGCACCTGGTTGGATGAAAGATAGTAATTCAATGAATGGAGGCAATTTTCTTAGTTCTCAAATGGGTAACTATGCTGTTTATTTTGTGAAATATATTCAAGCATATGCCAAACTAGGCATTAAAATTAATATGATCACTCTGCAAAATGAACCGTTATATTCAACAACGAGATATCCGACCATGCACATGTCCTGGCAACAACAAGATTCACTTATTCGCTACTACGTTGGACCTCTCTTTGCACAAGCAGGCATTCAAACAAAGATTTTGATTTACGATCATAATTGGGATCATCCTGAATACCCAATAAATATTTTGAGTGATCCACATGCTTATCAATATATTACTGGTACAGCTTTTCATGGGTATAAAGGATCAGTCACGGCTATGTCTGAAGTTCATAATGCTTTTCCAAAAAAAGGTGTTTATCTTACCGAACAGTCTGGCGGTGGATGGGGAGGTGGCTTTAGTAAAGCTTTGATTTGGTTTACTCGATATATTTTTATCGGTGCTGCTAATAATTGGTCGAAGATTTCCTTAACTTGGAATTTAGTGCTAAATAAGGAGGATGGTCCACAAAATGGAGGCTGCACCGATTGTCGTCCAGTGATTACTATTAATAATGGGAAAATGACGCCGAATGTTGAATATTACTTCATTGGACAGTTTGCAAAATTTGTTCGTCCTGGTGCTCATCGCATTGCAAATACCATACTGGGAATTTATCCGTCTACTTTTTATTTTGCAACATTTATTAATGAAGATGGGTCGAAAGTCCTGGTCGCGTTAAATAGTAATGCTTCTCCAGTTTCATATACTGTACGAAGTGGAAAAAGACAATTTTTGACTACTCAAATTGGACTGTCTGTGGTAACTTACATTTGGAAATAAACTATACATACTTCATGAAAATTAGTCATCTGTTTTAAGGTGCTTAAATAGATTAGATATATTAGAAAGCATTGTAAAGGCAGGCGCCTTACTGTGGTATTACAAGATATATCAATTATTTGCCAAATACCAATTGACCAAGAAACGCACCCTGATGGATTTTATTCTTTTCCTGAAAGAAATCCGAAAAGTGAAAATCAATGGTAAATGGTACGTTGCCGAGGCACCACCTAAACCCAAAAGTTATCAGTCAAAATAAACTTATATATTACGTAAAAAAGAAAAGTTACAGGTTAATCCTATATTTCCATTCTAATAGCTGAACCCTTTAAAATAAAATCAACCGGTTTTATAACTGTCTTTTTCTTAGTTTCCGGATTCTTAATTTGTTCTAACAGCATTTCTGCTGCCTCATAGCCCATTTCGTAGCCCGGCAG
>VAPE01035413.1_pt1 | contig 12814 bp, 7 predicted proteins | sample 3393911 | NCBI WGS metagenome assembly VAPE01 (sample SAMN08290436, study PRJNA428436) | hydrothermal vent metagenome | isolation source: Deep-sea hydrothermal vent chimney | place: Atlantic Ocean: South-mid Altantic Ridge | reverse complement strand
GCCACGCAGGGGAGTTATTCCTTTTTCGGTACAAAGATGGATTTGACACCGTTTTTCAATTTAAATCCTGCTTTTTATTTGATTCAGGGCTTATTGTCAGCACTTTCGTTTACCGGAGCTGTTTTAATGTGGGATTTGAGAAAAATCGGTTTTCATTTTTATACTTTGGCGCAGATTAGTTTGCTGATTGTTCCCAAACTCTTTATCCGCGGGCTGCCTTTTCCCGGGTTTGAGTTGCTCATCAGTTTCCTGTTTGTTTTCCTTTATTACAAGTTTTTAAAGATAATGCACTGAGGATGGAAAATGCTTCCGGCATACCAAAAACCGAAATAAAAACTTCGGGTAATGTTGTGAAGGTGTTTCTTTACCGTTGGTTTGCCCTGTTAATCATGCTTTACGGACTTTTGGGTTTCCTGTTCTACCTTTTTCTTTTTTCCACAAGCCAACAAACGCTTTCATTGGAACTTCCTTTTCGTGGTTTATCAAAAAATACTTTGTGGAATTGGCTCGTTGTTTATGCTGTTTTGCATTTTGTCGTGTTTACCGGTGGTGTTTTGATGCTCCTTTATAAAAAAGTGTCAGGTTTTATACTTTTTATTGCCGGCCTGTCGGCTATTTTGTGTATCAACGCAATTATCAATCGTGAAATCAATTATACCTCCTGGGGAATCTTGTTGTTTTTGAGCTTTTTTCTTTTGTTATGGCGAAAACATGCCGTTTGAAGGATGTGTTTTCTGCTTTTTCACAAAATATCAGTTTTCATTAAAAAACAAACAACGTTCTTCGAGATTATTGTAATTCTTTAATTCAGGATTTTTACCGATTATTATTTACAACTTTTATATCCTGAAAAATCACCAATTACTTCGTCGATTCCGATATTTTATGTCATTACAAGCCCTAACCTGGCCAGGCCGGAAAAGGGATTGAAGGGATTGAAGGGATTGAAGGGATTGAAGGGATTGAAGGGATTGAAGGGATTGAAGGGATTGAAGGGATTGATTGACAATCTTATTCAATCTTATTCAATCTTTTTCAATCTTTTTCAATCTTTTTCAATCTTTCTCAATCTTTTTCAATCTTTTTCAATCTTAATTTCTGCCAAAAAAAATACGAATAAAAGATAAGGCTTAAATTGTACTCTATAATTACCGATTTAGAGTATAGACAGAATTGTCAAAACTGTAGATTTTTGGATGAAAATTGATTGAATTTTTTAATGAAAATTGTTTTTTAACATTTGCACAGCATACAATAAGTTGTGTAATGTTCTGAAATGCAGAAAAAAACGTTCTAATTTAGAAAGGTTATAAAAAAATAACATTTTTTATGAAATTAGTAAAAAATATTCTAATTTTACATTTTAAATTTTTAACAAAAAATTATCATTATGAGAAAAATTACAATGATGCTTGCGTTTTTGTTGTTTGCAGGGCTGAGTTTTGCCTATGCACAGACAAAAACAATTAGCGGTACGGTAACCAGCGCGGATAACGGTTCTGCTCTTCCGGGTGTTACTGTACAGGTAAAAGGTACTACCAATGGTACGGTTACAAATTTTAACGGGAAATATTCCCTGAATGTGAAGATAAGCGCTGCCACGCTTGTTTTCAAATTTGTTGGAATGAAAACACAAGAGGTTACTATTGATGGTAAAACAACGATTAACGTTGCTATGAAATCTACCGCTTTATCTCTTAGCCAGGTTGTGGTTACAGCTTTGGGAATTTCAAGACAGAAAAGAGCTCTCGGGTATTCCGTAACGAAAATCCCGGCTGCAGAGATAAGCAAATCTGCCGTAACTGATGTTGTTAATGCATTGGCAGGCAAAGTGGCAGGCTTACGTGTTACCAGCTCCTCAGGTGCTGCCGGCGCGTCGTCCTTTGTTGAGATTAGGGGTTCTTCCTCTATTCTTGGAAATAACCAGCCACTCTATGTTGTTGATGGTGTTCCTATTGCTTCCGGTGGCGGAGCAGGTAGTGTTGCCGGGGTTGCCTATTCCAATCGTACTATCGACATTAACCCTGATGACATTGCTTCCATTTCTGTTTTAAAAGGTGGTGCAGCAACCGCTCTTTACGGATTAAGAGCTGCTAACGGAGCCATTATTATTACTACAAAACATGGAAAGAAACAAAAAGGATTGAGTATTAATTATAATACTTCCACTAAATTCCAGCAAATATCCCAGGTTCCTGCTTTACAGAATAAATTTGCACAGGGAGGTTTCTTATATGCTGCATACTATAACCAATACGGATATGATGTGTCTGCCTATCAGGACCCTGATTCCCATTTTTACAACGGTACTTCATGGGGCCCGGCAATTGATACCTTAAGATACACAACCAATCCGGCTTACGTTCCCGGTAATGTTCCCTGGTCATTTGGCGGGACAACTTCCATGGCCGATTATATGAAATATTGGGATCCCAACGGTCGTATTGTTGGAGAACACAGCCCCTGGGCTTCAAAGAAAAAAGTGCGGACTTATGATCCTTTTGATTTTTTTCAAACCGGAGTTTCCCTTTACAATAATGTTAGTGTTTCGGGAGGAAATAATGTTACCACTTTTTATGTTTCACTCTCTAATACTAATGTTAAGGGCGTTGTTCCTAACAATACCTTAGACAGAACAACATTTAGCCTTAATGCTTCTCATAAACCGGCTAAAAATTTGAAGATAAGTGCTATCGTTAATTATAGCAATTTAGTCGCTAATCGTAAACAACAGGGAAGTAACCTTTCCGGGGTCATGCTGGGTTTGATGAGAACTCCGCCTACCTTTAATGATGCTTACGGATATGTTTTTAACGGGTTATACCGTCACGGCCAGGAAAGAACTTACCGGAACGGTAAAGGATATGACAACCCCTATTGGGTGGCAAACAAGATCAATTACAGCGATGAAGTTAATCGTGTTTTCGGTGCTTTCACTACCGAATGGAATATTACCAAATTTTTGAAACTAACCTATCGCGGCGGTCTTGATTTTTATAATTATTATTCAACCAATAATTTTGCCATACACTCGGTTGGTCAGCCTGAAGGTTACGCCAGCCCCAGCGAGTCCTTTAGCATGGACCTTAATCAGGATATTTTTGCTAATTTTAAAAAGGAGTTCAGCAAAGATTTTACACTCACGGCAATGGTTGGTTTTAATATGTTTCAGGGCCGCTCTAAAAGCGTTACGGCTCAAGCAAACGGTCTTGTTATCCCCGGCTTTTTTAATGTTGCCAATACCAATGATGTAAAAGGATATCAGGGAGGAGGATCGAGCAGAACACGCGCATGGTATTATGATGTATCTCTCGCTTATCAGAATATGCTCTATTTGGATGTTACCGGTCGCTACGAAGGTTCAACAACTTTACCGGCAAATAATAATTCTTTTTTCTATCCTTCGGTAAGCGCCAGCTGGATATTTTCTCAGTTGCCTTTTTTGAAAGACTCAAAAGTACTTTCGTTTGCTAAACTTCGTGCTTCTTATGCTGTTACTGCCAATGTGCCCGGTGCTTACAACACGAATACCTATTTTTATCAGGCTGGTTCGGGAGATGGCTGGACCAATGGTATTAGTTTTCCTTTTTTGGGTGTAAACGGATATTCTCTCGGCTATACGTTAGGGAGCAACAATTTAAAACCTGAAAAGGCCAAATCATGGTCTGTCGGAATCGATGCTCGTTTTTTGAAAAATCGTTTCAGGGTAGATGCTGACTATTACCAGCGTGTAAACAGTGATTTGCTGTTGGATGTTCCTACCGCACCCTCAATCGGTTACGGCCAAAGGTATATGAATGCTGCCGGAATGAAAACTACCGGAATTGAGCTGTTAGTGTCGGCAGATATTCTGAAAACGAATAACCTGTTGTGGAATGTTACCGTAAACTGGTCAAATCCCAATTCTGTGGTTACAAAGCTTGCCCCCGGTGTGCCTAATGTGTTTCTCGGCGGATTTACCGAACCTCAGGTAAGAGCTGTTGCAGGAACCCAGTATCGTAGTATTTACGGTGCCGACTGGGTAAGGGATAAATCGGGCAATTTAATCATCGATGATAATGTCAATGATGAATTTTACGGTTATCCTATTCCGGCTACCGCTACTACTAAGTTAGGTTCCATTCAGGCTAAATGGACCATGGGTATTACCAATACCTTAACATATAAAGGCTTAAGTTTTTCATTTTTAATTGATATTAAACATGGCGGACAGATGTGGAACGGAACCGTTGGTGCTTTGGATTTCTTTGGTATGAGCAAAGAGACAGAAAACCGTAATAAAGATTATGTGTGGAAAGGGGTTATGGGACATGTAGATCCTACTACCGGAGCTGTTGTTTCCACCGGTAAAGTGAATACCCAAAAAGTTAAATTAGATGAAAACTGGAGATTCTGGGATGGTTACGGTAGCGGTTTTACAGGCCCTTCGTCACCTTATATCCAGGATGCCGGATGGGTTCGTTTGCGGACGATTACACTTTCTTATGATTTCAAGAAAGCTGTTGTAAAAAATGTTACCTGGATTAAGCATCTTAACCTTTACTTCACAGGGTACAACTTATGGCTGTCCACACCTTATACCGGCATTGATCCCGAAACAAGCCTATTGGGAGCTGCCAATGCACAGGGGTTTGATTATTTCAACATGCCTGGTACAAAATCTTATACTGTCGGCTTAAAAGTAGGATTTTAATTATTGTTTAAATTATTAAATTTTTTGACTATGAAAAAAATAAATATTATAACTATTGCCACACTCGTTTTGGTGATGTTCTCGGTTACATCATGCCAGAAAAAGTGGTTGGCTCCTTCTATGAACAATAATCCTAATGCGGTTACAAACGTCCCGGGATTTGTCCTGTTGCCTTCTATCGAAGCCCAAATGGGATACATTCTCGGAGGGATGAACGTTGTCGGAACAACTTCTATGTGGGACCAATATGCTTTTGGCGCTGCTCGTCAGGCTACTGCCATTAACGGCTATATTTACCTTCCGTCCAATGTGGATAATGTATGGGATGCATTTTATCAGGGCGGTATGATGAATACCAAAATTCTGATGGATAAATCCTTAGATACGAAAACTTATGCCCCCATTTACGGTGGAATATCCAAAATTTTGATGGCTGTCTGGCTGGGAAATGCAACCGATTTGTGGGGAGCTGTTCCTTATACCGAGGCATTCAAAGGGAGTGCCAATTTAACGCCAAAATATGATTCACAAAAGCAGGTTTATGGTACTATACAAAGTCTGCTTTCCAGTGCAATCAATCTTCTGAAACAGTCTCCTACCGGTTTTGATCAAAAATTGTCAACAAGCGATTATATCTATGGAGGAAATGCTGATGCGTGGATAAAAGCTGCCTGGGCACTGAAAGCGAGGTATACACTTCATTTATCAAATAAGAACACTACTTGGGCTGCAGCTATAATTAATATTATCGAGAATCAGAATATTATGACCGGTAACTCGGACGATTTGACATTCAAATTCGGTACAGGCCCTTCTGAACAAAATCCGATGTATCAATATGAAGATCAGAGGGGTGATATGAGAAACAATGTCGGGTTCTTTAATTCTCTCGCGAGTGATAATAACGATCCGCGGAGTCTTATTTATAAGGCTACACCTGATGGGGCAGATTATCTCGCAGGAATTTATTACGGAGAAAAAGATTCGCCTGTTGAACTTATGACCTATTCCGAATTGATGTTCATTGCTGCCGAAGCTTATCATCAGGCCGGTGATTATGCTAATGCCAAGGCTTATATCATTAAAGGCATTTCATCAAGCATAAATAAATACATGGGAATTGATGCTGATTATGACGCTGCAGCGCCTGCATGGCTCGCTGCAAAAATTGCTACCTATACCGGTACGGCCGATTCACCATCGTTGACGGAAATTCTTACGCAGAAATATGTGGCCGATTACCTGAAACCCGAATCGTATGTTGATTATCGCAGAACAGGTATTCCTGATCTTACTCCTGTGAATTTGAGAGGTATTCCTGACAGGTATCCCTATGCTACAGCGGAAATATTATACAACAAAAATACTCCCAAAACTACCATTTACACTCCAATGTGGTGGCAGAAATAAAAAACTACCTGAAAAGGATTTTCCCTGATAAGGGTATTTGAACAAAAAAGAGACTGTTTCGGAAGGGATGGTCTCTTTTTATTTTATTCATTCATTAGATATTTATCCATACTATATTATGAAAAAATTTACCAGAATTTTTTACCTGTCTCTTTTCGCTGTTTTTTTAAACCTGTCACTCTTTGCCCAGACTGTTGATCCAAATGCTGTTGACGGACAAATTTATTTTCAGCTTAAGGCTGCGGCTTCAGTTAAACATCAGGGTATTAACGGTGTTGTCAATGTCAAAAAGTTAGCTTTCATAAACGGTTTAAAAGGCACCTATCAGGTTACTCAGGTTAAACGCCCCTTTTATAAAACTACCAGTTCTAAATTACAACGGACTTACTTACTTTATTTTAAAGATATTTATGACGTTGACAGTTTAATTAGCAATTTAAGAAAGAATAAAAATGTTGTTTATGCCGAAAAAGCTCCCTTGTTTAGAATTTTATATACTCCCAACGATCCTGACTATAATTCCAACCCTATTTATAAATGGTATTTACAGGTTATACAGGCCGGAAAGGCCTGGGACATTCAAAAGGGGAATCCCAACATTAAAATTGCTATCCTCGATAATGCCATCGATGTTAATCATCCTGATTTAAGCAGTAAAATTGTAGCTAAAATTGATCTTGCAAATAACGATTCTGACCCCTCCCCGCCAAAGCAGACAATGGACTGGACACATGGAACCCATGTTTCGGGACTTGCCGGAGCTGCTACCAATAATGGTATTGGCATTGCCTCTATTGGTTTTAACGTGAGTTTAATGGCCGTAAAAATTTCAAGAGATTCGACCGATGGAAAATCCATGTCCTATGGCTATCAGGGAATTGTGTGGGCGGCAGACCACGGAGCCAACGTAATAAACATGTCGTGGGGAGGTCCGGGATTTTATCAGACAGGACAGAACGTTGTGAATTACGCTTATAATAAGGGATGCGTACTGGTGGCTTCTGCCGGAAACGATGGCAACACAAGCCTTTTATACCCGGCCGATTATCATCATGTAATAGCGGTGGCTTCTACAAGTTCGGATGATACTAAATCGTCTTTTTCACAGTACGGAAAGGCTGTGGACGTTTGTGCTCCGGGCGGGACTAATGCAAATAATTACGGGATATTCAGTACCGTCGATCTTGTTGCCGCAAAATACGGGTATATGGAGGGAACCTCTATGGCAAGCCCTATTGTTGCCGGTTTAGCCGGATTGATGCTTTCTGAGGATTCTCTGTTAACACCTGAGAAACTTGAGGCCATCTTGAAAACTACCTGTGATAATATCGATGCGGAAAATGCGGACTACATTGGACAACTTGGTGCCGGGCGTATTGATGCTTATAAGGCTTTGGAAGCAGTAAAGGACAGCATGTTATTGCATACGGTAATTGCTAATTTTAAGGCCAGTACCGTTTCCGTTCCCGAGGGAAATGATGTGAGTTTTACAGATTTATCTTCAGGAAATCCTGTCTCCTGGAGCTGGGACTTTGTAGGAGGGAGTCCTTTCCATTCTACCCTGGAAAATCCTTCGAATATCCAATATTCATCGCCAGGGTCTTATAAAGTAAGCCTGACGGTTTCTAACGGAACAAATACTAATACGGAAACCAAAACCAATTTCATTTTAGTTTATCCTCTTGTTTCCGGCGCCTGGCTGCCCCAGGCTACAGGTTTTACAGCTCAATACAGAGGGATTAACTATATTTCTATTGTAGGTCCTGATGTGGTTTGGGCAAATGCTTATGATGGCTCGGGCAATAATGCAAATGTACAGGAGTTTACAAAAACCGTTAATGGCGGAAAGACATGGAGACCCGGAAAATATGCCGGAGTACCTCTTAATTATGTAGTTTCCTGTATTACTGCAACAGACAGCAGTAATGCATGGATAGCCATGTATGCCAAATCAGGCGCCGCTGGTTATGGTGGTATTTATGCAACTACTGATGGCGGAATCATTTGGACACATCAATCTTCTGCGTTGTTTAATAATGCCAAATCTTTTCCTGATGTTATTTATTTTTGGGGTGACAAGAATGGAGTATGCCTTGGAGACCCCGTCGGTAATTATTTTCAAATTTATACGACTACTAACGGGGGTGTAAACTGGACGCCGGTTTCCAACGGAAACATTCCCGTTTCACTTTCCGGCGAATATGGCTATACCGATTTATATACCGTCTATGGTAACACAGTATGGTTTGGGACTAATAAAGGGAGAGTGTATAAATCTACGGACAAAGGACTTCACTGGACAGTGGCATCTACCGGGTTGGCAGACTTTTCTACCCTTGGTTTCCATAATGATAGTATTGGAATAGCTACACACACAAAGTATAGTAAGACGGGAGATTCCATAACAGGTTTCCATATGGTAAAGAGCGTGGATGGCGGTACTACCTGGACAACGGTAACGCCTTCCGGGAAATATTATAAATCGGATATGGCAGTGATTCCCGATGCTCCCGGGATATTAATCTCTACAGGTATCTCTCAGGATTTGGCTAAGAGTGGTTCTGCTTATTCAATGGACGAGGGGAATACCTGGACTATGCTCGATGATTCTATTCAATATACTTCGGTTAAATTCTATAATAGTGCCGTAGGCTGGGCAGGCGGATTCAATTTGAACTCCACTTCCCGGGGAATATGGAAATGGCTTGGAATTCCAACTGCCGCTGTGAATGAACTTCCGGGTAAGAGCGGAATAAAGATTTATCCAAACCCATCATCAGGTATTGTTCATTTTTACGTACCGGAAGCAAAAAAAATATTTGAAATTTCTGTTTTTGATATGCAGGGCAGGTTGATAAAGCACATCCGGGATAGAGTGGCAAATAGTTCACATGAGTATATTCTGAATTTAAGGCAATTGAAGAAAGGTATTTATATTGCAGTTCTCAAAGTAGATCAGACTGTTATCAAAAAGAAATTTATTATTAAATAGTAATTTAATTCGATTAAACAACTTTAATCTCTGAGTCCGGTCTGAAAAGGCAAATAAGGGTAAATATTGAAAATCAAACCATGACCTTTTCAGACCGGACTTATCTCTAAAATGGAGAAAGACATTGTTAAATTTCTTTACAAAAGCTGTTTTTTGAGTGTTACCGGGATGGTGAAATGTTGTGAAATATGAGCAAATAGTCGGCTAAGTATTTTAGAGGAAATTGGTTTTTAACATCTGCACCGCTATTGACAGATAGTGTAATAACCAGAAAACCAATAAATAAGCATGCTAATTTAGAAAGATTAAAAAAAATTAATAATATTTTTGAACTTTGTGATAATATTCTAACTTTACACTTTAAATTATTAACAAAAAATTATCGTTATGAGGAAATTTACAATGATGCTTGTATTTTTGTTTTTTGCAGGGCTGAATTTTGCCTTTGCACAGACAAAAACAATTAGCGGTGTGGTAACCAGTGCGGATGATGGTTTTGCTCTCCCCGGAGTTACTATACAGGTAAAAGGTACCACCAATGGTACTATTACAGATTATAATGGGAAATATTCCATTACTTTAAATCTGAAGCAGGGCAATATCCTGGTTTTTTCTTTTGTGGGAATGGCTACCCAGGAAATACCAATAGGTAAATCCAATACCATTAACGTTGTTATGAAATCTTCCTCTTTGTCTCTTAACCAGGTTGTGGTAACAGCTTTGGGAATTTCAAGAGAAAAGAGATCATTGGGTTATTCTACCCAAGGTATCAGTGGAAGTGCGATAGATGCTGTGAAATCTAATAATATTATCAACGCGCTTTCCGGTCGGGTTTCCGGTGTACAGGTAAAAACCAGCGGCAACCTCGGTGGTTCGACCAACATTATCATCAGAGGTTCCAAATCACTTACCGGTAACAACCAGGCACTTTTTGTTGTTGATGGTGTTCCTGTTACCAACTCAACCACAAATTCCGGTTATCAATCCCGGGGAGGTGCCGGATTTGACTTTGGTAGCGCAGCTTCTGACATCAACGCTGCTGATATTGAGTCTATCAACGTACTGAAAGGAGCTGCTGCAACCGCTTTGTACGGTTCACGTGCTGCCAACGGGGTGATTATTATTACCACAAAAACCGGGCGGAATGATAAATATCTTGCCAATAATGGAATTGGCATCAGTTTTAGTTCCAATACAACTGTAGGTACGATTGATAAAAGTACTTTCCCTACCTACCAGACCCAATACGGCGCCGGTTATGGTCCTTATTATAGTGGCGGTGCTTCTGCTCATCCTGGTTTGTATTACGAAACTTTACCCTGGACAAGTGGTAAAAAAGTTTATGTTGTACCAACCACCGAGGATGCTTCTTACGGTACCAGGTTCGATCCTAATCTTATGGTATATCAATGGGATGCTTTTGTACCCCAATCACCTTTTTACAAGAAGGCTAAACCGTGGGTGAATGCTGCCAACGGTCCTATTACCTTTTTTAATACCGCTATTTCTACCACCAATACAGTGGCAGTAAACGGGGTTACGGATAAAAGCACATTCCGTTTGGCTTATACAAACTTTCATCAAACCGGTGTTGTTCCCAACAGCAAACTGATAAAAAATACCTTTACTTTGTCTGCAAGCCACAAATTGCTTAAAAACCTAACTGTTAGTGCCTTTGCTTCTTTTGTCCACCAAAATACCACAGGACGTAACGGCACAGGTTATAACGACAACTTTTTAACCAGTTTCCGTCAGTGGTGGGAAATGAATGTGGACGTTAAGGAGCTTAAAACCCTGTACGATCAGACGGGTCAAAACATTACATGGAACATGAGTTACCCCGAAGGAGGAAACTTAAAGCCTATTTATTGGAATAACTATTATTGGGAACGTTATAAAAACTACGAAACAGATAGCCGCAGCCACCTTTTGGGTAATGTTCAGGCAAAATGGGACATTACTAATTACCTGAGTGTAACGGGCCGTATTTCGCTGGACACTTATACCACGTTGCAGGAACAACGCAAAGCAGTCGGTAGTGTTCCGGGCGCCTTCGGTATTGGTCTGGGAACTATTGGCTCAGGCTATTCCCGCTATAATATTAATTTCATGGAAACAAACTATGATTTATTGGTTAACTTTACCAAAAATATTACTGAAAAATTGAATCTTACTGCTATGGTCGGGAGTAACATCAGACGTACCAACAGAGGTTCCATTTATGCTTCAACCAATGGTGGCCTGATAGTACAAAACCTTTATGCCATTGCCAATTCAAAAAGTTCGCCTCTTGCTCCTCTTGAAGGGCAATCTTCCATTGGTGTATATGGTGTTTTCGGTAGTGTATCACTCGGCTGGAATAATTTACTCTATTTAGATGCTACCTTGCGGAGAGACATGTCCTCCACATTGCCTCTTGATAACATGATTTATTATTACCCTTCTATTTCAGGCAGTTTTATTTTCTCCAAATTGCTTAAAGCAGATTGGTTACCTTTTGCTAAAGTAAGATTGAATTATGCCGAAGTAGGAAATGATGCTCCCTTTGCCAGTTTGTTTGATACCTATGCTCAGCCAAGTCCGTTTGGCAATGTAACTTTATTTTCCGTCCCGTTTACAAAAAATAACGCTCACCTGAAATCGGAAAAGACTAAAAGTTTGGAAGCCGGCCTGGAAATGACTTTTCTTCACAAGCGTTTGGGATTTGACTTGTCTGCATACAAAACCAATACAATTAATCAGATTATGCCTGTTGCCGTTTCCCGCGCCAGTGGTTATGGCACTAAATATGTTAATGCCGGAGAAATTGAAAACAAGGGACTTGAATTGAACGTTTATGGAACTCCGGTTCAAACCAAAGATTTCCGTTGGAATATCAATGTCAACTGGTCTATGAACCGGAACAAAGTGGTTAAGTTGTATGAAAAAGTTCACAATTTGCAGCTTGGTCGTTTTCAGGGCGGTGTTACCCTTAATGCTACTGTAGGACAGCCTTATGGAACTATCCAGGGTCGTGACTTTGTTTATAAAAACGGTCAAAAAGTTGTTGCTTCTAATGGCTATTATGCAAAAACATCTACCACTAATAATGTTATTGGTGATGTGAATGCAAAATGGCACTCGGGTATTACCAATAGTTTTACTTATAAGAATTGGACTGCCAGTTTCCTCATTGATATTCAAAAAGGAGGAAGTCTGTTTTCTTTAGACCAATGGTATGGACAAGGTACCGGTTTGTATCCTAATACTGTCGGTAATAATGATCTTGGTAACCCTATGCGTAACAGCCTTGCTAATGGTGGAGGTGTTATCTTGTCTGGTGTTACTGCAGACGGGAAACCCAACACTAAACGTGTAAATGCTGACCGTTATAGTGGTCCTTTCGGATGGGCACGTAATCCTAATTCCGCTTATATTTATGATGCTTCCTATGTGAAGTTAAGAGAGGCTCAGATTTCTTATCGTTTTTCGAATGAGATGTTGAAAAACATTGGAGTCAAATCACTTTCCGTCGGCTTAGTAGGAACTAATCTTTGGATTATTTTCAAAAATCTTCCTTATGCCGATCCCGAAGCCGGTCTCGGTGCCGGAAATCTCCAGGGATGGCAAAGTGGTGTCATGCCTACCGTGCGTAACATAGGTTTCAATCTTAACGTTCAATTTTAAACATTATTCAAGATGAAAAAAATACTATTTATATTACTGGCCTTTTTAGCAGT
>VAPE01010792.1_pt1 | contig 12843 bp, 11 predicted proteins | sample 3393911 | NCBI WGS metagenome assembly VAPE01 (sample SAMN08290436, study PRJNA428436) | hydrothermal vent metagenome | isolation source: Deep-sea hydrothermal vent chimney | place: Atlantic Ocean: South-mid Altantic Ridge | reverse complement strand
TTGTCGGCGGGGCGCGCCCCGCCCTACGCGCGCATTGGCAATTGCGCCCACCTGTAGGGCCGGGCGCGCCCGGCCGACGCTGTTGGAATTCGTAGCGGCGGTGGGATTCGGGGTGTTGTCGGCGGGGCGCGCCCCGCCCTACGTGCGTATCGGTGATTGCGCCCCCCGGTAGGGCCGGGCGCGCCCGACCGACGCCGTTGGAATTCGTAGTGGCGTTGGGATTTGGGGTATTGTCGGCGGGGCGCGCCCCGCCCTACGCGCGCATCGGTGATTGTGCCCACCTGTAGGGCCGGGCGCGCCCGGCCGACTTGGGTTGGGCGTCAGGTCAGGGTGCGCACCCCGCCCGGCGTCCCGAGGATCAGCACGTCCGCCGGGCGCAGTGCGAAGATCCCGTTGGTGACCACGCCGGGGATGTCGTTGAGGTCCGCTTCGAGCCGGGCCGGATCCAGGATCTTGAGGCCGCGCACATCGAGGATCACGTTCCCGTTGTCGGTCGTGAAGCCCTCGCGCAGTACCGGCCAGCCGCCACGCTTGACCAGCTGGCGGGCCACGAAACTGCGCGCCATCGGGATGACCTCGACCGGCAGCGGGAAGTCACCGAGCACGTCCACCAGCTTGGCCTCATGGGCGATGCACACGAACTTGCGACTCGCCCCGGCGACGATCTTCTCCCGGGTGAGCGCACCTCCGCCGCCCTTGATGAGCTGCAGGTGACGGGTGGCCTCGTCGGTCCCGTCCACGTAGAGCGGGAGGTCGCCGACGTCGTTGAGGTCCAGGACCGGGATCCCGTACGACTTGAGCCGTTCCGCCGAACTCTCGGAGCTGGCGACGGCTCCGTCGATCTTCGCCTTGATCCGCGCCAGGGCGTCGATGAACCGGTCGGCGGTGGAGCCGGTTCCGACGCCGATCACGGTGCCAGATTCCACATATTCCAGCGCCGCCTCCGCTGCCTGCCTTTTCAGATCATCGTCGTTCATGGCTTCTCCGAAAGTGCTGCGTGACCCGAATGGCGCTGCTTGAGTCCCGGCCGTCAAAATCGGGCCGAACGGCGCGGAGCGGAGCCGCCGACCCGCGGAACGCACGGACAAGGCAAGTCTTTATCCGTGGATTCCGCAGCCGTTTCTTAACGATACGGGGACCGGGCAAGCGCCGTTCCTGGATGATCCCGATCATACCGCGCACCGGACGCGCTGCAAACTCTCTCCCGGGCCGGCGGTCCGTGGGCGGGGCTCGCCGCCGCCCCGGCCGGGCAAGCCCGGCCCTACCGATGGATGGCGGCATATTTCGCGCTAGGGCGGAGCTTGCTCCGCCGGCGATTGCCGCGGGTTCATCGGCGGGTACCGAGCGCAACATACGAGAGCGGGCTTCCTGGCGCGTGTGTTCGGCTCCTGCTAACGTATGCCGATGCCCAAGCGCTACCTCGAAAAGATCCTTACCGCGCGCGTCTACGACGTCGCGGTGGAGACCCCCTTGAGTGAGGCGCCGTTGCTCTCCGGCCGGCTTGGAAACCGCGTGCTGCTCAAGCGCGAGGACCTGCAGCCGGTGTTCTCCTTCAAGCTGCGCGGCGCCTACAACAAGATGGCCGGCCTCGCGCCCGAGGCGGCCGCGCGCGGGGTGGCGGCGGCGTCGGCCGGCAATCACGCCCAGGGCGTAGCGCTCGCCGCCCAGCACCTGGGGATCCGGGCGCTCATCGTCATGCCCCGGACCACGCCGGCCATCAAGGTCGATGCGGTACGCGCTCGCGGCGCCCGCATCGTGTTGCACGGCGATACCTATGACGAGGCCTGTCGTCACGCGATCCGCCTGACCCGGGAACGGGGGCTGACCTTCATCCACCCCTACGACGATCCGGAAGTCATTGCGGGGCAGGGTACCATCGCCATGGAGATCCTGCGTCAACACTCCGGACCGCTGCACGCCGTCTTCGTTCCGGTGGGGGGCGGGGGACTCATCGCCGGGATCGCCGCATACGTGAAGTCCCTGCGTCCGGAGGTCCGGGTCGTGGGCGTGGAACCCGACGACGCCGCCTGCCTGTACCGGGCCCTGGAACGCGGGCGACGGGTCTCGCTGAAGCAGGTCGGCATCTTCGCCGACGGCGTCGCCGTTCGCCAAGTCGGGCGGGAGCCGTTCCGGATCGCACGGCGCCTGGTCGACGAGGTGGTCCTCGCGAGTTCCGATGAGATCTGCGCGGCCATCAAGGACGTGTTCGATGACACCCGCTCGATCGTGGAGCCGGCCGGCGCGCTCGCCGTCGCCGGCATCAAGCGGTACGTCGAGCGCACCGGCATTCGCGGTGTGAATCTGGTGGCGATCAACAGCGGTGCCAATATCAACTTCGACGGTCTGCGCCACGTCGCCGAGCGGGCCGAACTGGGCGAACGCCGCGAGGCCCTGGTGGCGGTGACGATCCCGGAGCGGCCCGGGAGTTTCCGTGCGTTCTGCCGCGCCATCGGGCACCGCGGCATCACCGAGTTCAACTACCGATACGCCGACTCCGCCGCGGCCCATGTGTTCGCCGGCGTGAAGCTCGACGATGGGGGCGAGGGACGGGATCGGCTGATTCACGACCTGCGGGCCCGGGGCTACCCCGTCACCGATCTGACCGACAACGAGATGGCGAAGCTGCATGTGCGCCACATGGTGGGGGGGCGCGCGCCGGAGATCCGCGACGAGCGACTCTATCGTTTCGAGTTTCCCGAGCGCCCGGGTGCGCTCCTGCGATTCCTCACGCGCATCGGTCACCGGTGGAACATCAGCCTGTTTCACTACCGCAACCACGGCGCCGATTACGGACGTGTTCTGGTCGGCATCCAGGTGCCGCGCGGCGATCACGCGCGCTTTATCGAATTCCTGGAAGGGTTGGGATATCCGTATCGCGAGGAGACCGGGAACCCCGTGTACGGGTTGTTCCTGGGGCCGCCGAGTTCTGCATAGCGGCTATTTTTCGGCAAAAAAAAGGCCCGCTGTATGCGGGCCTCGTGCGTGCTTCGCTGCAAACGGATCACCGCTGTTTCGAACCTGCGGTGACCGAACCGCCTGATGGTGTACGCTATCTCTTCTTCTTCGCGGTCTTGCGTTTTGCAGTCTTCTTCTTGGCGATCTTCCTCTTGACAGTAGCCTTCTTCTTTGCGGTCTTGCGCTTTACCGTCTTCTTCTTGGCGACCTTTCTCTTGGTCGCAACCTTCTTCTTCGCCGTCTTCCGTTTCGTGGTTGCTCTCTTCTTCGCCATAGTAACCTCCCGAGTTACTATCAGTTGCCCGCTCCCGAGTATATACAACCTGCTTCAAAATGCTAGTGATTTTTGATATAGGAGTGGCCGCCGACGCACGCCGTGGTCGGCCCGGTATGCGACCGACATGTGATCGCGCAATGCGATGCCGGGTACCGCGTTGCATCGTACTGCTTTCCCTTGAGTCGGAACGCCTCATCGTCGAACGCGCCGTCGATGACGACGACCGGACGTTGCACCGCACGGAACGTTTCGAGGGTGCGTCGGCGCCTGTGTATTTCAGGCGCATCGGCCCCATTGCCTTTGACGTCGCGACACGCCCGATGACCGCGTCGGTGTGTTCGCATGCACCCTGCACGGCGAAGGCCGCGATGACCCGGTCGATCGGCGGATCCCGGATCGGCCATACCGGGCGCATCCTTCCGACCGCACAGAATCACGCCTCCCAGCGATAGAGCGCGCGCTCGGTGGCGCATCCCTGCAGTCGGATATCCCAGGGCCGGTGCGGCAGTGCGGCCACTTCTTGGAACGCGTAGGCCATCCCCAGCAGGCGCGGTTTGCGCCAGTGGCTGCGCGCGCGCAGGTAGGCGAAGGTGCGGTCGTAGAATCCCCCGCCCATACCGAGGCGCCCGCCGCCGGCGTCGAAGGCGACCAGGGGCGCGAGCACCAAGTCCAGTGCCCACGGGGGCACCCGTCGCCCGCCGCCGAACACAGGCTCCGGGATACCGAATCGGTTGTACTCCAATGGGTCGCCGGGGCGGTACGGAGCGAACCACAGCCGGTCCTGCAACGGATCGAGCACGGGCAGATAGACGCTCTTGTGCAAGGCCCAGGCGCGGTGCAGCAGCGGTGCCGGATCCAGTTCCCCGTCCACCGCCACGTAGGCGGCCACGCGCCGGCTGCGCAGGAACCAGTCGCTGCCCGCCAGCCGTCGGGCGAGGCGCGCGGCGCTTGCGGCGCGCGAGGCGACGTCGAGCGCGCGGCGCTTGCGCCGCATCTCCCTACGCAGTGCCGACAGGTTCATCGGTCCCGCTCGCGTGAAAACGCATCGACAGGTCCACGGCGCGCACGTCCTTGGTCAGCGTGCCGATCGAGATGTCGTCCACTCCGGTGGCGGCCGTCGCGGCGACCTGTTCGTAGCGCACGCCGCCCGAGGCCTCCAGCCGTGCGCGCCCGTCGGTCAGCGTCACGGCGCGGCGCAGCGATTCGAGATCGAAATTGTCGAGCAGCACGCGTTCGACGCGGGCTTCCAGGGCCTCGCGCAGTTGTTCCAGATCCTCCACCTCGACCTCCACCGGTAAATCCGGGCACACGCGGCGCGCAGTGCACACCGCGGCGCCCAGAGAGCCGCAGGCGGCGATGTGATTCTCCTTGATGAGCAGCGCGTCGTAGAGGCCCATCCGGTGATTGTGTCCGCCGCCGCAGCGCACCGCGAACTTCTGCGCGGTGCGCAGGCCGGGCAGGGTCTTACGCGTGTCGAGGATTCGCGCCCGTGTACCGGCCGTCGCGTCCACGAAGCGCCGCGTGCGCGTCGCGACGCCGGAGAGCAACTGGAGGAAGTTGAGCGCGGTGCGCTCGCCGGTGAGCAGTGCCCGGGCCGGACCTTCCAGGGTGCAAAGGGTGTGTCCGGCGCACACGCACCCTCCGTCGCGCACGGACCACGCGATCCGCACGCCGCCGCCCAGTTGGGCGAACACCTCGTCGAACCAGGGTCGGCCGCTGACGACGCAGTCCTCGCGGCTGAGGACCACCGCGCACGCGCGCGCATCCTCCGGCACCAGCCGTGCGGTCCGGTCGCCGTCCCCGACGTCCTCGCTCAGTGCACGGCGCACGTCCGCCGCCACCGCCCGTCGATCGGGTGCATCGCACCCTATACCGGGAATCTCCCGGGCGTTGTCGGAGGTTGCCCGAGAACCGGTCATCCTTCCGTCTCTTGACACGCACCGCGAGGGGCCGCAGGCCGGTGCGTTACCGCCAACAGCCACAGATAGCCGCCGAGTCCGGCGCATACGGATGCGAGCAGTACCCCGGTCTTGGCCATCACCAGTGTGTTGCCGGAGCCCGGGAAGGCGAGTTCCGCGATGAAGATCGACATCGTGAAACCGATCCCGCCGATGAGCCCGATGCCGACGATGTGGCGCATCCCGGTGCCGGTCGGCAGTCGTCCCAGGCCCAGGCGCACGCCGACCCAGGTGACACCGGCGATGCCGATAAACTTGCCCGCCACCAGGCCCAGGAACACGCCGAGCGTGGCCGGGTGTGTCAGGGCCAGGCGCAGCGCGTGCGCATTGAGCGGAATGCCCGCGTTGGCGAGTGCGAACAGCGGCATCACCACCAGCGCCACCGGCAGATGCAACGTGTGTTCGAGGCGTTGCAGCGGCGTCGCGACCCGATGCGCACCCTGCTCGAGGTTGTGCACCAGCGATGAGCGCCCGATGTCGCCGAGCAGCGTCGACCCGTCGCCGCCGGCCCGATCGTAGCGCTCCATCAACTCGCGCACGTAGCCGCTGAAGCGCCGCGGGTCGTACCGGGCGCGTGCCGGGATGGCCAAGGCCGTCAGCACGCCGGCGATGGTCGCATGGATTCCCGAGTAGAGCAGCATCAGCCACAAGAGGGTGCCGGTCAGAAAATACGGGAGGGGATGGCGGATCCCGCTGCGGTTGAACACGATCAGCAGCGCGAGCAGTGCCGCCGCCCCCGCCAGCGGAACGACGGCGATCCGGCTGGTGTAGAACAGGGCGATGACCAGCACCGCGCCGAGATCGTCGACGATCGCCAGGGCCAGCAGGAAGGTGATCAGGCCCTTGGGGATGCGCCGCCCCAGCAGCACGAGCACCCCGACTGCGAACGCGATGTCCGTGGCCATGGGCACGCCCCAGCCGCCGAGGTACGGCCCGCCCGGGTTGATCGCCGCATAAATCAGTGCGGGCACCGCCATTCCGCCCACTGCGGCGGCCACGGGCAGGACCGCCTGGCGCAGACTGGCCAGTTCGCCGACCAGGATCTCCCGTTTGATCTCCAAGCCCACGACAAAGAAGAACAACGTCATGAGGCCGTCGTTGATCCAGTGGTGCAGCGACTTTTCCAGGTTCCAGCCGCCGATCCGGAAACCGATCGGCGTGTTCAGCACGTGATGATAGAGTTCCGCCGCCGGTGAGTTCGCGAGGATCAGCGCGAGCGCCGCGCAGACCATGAGGATCACGCCGCCCGTGGCCTCGTGCCGGATGAACTCCTCCATGGGCGTGAGCAACCGGCTGAAGGCGTTTTCCCACGGCGCCTTGTGCGTGTGTACCGGCTCCGGATGTCCGTGCAACGACCGACCTCCCCTTTCCCCGGGCGCTCGCGTGCTTGCGTCGTCGGCCATCATAGCAGCCGCCGGGTGTGGACGCGCCCCGCCGGGGAGCACTTTACACGGCGCAGGTCAAGGGACGGGAAGCACCGGTTTTGCCAAGTCGGTCACACTGAACCCTATCAATGAGCGGGCCGTCGCCGTCGCTACCCTGTTCGCAGACACAGGAGACGTCGATGTTCCAGCGCGGCGTCCCGACCCGCCCCCGTTCCCCGACATCGCAACGATGGTGAACGCTATGAGCACCGACCAGAACATCGTCTACTTCGCGGACCCGGACAAGGTACCCGCCAAGGACGAAAATTCCACGACGCGGCGGCTCCTTCAGGACCTGCAGGATCAATTCGTGCATCGCGTGACCGAGTTGTTCGCGGCGATGCTCGACAACACCGATGACGCCCTGTTCGCGCTCGCCGACAAGGCCGAGAGCAACCTCGTACAGAGCCTATACTTCGACTCGATGCGCGAAGTGCGCCTCAAGCGCGGCGAGATGGAGGCCCGCTTCCGCGCCGATGTGCTGGACGGCTTCCGTGCCCTGCGTCGTCGACCCGCCGTCACCGCGCCGGCGGGCGGTGAGCGCGAGGTCGCCGACGGTTCGTGCGAGGAACTCTCGCTGGTCGGGCACGATGACCTGGAGGAGTCGTTGGCGGTCGACGGCATGGTCGGCAAGGCGCGTTCCCGCCACGCCCAGGCCCTCGCGCAGTTGCGGGCGCGCCTGGAACACCTCTTGCCCGGGGTCGGGCTCGATGAAGGGGCCGGCCCCGTGGATCCCCTGCGCCTGTGCGGGGCCTTTCGCCGCGCGGGGCAGGTACTGGATCTCGAGGTCCGCGCCAAGCTGGTGGTCTACAAGCTCTTCGACAAGTCGGTGATGGAGGCGCTGGGCGAACTCTACACCCAGCTCAATCATCTGCTCATCAACGCCGGTGTGTTGCCGCACATCAAGCTCAAAGTGCCGGGAGCGCGCGCGACGGCCGGTGTGTATCGAGCGCGCGACGGCGACCCGGGCGCGCCCCTCGCAGGGGTCGGGGAGGATCCCTGCGTCTATGCCGCCGGTGAGGACGGCGAGGTCTTCGGGGCGCTGCAGACGCTGCTCGCCGACCGGCGCGGGGCGGCACCGGGCGGCAACCCGCCGGGTGCCGCGATCGGCGTCGGCATGAGCGCGGCCTACGCGCCGGGCGACGTGCTCCGGGCGCTCAGCCTGCTGCAGACCGGCCATCGGCTCCCGCTGCCCGAGGGGGAGGCGCACGCCCTGGGGCCGGTGGAACTGCGCACCGCCCTGAGCGGTGCGCTTGCGCAGCTACCGGGGGGCGGATTCGGCAAGGCGCTCGGGCGGGCCGATGAGGACATCATCGACATCGTCGCCATGCTGTTCGACTTCATTCTCGGCGATGGCGCGCTGCCCGATCGTGCCAAGGCGCTGCTGGCGCAGCTCCAGATCCCCATGGTCAAGGTGGCGTTCCTGGACAAGTCGTTCTTCGGCAGTCGTCGGCACCCGGCGCGGCAACTGCTGAACGAACTCGCGCAGGCCGTGGCCGACACCGATGCGCCCGAGGCCGTGTACCGGTGTGCCGCCGAGGCCGTGGACCGGATCCTGCAGGAGTTCGAAGACGATGTCGGCGTCTTCGTGCAGGTGCTGGAGGCGTACCGCCGCGACATCGCACCCGAGGCGGCGACTGCGCCCGAACCCGGTCCGGACGCGGATCCGGTGGCCGCCGCCCGCGAACGCGCCCGCACGACGATCGCCCGGTGTCTCGAGGGGCGCGATCCGCCGGCGGCCGTCGCGGCGTTGCTGCACGACGCCTGGATGGAAGTGCTCACCGAGATCGCGCTCGACGAGCAGGCCGACCCCGCTGATTGGGATGGCGCCGTTGGAGTCGTGGAGCGGGTGCTGTGGAGCGTCGAGCCGAAGGCCGACTACGAGGCGCGCAAGCGGCTGATTGGCGCGATCCCCGAACTATTGCGCGACCTGCGCCGGGGATTGGCGCGCATCTCGATGCCGTCCCGGCAGCTCGGCACCTATTTCCAGGCGCTCCAGGAGTGTCATATCGAGTGCGTCAAGGACACGGCGTTCACGGCGGGCGGGGCTGTGCGTGCGGAACCGGCGGGCGCACAGGCCGAGGCGGAAGCGGAAGACACCGCTTCCGCGCCCTCGGTGGACGAACCGCGGTCCGAGGATTGCGCACCGGCGCAGACTGCGGCGTCCGAGACCCTGCCGGAGCCGGTGGCCGTTCTCGATCTGCCGGAGGCCGGCGGCGACTGGGACGCGGATCCCGAGGGCGGGGACGTGGAGGAGATCGTCCTGTGCGGGGATCCGGATCCGGAGGCGGCCGGTACCGAGGTTTCGGCGGAGGACGACGAGCACGTCCGGCGCCTGCGTGGGATCGCGCTCGGGACTTGGTTCGAGTTTACGGAACCCGGCGGGGCGAGCGTGCATACCAAGCTCTCGGCACGGATCGAGCGCGCGGACAAGTTCATCTTCGTCAATCGCGCAGGATTCAAGGTCGCCGAGAAGAGTTTGCACGGCTTGGCCATGGAAATGCGATGCGGCACCGCGGACATCCTCGACGAAGGGTTGCTGTTCGACAAGGCCCTGGAGGCGGTGATCTCCAACCTGCGCAAGGCGCGCGCCTGAGCGGCGTAGCGCCGGGCGCACCCCGGCGAACGGGTGGTGCGTTCCGGGAAGATGGGAGTTGTGCAGGCACGGACGGAGCGGGGATCGGGTGTGCGGGCCGACGCCGTGCAACGGCCACCGCCCCTCGGATCATAGGCCCAACAGTCGCGGGGGCTCGTCCGCGTCCAGGATCAGCAGGTGGTGTTCCGGGACCGGCTGCCAGAAGCCGCCGTCGGTGAGCGGTTCCGAGGCCACCACCTGTCCGTCCGGAAACAGGTCGTCGTCGGTCGTGTAGTACAGCGAAGGGCAGGCGTGATTGAAGGCGTGCCGCGCCGCGTACACGCGGTGCCCGTCGCTCAATGCGACGTTGAGCAGCGCGGGCCGATCTTCCACCCAGTCCTGCAGGAGCGCGAAGAATTCTCCCAGCACCTCCTCCAACGGCATGCCGGGATCACCGGCCGCCAAGTGGCGCAACAGTGCGAACAGGTACTCCGAGTCGGTATTGCCGCGGACGTCGGCCGCGATCTCCGGGGTCAGGTACCGGCAGATCAACGGGCGCAGCCGCGTGCCGAAGTCGCGCACGAAACCGTTATGCGCGTAGAGCAGACGCCCGTCGACGAACGGCGGCGTGTTCGCCTGGTTGACCGGAAACCCGGCGGTGGCGCTGCGCACGATGGCCAGCCACAACGGACGGTATAGGCTGCGCCCGAGGTGCGGAAGATTGACGTCGGACCAGATCGGCTGCGGATTGGTGTACACCGCCGGGCGTCCCTGCGGATCGTGCCAGCCGACGCCGTAGCCGTCCGCGTTGGAGGTCCCATACAGCAGTTCGCGGGATTCCCCCGCCTGCTCCACGAGGCTGTGGGACGGCTCCTCGATGAACCGCTGCAGGCTGATTTCCGGTCCGATGTAGGCGGCGATGCGACACATGTCCGCTCCTCGGCGGGCGCGTCCCGGTACCCTGCCCGGCATCCTTCCTGCGCCCTCGGGGGGATGGTAGCCTAATGCACCGGAAAATGGCATCCACAGGAGGGACGCAGATGGCAATCAGCGGCAGGGCGGCACCGAAGACCGACGCGTTACGTTGTCGGGTAGTGCCGTCGGCGCGCCCGGTCGCGGGTTTGGCGGAAGATGCCCGCCGCGGCCTGTTACACCGCCCGCGCAGCCTTCCCTCCAAGTATTTCTACGATGAACGCGGCTCGCGCCTGTTCGATGCGATCTGTCGCACACCCGAGTACTACCCGACGCGGACCGAGGGCGTGCTGCTGGCGCGCCACGCCGCGACGATCATCGCCCAGGCGCGCCCCGAGCACATTCTGGAGCTGGGCAGCGGCGCCTCGCGCAAGACCCGTCACCTGCTCGCCGCCTGCGAGGGCGGGCGGCGCACGCCCATCTATTGGCCGTTCGACGTCTGCGAGGAAATGCTGCTCGCCGCCGGCGCCGAACTCTCCGGACGCTATGACTGGTTGACGATCCATCCCCTGCTCGGCGACTACTGCGGCGGACTCCGGCACCTGCCGGCGCCCGACGGGCGCCGCCTGTTCGTGTTCCTGGGCGGCACGATCGGCAACTTCGATCGCGCCGAGGCCGTCGCGCTGCTGCGCGAGTTGCACGCGATCATGGCCCCGGGGGATCGCCTGCTGTTGGGCGCCGATCGCGTCAAGGACCCCGCGGTGCTTCGGGCCGCCTACAACGATGCGCAGGGCGTCACCGCCGAGTTCAACCGCAACCTGCTGCACGTGCTCAACCGGCGACTGGGCGCCGACTTCGTGGTCGAGTCCTTCCGGCACGAGGCCGTGTACCGCGAGGATCGCGAGCGGATCGAGATGTATCTCGTCTCGACGCGCCCCCAGACGGTGCGGCTGAGGGCGTTGGGCGAGTGCATCGGGCTGGCGGAGGGTGAGCGCATCCTGACCGAGATCAGCTGCAAGTTCACCCCGGACTCCCTGGAATCGCTCCTGGGCGCGGCGCGGATGCGCGTGGACGCCCACTATGCCCCGCCGGACGGGTATTTCTCGCTGGTGCTGGCGCGCCCGGACTGAGGGCGCCCCGGAGGCCCCGTGAGGGTGGATCCCGACAGCGGCTGGATCGGCGATGCGCGTCGCGTGCCCTCGCCCAACTGCGACGCGCGCCCGCCGGGGGCGGCGATCGACTTGGTCGTCGTCCACGGTATCAGCCTGCCGCCCGGGGAGTTCGGCGGGCCGTGGATCGACGCCTTGTTCTGCAATCGCCTGCCCGCCGATGCCCATCCCTATTTCCGCACCATCGCCGGTGCCGCCGTCTCGGCGCACCTGCTGATCCGGCGTGACGGGGAAACGGTGCAGTATGTGCCGTTCCACCTGCGCGCCTGGCACGCAGGCGAGTCCCGCTATGGCGGGCGCACGCGCTGCAACGACTTCTCCGTCGGCGTCGAGCTGGAGGGGGCCGACCACACGCGGTACGAGGCGGCCCAGTACCATCGTCTCGCGCAAGTCATCGGGGCCTTGATGGAGGTCTATCCCGGCATCCGCCCGGAGCGTATCGTGGGCCACGGCGACATCGCACCCGGGCGCAAGAGCGATCCGTGGCCGATCTTCGACTGGGCGCGCCTGCGCGGACTGCTGGCGGGGCGCCCCTGATCCGGGACGCCGCGGCCGGCGTGGCATTCGCCGCGCCGAATTGGCATCATGCGCCGATGGATACGCGGCGGCGCGCACCGATGCGGGATCCGGCCGCCGCGGCCGGACCCTTTCCGACCACGACCGAGCATGCCGCGAGCCCAGACCCATGAACCTTATCGCCATCCTGATCGTTCTCCTGCTGGAGTACTTCCTGGGGCACCTCCAGGAACTGCGCGACCCCGGGTGGTTCGAGCGCTATGCCGGGTGGCTGCGGGAGCGATTCGGTTCCGAGTGGGAAGGCCCGGCGGCGGTGGCCCTGGTGGTCGTGCCCGCGGGCGTCGCGGTCGCGCTGCTCCAAGGTCTGTTCGGCGCCTTTCTGTTCGGGTTGCCGGGTTTCCTGTTCGCCATCGTGGTGCTGCTCTACTGCATCGGGCCGCGCGACTTGGCCGAGGATCTGGAGCCTTACCTGGAGGCGCGCGAAGCGGGCGATGAGGCGCGCGCGCGGCGTATCGCCGGGCGGTTCCTGGGCGAGGCGGCGCCGGACGATCCGCGGCTGCGTGATCGGGCGGTGCTGGCCGGGCTCCTGGAGCAGGCCGACGAGCGGTTGTTCGGGGTGTTTTTCTGGTTCGTGTTGCTGGGCGCGGTGGGCGCCGCCCTGTACCGGATGGCGGCGGTCCTCCGGCGTGTCGACGAGGCTCGGTTCGGGGTTGGTTTCGCGTCTGCGGCGCGGTTCTTCTTCGAGGTGATGGAATGGATCCCGGCCCGGCTGTTGGCCCTGTGCTATGCCTTGTCCGGCAGCTTCGACGGGGCCTGGCAGGGGTGGCGTCGCTCCCGGGAGAGCCGCCGCGAGGGGGTGCTCGACACCTCGCCGGGGGTATTGGTCTATACCGGATTCGGGGCATTGCATCTGGACGCCGAGGGACCCGGCGCGCCGAGCGCGGCGCAGCTGGCCGACGGCCTGCGCCTGGTACATCGCGCGCTGCTGGTGTGGCTCACGGTGCTGGCGTTGCTGACGCTCGCCGGCTGGGCGGGATGATCCGCGCGCCGGTTACAC
>VAPE01008482.1_pt1 | contig 12862 bp, 10 predicted proteins | sample 3393911 | NCBI WGS metagenome assembly VAPE01 (sample SAMN08290436, study PRJNA428436) | hydrothermal vent metagenome | isolation source: Deep-sea hydrothermal vent chimney | place: Atlantic Ocean: South-mid Altantic Ridge | reverse complement strand
GGCGCATCTGCTGCGTTGGCAACTCGTTGATATCACACCAGGATAATCAACCTCGTTGCCGCCTTGCATCTGCACCGTTCTCGAACGCTCACGGATTCAGGATTCTGACAACCTGTCAGGTATGGAAATATGTGCGATGGCGCCATCGCCATCAATCAAACTTTATGCCAATTTTGGGAAGAATGATTAACTGATCATTATATAACTAATAATAACAATAATTCAAGCCGAAATTACGCAGTAACAAAATTTTCATTTTTGTAAAAAAAGACATTGAATATGACAATTTTGCAAGAAAAGTTTGTCTGAAGTCCACTTGAAAAACGTCAGATTCTTGCCTCTTGGCTGCGGGCAGCCTTTCGTCGACCATCGATTGGGGGGAAAGTTTGTTTGCACATGGCAGGTCCAGGATGCCGGAAATTTCCGTGACGCGGGGGATACCGGTAAGACATCAGCCGGCAAAATGTCGGCCGGGAGAAGAGGTTCTCCAGGTCATAAAGTGCTGGCGGCAGGTGGAAGAAGGTTGCCCCGGCATCGTGTCAATGCCCGAGTACGTCATGCAGGATTTTGCCGAGGTCGGCGATTTCAAATGGTTTGGCGACTACGCCGCTGAAACCGTACTTCCGGTATTCGGCCATAATCGGATCATTGGAATAACCGCTTGAGACAATGGCCTTCACCTGCGGATCATATTGCCGTAATTTTTCAATGGCTTCCTTGCCGCCCATGCCCCCCGGGATGGTTAAATCGATGATGACCGCATCGTACGGTTTCCCGGCTTCCCTGGCTTTGATATAGAGCGCGACCGCCTCGGCTCCGTCGGCGGCAAGATCGGCTTTATAGCCGAGATATTTCAGCATTTCCGCGACGATTTCTCTCAGCTGATCCTCGTCATCCATGACGAGAATCCTGCCGGTGCCAAGGATTTCCATCGGCCCGTCTGCGGCGCTTTCATGCGGACTTTTTTCTTTCATGGCCGGGAGATAGATGGTAAACGTCGTGCCGACGCCTAACTCTGATTCGACCACAATGCGACCATTATGCTTGCTGATGATAGAGTGACAGATTGTCAGGCCCAGGCCGTTGCCGTCCTCTTTGGTGGTAAAGTAGGGGTCGAAAATTTTTTCGATATATTTTTTCTCTATGCCGGTACCGGTGTCGACAAATTCGATTTTGACATATTCGCCCTTGCGCAGGGGCGGCAATTCACCCTCATCGACGGTCACATTCTCCGCCCTGACCGTTATCGTCCCTCCCTCCGGCATGGCTTGGGCGCCATTGAGGGTGATATTCTGGATGACCTGGCTGATCTGGCCTTTATCGGCCTCAATGGGCCATAGATCTTCCGGGAGATGATAGTCACACCTTACGTTGGAACCGCTCAGGACAAAACTGGTCGATTCTTTGAGCAGCGGGGCAATCAGGACAAGCTGTTTAACCGGTTTCCCGCCCTTGGAAAAGGTGAGCAATTGCTGGGTCAGGTTTTGTGCCCGCACGGATGCCTTTTTGGCATTCTCCAGCCAGCCATGTATTTTGTTGTCAGGATCAAGGTTTCTCATTGCCAGGTCAATATATCCCAGGATACCGGTTAAAAGGTTGTTGAAGTCATGGGCAATGCCGCCGGCGAGGACCCCGATCGATTCCAGCTTCTGGACTCTTAGCCGTTCCGCGCCCATTTTCTTGCGATCGGTGATATCCCGGATAAAACAGAAAAAATTGCCTCGACCTTCCATATCGGAGAAGCTCGCGCTGATCTCGACCGCGATCAGCGTCCCGTCTTTTGTTTTCTGGTCGGCTTGAAAAGTCAGGGAACGGGCTTCCTTTATTCGCTCCAGAAGATCAATCGGATCGAACTGTGATTCGAGTAGTTCGATATCGGCGAATTTCATCTGCACCAATTCTTCTTTTGTATATCCTGTCATGGCGCACAAGGATGGATTGGCATCAACGATATGTCCCTCTTCATCAATAAGGGCAAAACCATCGGTTGAGGTCTGGAGGATCGTCTGGTTCCGGGTCATCTGGGCCAGGATTTTTTCATTTGTTTCCTTCAGGGTCAGGCTCATGTCATTAAAGGATTCAATAAGTTCCTTGAATTCATTTTGACCCTGGTAGGATGAAGTCGCGCCCAGTTCGCCGGCTTTTATTCTCCGGGTCGCCATTAATAACTCTGAAACGGGTTTGGTGATGCTCCTGATCAAATAAATCGCGATGGCCAGGGCGATCAAAAATGAAATTGCCAGGGTGGCGACAAGGATCCATTTTGATTTTCTAACTTTCTCTGATGCCGCTATCGTCTTTTTGCGGAGACTTTTGTTGGCCGTCAAGGCCATTTTCTGGGATTTGGCAATGATGGTATCGCCGATATCGGCGGCAACGATCTGGAGTCTTTTGATCCTTTTCGGATCAGCCGTTGAGGTGATGAAATAGCTGAGGGCATCCTCGTACTGTTCCGTCAATCGCTGTAACTCTTTTATGTCCCGGGCTATAGGCGGGGCATGGTGGCAGCCGCCGCATGATCGCACCCTGTTGTCGAGTTTGAGGACGTTATCCGCGATAACGTCCAGTTCCTTGCCGAACGACGTTCCGGTCGTGTAAAGATTGGCCTGGACCGTCTGGACGTTGATAACCAGTTCCTGCCGGATAATCTCGACTTTGTGCAGAGCGACCAGGGAGTCAAGATTATTTATGGTCTGAGAAATCAGGTAGAGGTTGGTGACAACTCCGGCGAGAAACAGGACGAATAATAATAAAAATAAAAGGAGTATTTTTTTCTTCATCCGTTTTATTTATAGTCCGACATGGTTATCCCGGCTTCTTTTGCCATGTTCGAGACGAGATCGAAGTCTGAACTCTTGGCCCTGATGAAGCGCAGCGCTTCGAATTTTTGCAGAACCTGGCGGCCTCTGGCTGTATTTTTCATGTTTAACAGGACGGTCAGTATTCTTTTGCGCAGGCTGGCGGGGATATCGTCTCGGAGACAGAGGGTGACTTCAGGTACAGGTGGGGATTTGGCGATAATTTGCAGCTCCGATTTGATTGATGGATCACTGGCTATTTGTTTGTTGAAAACCGTGTCCTTGGCCGCACCGATATCCGCGCGGCCGTCAAGCACCGCAAAGAGGGCGGAGGCATGACTGCCGGAGAACCAACAGCTGCTGAAAAAATGGTGTCGGTCTTTGACCCCGTGCCGCCGCAGAAAAGCTATGGGGAAAAGATACCCTTCGGTTGTTGCCGGATCCACAAAGACAAAACTCTTGCCCCGCATATCCTTTACCGTCTTGATCCCGCTGTCGCGTCTGACAAAAATATACCCCCGTGAAGTCGATTTCCCTTCAAGGTTAACGGGGCTGGCCACGGGTTCGAGTTGAAATTCCTTGATGCCCAGGGCGGCGGTGAAAGAACTGAGAAAGGCGCCGTCGAGTTGCCGCGATTTAAACCTCTTGATCACTTCTCCGTAGCGGCTCATGATCGTTAACCTGACTTTGAGTCCAAGCTGGTCGGAGAGGTAGCCGGCCAGGTGCCGGTATCGTTCTATCTGGTCGAAGATATTGTGTTCCGGCTCAATCCCGATCAGCAGGCCCCTGGTCTTTGCCTGGATCTGGGTCGCCTGGACGGTGGTCACTGCCGTGAGACAGAGAAATGCGAGCAGGAAGAGTCTACTGGCAGAGAAACATTTTGTTGCAAAATAAACAATCATCTTATCACGTCGGTCGCCTCCATTATTAAGCGAATCGGGAAATTGATGCCTATTTTCTGGGCCGCTTTGAGATTAACCACCAGTTTGGTATCCCTGAGAACTTCGGGGGCAATATCCTTTGCTGGCGTCCCCCGCAATATTTTTGCGGCCATTTCGGCCGCTTTTGTCCCCTGCTCGGCAGGAGGCTGGTATAGTGTAAGGGTTACACCGGCTGCTGTTTGATCCGGAAAAATATCTGCGGACGGGGCCATCTTCTCCTGTAGTATTGGGATGATATCTCCTATGAACGAGTTGACGATGGCGCTGCCGGTTATAAAAAAGGCGCCGCCGGCGTCAACGGTAGGTTTCAGCTTCTCGATATCGCCACGGCTTTTGATATTGATCTTTATCAAATGGATGTGCTGTTCCCTGGCCAGTCTTTGTAATTCATCGGCCTGTCTGACCGAGTCTTCTTCTAAACTGCTGTAGATAACGCTGAGCGTTGAAATTCGTTTGAGGCTCCGAAGATACCTGAGAATGCTGGTGAGGGGCACCTTAAAGCCGCAGCCGGTCACATTTTTGCCATGAACGGCAGTGGCCTCGGGATTATAGACCCCCGCATAGACCAGCGGAATGTCCGTTCTTTCCTGAATGACAGCCAGGGCGGCAGGTGAGCCGTAGGCGACAATGAGATTAACGTCGGCGGCAATCAGTTTTCTGGCCGTATTGCTCAAGGCGATGGGATCGGGGAAAGGCCTCTGCAGAATGATTTTGAAGTGTTTCCCGGGAGGGGTCAGCCGCTTCAGCTCCTTGACAAAGGCGCGATGCATGGCGCTGTAATAGGGGATATCGCCTGGCATGACCACCCCGATCAGCGTTTCCCCCGCCGATACTGACGGAATATGAAAAATGAACAGGAACAACAGAGACAGCAGGAATCGGCAAAGAGTTCTGCTCGTTTTTACCTTCAATTTAGAAGAACCTCTTGAGGCTGAAGGTGGTGATATACACGGTGCCGTCCTGACGGTCGTCGGTCTCGTCATTGTATATATGCGAGCGCAATTTGAGCCCGACCTCCCAGCCTGGCCGGAGTTTTTTGGTCATCCCCATTGAAAGCACGGTTTCGGCTACCTTCAACGCCGAAAAAGAGGTCAGTGAGTCCGGCGTTTCGGTTATGGCCGTACCGGGCAGAAGTTCTCCGGCGGAAATCGTACGGCTGATATCGGCGGTGAAGGTTATGTCGTCCCGGGGCCGGAAATTTAAACTCAGGGTGTACGAGTTCGACTCATTCGTGTATGGGACTCCAGGGTCGAGGTACGGCAGGTCACCGTTCCCCCCCTGGTCGGCCCATTTTCCATAAGCCAGGTCCTGTTCGACCTCGCCCCGGTAATAAGCCCAGCTTGCCGTAAGGCTTGCTTTGGGAGAGAGCATAAAGGACAGGCTGCCGAGGAACCGGTCGTTTCTTGACGTCCTTTCCCCGCCATCGACAACGGTATCCGGTTCGACGTTGAGATAGCGGATATGGTCTCTGGCACTGAGGGTCAGGCTGTAATCGAACAAGGCCGTAACCCAGGGGGCGGGCAGATATGTCGTTGAAAACCGGATCTGGTTCGAGGAGTTTGGTTCAATGTTGTAAGCAGGATGCTCATAGTATTTGTAAGCGTAAATGGCCTTGAATTTGAGCTTGTTCAACGGCCTGGCATAGGCGGTCAATTTTATGCTGTGGATATTCGTGTATTCGGGCAGGATTCTCCAGGCGGCATTGTCTTGCCGGGCAAGATGTTCAAAGTTATACGCCGGAATAATGGTCAGGCGGGAGATAGGCTTGAAGCTCGCCGATAAGGAAAGAAAATCCTTCCTGGTGGAAATCGATCGCCTGACCGGATAGGTTATTGTATGGGCAAGTCCGCGCAGGGTGACAAAATCAGGGTTGTCCGTCTCCAGGTCCCGGTGTCGATACTTGAGAAAAAACATCAGGCTCGGATCGGGGACCCAGGTTACATTCATGGCTCCCTGCCAGGTATCCGCGACCGCGCCGCTGTAATTATTTTTCCGATGGCCGTTGCTGAGGGTTACTGAAGCGACAATCCTGCCGGTATAGGAGGTATGCAGCTTCAGGGAGTTCGCCCGGGACTCGGTTTCGGGGATGACATTATGCGGGTATATATCGGCAGGCCTGGCGGCGGCCGCAGGGTAAGAGTCATAAAGGACGTTGTTGCCGCCGGGATCAAAGCGGCTGGAATCGTGTGTATATTCGATCTCCATGGGGCCCAGGTGGCTGTTTACCCCCAGGGTTATCGCATTCGATCGCCAGTCTATTCGCCGGGTCTCTGATATCTTGTGGATATTTTCGAAATCACCGAGCAAAAAGCGCTGCTGGATGGAACCATCTTTTTCAACATATCGATGCTTCAGGAAGAGATGAAAAGGAAAATCCGGGGCCTTGAGCCGGAGAGAGAGTAAGTTGTTAGATACATTGGTAGAATAGCGGGCGCCGATATTCCGGTCCTCGTAATTGATCGCCGGCGGTTCGCCGATATACTGATAATCAGAGTGATCCAGATTATGGTGAATCCTGACAAAAATATCCCTGAACAGCAGCAGGTCGCTATAGGCATAGCCGGTATCCGCATACACGTCATTTTTATTGAGAAACTTTCCGTTCAGGTGAAACCGTTGCGGCAGCGGACACAAGAGCGCGTCAATCCCGGCGGTCAGCGACGAATGGAGATACTGATATTCCCCGGCCCGATCGGAACCATCCAGGTTTACCCAGCGGTATCCTGCAGAAAATTGGGTTTTCGACTGGTAAGATGGAAGAAGCGACGTACTCTTCTCCGTCCCTTGCCGGGCACCTGCCGCCATGGCCGGAGCGACCGTGCCGCAGACGATCAGGCACAGAGACAAACATTCCCTCAGGAAACGGCGGCCCCTTGAGTCTCTCATTGAGTAAACCTGCCCTTGCCGGAAAAAGACGGGGTGTCAGAGCCGTGGATTCTGGAGTGACAATCCGTGCATTTCGAATAGAATGCGCTGCCGATCGCCGCCGAGGCCTTGCCGCCGCCGTCGGGTGAATTTATTCTATGTCCCACGTGACACTGAAGGCACAGAAACGGCTGCCGCGCAACCAGGAGGTTGTTGTTGACTGAGCCATGGGGGGTATGGCAGTTCATGCAGTCAGCCGCGACATCCGCATGTTCGAAAACAAAGGGGCCTCTTTTTTCGGGATGACACTGGACGCAGGTTGCCTTTATGCTATTTTTCCTCAGCAGCATGGCCGAATTGCCGCCATGGGGGTTGTGACAATCAGTGCAGAACACCCGCCCTTCATTTACCGGATGATGGCTGGGCAGGGAAAATTCCACCTGCGTTGTCTGGTGACAGCGAAAACATAGCCGGGCCGTATCTATCGGCCTGACTTTCAAATCAGGGCTCTTGTGAACAGTGTGGCAATCGAAACATGAGACTCCATTTATGGCATGGCTGCCGGCATTCCAGTTATGAAGGTTAAACGTGGCATTGGCGGTGTGGCACTTGAGGCAGATCAACGACTGGGCCGGCGCGGGTAAGGCTTTCAGGTCGATCAGGGTTTTGTAGTTGCATGTCGTTTTTATGCCTTTTTTGGCATTCTCCGCCACCAGTTTTCTGGTCAGGCCTTTTATGGCAAGACTGCCGGGGCCATGGCAGGATTCGCAGTCAACGAGCGGTAGGCCGGATTCCTTTTTCAGCTGCGCCCCCATGGTGCTGGCATCAAAGTATTGTTTCAGCCGGTCATGGGCATGGCAGGCCGCCAGGCAATTGGTCGTGCCTACATAGTCGGCATCAAACCTGCCGACGATCATTTTTTCGTATTTTTTGATCGGCAGAATGGGTTTTGATCCCTTCAGCGTGTTGCAGCCGCTCATGGAGCAAAGGAGCGGAATTATGAACAAGGAAAATGTATTGAGAAAACGATTTCTGAAAAACATATTGCCAACTCCAGATTCCCTTTGCCTCCTCTGCCGGTGGATTCGGCCTTCATGGCAGGGCATTATTATAATTATTTTCCAACAATTTTCCGGTCGTGTCAAGGGTGACTTCGTCAAGAACGTCCGGGCGAGTCCATTTTCGGTCTATATCTTTACCCGAATCCGTGACGGCTTGAGGTGATGTTCCGGGCAGCATGCGTAATTTATTACATTATTACCAAATAAACGCATTTTCTGACCTTCAGCGCGTCACCCTGCGGGGCGTTCGAGAACGGCGCATCCGTTGCATTGGCAACCCGTTGGTATCACACTAGAATAATTAACCTCGTTGCCGTCTTGCATCTGCACCGTTCTTGAACGCTCACGGATTTAGGTTTCAGCCTACTACTATAGTTTGACAAAAAAAAGTGGACCATGTAGAGTTCAGAAGGACAGAAACGATGTATTGGTGCGTAGTTACTCCGCAATATTGCGTCATTTGTCACTTGGCATTACACGAGTGACCCCAATGGAGCAGAGCATTTTCATACTCAAAAAAACCAGGCAGGTTGACTCATGAGCGACAGCGAACGCAGACGCTATATCAGGCCGGAATCATTAAATCTCCTCGACTATCTTGTGGTTGACGAACAGGGGAGGCAGGGCGTGTACAGCATGGGCAGGACGCTCAACATCAGTATCGGCGGTATCCTGATGGAAACCCACATTCCCTTGCCGGCCGGCCAGCAGGTCATGATTACGATCGGCCTGGAAGACGAGCTGATTGACGTGATGGGACGAATTGTCCATTCAACCCGCAGTCAGGATAATATGTATCATAACGGCATCGAGTTTTTCCATGTTCCTGATGAGGACCGGCCTATTCTCTATCGGTACGTTGAGGTCTTCCACGAGCGTTTCCCCGACGCCCGGCATGTCGCGCTTTTTTAAGCCGACCTTCACTCTGCCTGCCGGACAGCGGTTCCACTGCGCTTATTCCGGAGTTGTTGTCTCCCGGCGGCCGTATACGTCATCAAAGCGGACAATATCGTCTTCGCCGAGATAACTGCCGATCTGGATTTCAATCAGTTCAAGGGGGATAGTTCCCGGATTTTCCAGCCGGTGCCTGGTGCCGGCCGGAATATAGGTGGATTGATTTTCATAGAGCGGAATGACCTGCTCGCCGTTGGTCACCTGCGCCGTTCCCGAGACCACGACCCAGTGCTCGTGCCGATGGTGATGCATCTGCAGGGAGAGTTTCGCCGCCGGGTTGACCGTTATCCGTTTGATCTGAAAGCGCTCGTGCAGCTCAAGGGTGGTATAGCTTCCCCAGGGACGGTAGACGGTCTTGTGAATATGAAACTCGTTCCGCTTTCTCTGTTTGAGCTTGTTGACGATTTCCTTCACCTCCTGCGACCGGGCGAGGGGGGCGACAAGCACGGCATCCGCGGTCTCCACGACCATGGTGTCCCGGAGCCCGACCGCGGCGACCAGGCTGTCGTCCGAGTGGATCAGCGAGTTTTTTACATCTTCCAGGATAACGTCGCCGGCGACCACGTTGCCCTCTTCGTCCTTGGCCGATGCCCGCCACAGGGCCAGCCAGGAACCGATATCGCTCCAGCCCATATCCGCCTCGACCACGGCGGCCTTGTCGGTCTTCTCCATCAGGGCATAGTCAATGGAGTCGTTCGGGCACTGCTGCATGGCTGTCTTCTCGAAGCGGAAAAAAACGCCGTCCGTCCGTCCTTTATTCACCGCTTCGGTCATCTGCGTCACAATGGCCGGCTCATGCTCGGTCAGCTCCGCCAGGAACGTTGCCACGGAAAAGGCAAACATGCCGCTGTTCCATAAATACTCGCCGCCGGCCACGTACTGCTTGGCCGTGGCCAGGTCCGGCTTTTCGACAAACGACCGCACCCGGTCGTCCTCGCCCCGGGCAATATAGCCGTAACCGGTCTCCGGGCCGTCAGGGACAATGCCGAAGGTGGCCAGCCGGCCGTTTTCGGCCAGCCGGACGGCCTTGCCGACCGCGGTCCCGAAGGCTGTCGGCGCGGTGATCAGGTGGTCGGCAGGCAGCACCAGCAGGACCGCCGCCTCTCCTCCATGTTGGCGGGCGTACAGGGCGGCCCCGCAGATCGCCGGCGCCGTGTTGCGGCCTACCGGTTCCAGGAGCAGGTGGTAGGCGGGGAACAGGTCCAGTTCCTCCAGCTGCGTCTTGGTGAGAAAACGATGCTCTTCGCCCACTACCACGATGGGCGGCAGGATATCGGCAAGCTCGTTGACCCGGGCCAGCGTTTCCTGCAGGAGAGAACGGTTGCCGATCAGGTTGATGAGCTGTTTGGGATAGAGTTCCCTGGAAAGAGGCCAGAGGCGGGAACCGCTGCCGCCGGCCAGAATAACGGGTTGTATGGACACGATATGACCTCTGTAGTAAACGATTAAACGATGTTATCGGTTGAAGCCGTTTTATGAAAATCGTCTCGGACAAGGCCCTGTGTCCGTGGAGATTTTCATTGTTCGTTGTGGCTGCGCCCTGAAACCTGGTCCGGCCATGCCGGTTAATTCGTGCCGCGAATCAGGCTGAGCAGTTCCCGGGTTTTTTCCCGCAGCAGCTTCGGGTCGCCCCGGGTTTCCACGTTGAGGCGTAAGACCGGTTCGGTGTTCGATTTGCGGAGATTGAAACGATAGCCGGGAAAGGAGATGCTCAGGCCGTCGGTATAATCCTGTTCGCCGTCGCCGTACCGGTGTTGGATCGCCTGGATCACCGCGTCCGGGTCGGCCACCTTCGAGTTGATCTCGCCGCTGACCGGGTAGGCGGCCATGCGGCTGTCCACCATTGAGGAAAGCGTCCGGCCCGATTCGCTGAGCAGCCGGCAGACCAGCAGCCAGGGAATCATGCCCGAATCACAGTAGCCGAACTCCCTGAAATAATGATGCGCCGACATCTCGCCGCCGTACACGGCATCCTTTTCCCGCATTTTTTCCTTGATAAAGGCATGGCCGGTGCGGGTCATGACCGGGATGCCGCCCGCCGCCTCCACCACCTCCCTGGTGTTCCAGATGAGCCGGGGATCGTGGAGGATGGTGGCCCCGGGATGCAGCTTAAGCATGGCCACGGCCAGCAGGCCGACAATATAATAGCCCTCGATGAAGCGGCCGGTTTCGTCATAGAAGAAACAGCGGTCAAAGTCACCGTCCCAGGCCAGGCCCAGGTCCGCCTTATGTTCCCGCACCGCCCGGGCCGTCGCCTCCCGTTTTTCCGGCAACAGCGGATTGGGTACCCCGTGGGGGAAACGGCCGTCCGGCTCGTGCTGCAGTTTCACCAGGGAAAAGGGCAGGTGATTTTCCAACAGGTCAAGCACCGGCCCGGCACAGCCGTTGCCGGCGTTGACCACCAGTTTCAGCGGCCGCAGCCGCTCGGGTTCAACCCGGCCGGCGGCCAGGAGCCGGCGGAGGTAGGCGCTTTTGTCGCCGGCGGCTTCGACCTTGCCCGGCCGGCCGCAGGGCTGCCCCCTGGTGGTCTCGTACCAGGTGTCCGAGGCGGCCCTGGCCGCAATCTCCCGGAGGCCGGTATCGCTGCTCACCGGCCGGGCGCCGTGCCTGACCAGTTTCATGCCGTTATAGTCCGCCGGATTGTGGCTGGCGGTCACCATGATGCCGCCGTCCACCCCCTGGTCCTCGCCGCTGAAAACGGCATGGTAGACCTCTTCGGTGCCACAGAGCCCGAGATCCAGGACATCCGCCCCGTAGGCCAGCAGGGTCTCGGTCAGCGCCTTGGCCAGTTCGGGGCTGGAGAGGCGCATGTCCCGGCCGATGACGATTTTTTTCAGGGAAAACAGCTCGACAAAGGCCAGGCCGATCCGGCGGGCGATTGCCGCATTCAGCACATCAGGCACCCGGCCCCGGATATCATAGGCGGTAAAACAGCGAAGCTGTGCGCTCATCAATAAACCCCTTCACAAAACACATCTTGAAAGTGGAGAAAAATAGAGTATAAAGGACTTTTTTAAGAGGTCAACTCAAAAGATCATTGTATCGGGAGCTTACCACAGGCGGCATCATCCCGGCCAAGATCAGGTTCGCACCGGCTTACCCGTGCGCATGAGGAGTTTTGATGAAAGGTATCATCCTGGCCGGCGGTTCCGGTACCCGGCTCTACCCCCTGACCAGGGTCATCAGCAAGCAACTGATACCGGTCTACGACAAGCCCATGATCTATTATCCCCTGTCGGTGCTCATGCTGGCCGGGATCAGGGACATTCTCATTATCTCCACCCCCGGTGATCTCCCGCGCTTTTCCGAACTCTTCGGCAACGGCTCGGACCTGGGGCTGAATATCTCCTATGCGCCGCAGCCGCGGCCGGAAGGCCTGGCTCAGGCCTTTATCATCGGCAAGGAATTCATCGGCCGGGATTCCGTCTGCCTGGTGCTTGGCGACAACATTTTTTTTGGCCGCGGTTTCGCGGAAATCGTCCGGGAATGCAGCAGGATTACGGACGGCGGCGTTATCTTCGGCTACCTGGTCCGTGATCCGGAACGGTACGGCGTGGTTGAGTTCGACCGGGACAACAACGTGATCGGCATAGAGGAAAAACCGGAAAAACCAAAGTCGCGTTACGCGGTCCCCGGCCTCTACTTCTATGATAACGAGGTGGTGGCCGTTGCCGAGTCCATCCGGCCCTCCGGCCGGGGCGAGCTGGAAATCACCGAGGTGAACAACCGCTACCTGGGCCGGGGCCGGCTCAAGGTGGAGCTGCTGGGCCGCGGTTTCTGCTGGCTTGACACCGGCACCCACGATTCCCTGCAGCAGGCGGCCAGTTATGTCCAGGCCGTCCAGGAGCGCCAGGGCCTCAAGATTGCCTGCCTTGAGGAAATCGCCTACCGCCTCGGCTATATTGACCGCGAGCAGGTCGAGCGGCTCGCTTCCGGTATGATGAAAAACCAGTACGGTCTTTATCTCATGGACCTGCTGCGTGATTCATCCGGCGACAGGACGGCAGAGTTATGAAAATAGTGATAACCGGGGGGCGCGGTCAGCTTGGCCGGGACTGCCGCCGGGTTCTTGGCGCCGGGCATACGGTCCATGCCTTCGGCTCCGGCGATCTGGACATTACGGACGAACAACAGGTCGGAAATGTCGTCCGGCGGCTGCAGCCGGACATCGTGATCAACTGCGCCGCCTATACGGCGGTGGACGCCTGCGAAGACGACCGGCAGCGCTGCCGGCTGGTCAATG
>VAPE01014468.1_pt1 | contig 12878 bp, 13 predicted proteins | sample 3393911 | NCBI WGS metagenome assembly VAPE01 (sample SAMN08290436, study PRJNA428436) | hydrothermal vent metagenome | isolation source: Deep-sea hydrothermal vent chimney | place: Atlantic Ocean: South-mid Altantic Ridge | reverse complement strand
GCAACCGCAATGCCCACCGTACGAAAGCGGTAATGTCGGACGAACCCTCTCATTTCCGCGCACCCAGATATTGGAACACGACCACGCGCGCGTTGAACATATCCGCCACATAGACCCGGTCGTGAGGACCCACCCAGACGCCGGCCGGCAGGTAGAATTGGCCCACGCCGGATCCCGTGCCGCCGATGGGCAGCAGGAATCGTCCGCGCTTGTCATACACCAGCAGATAACCGTAATAAGACTCCACTACGTAGACATCGCCCTCATTGTCCACGGCCACCCCTTTGGGGCGGACCAGGTCGCCGAAGTAAAGCCCGCGCCGGCCGAAAGTTCGAAGGTATTTGCCCCGGGCGTCGAAAACCTGTATCCGCGCATTCAGGGTATCGGAAACGTACAGCCGACCGCCCGCGAAAGCGATGTGGGTCAGCCCATTGAATTCGCCGGGACCACTGCCGCGCCGGCCTATTACCTTGACCAGTTTTCCGTCGTCGTTGAACACCTTGATGTCGTTCGCCCCGGTGTCGGCCACGTAGATCAGACCCAGGCGCGCGTCACGCGCGAGCCCGGTCGGCCGCTTCAGGACGCCCGCGCCGATCTCGCCGAGCGGGCGGCCGGTCCGATCCAGCCGGAAGACTCCTTTCAATCCGGCGTCGGCCACCAATATCTGGCCGCCGCGCCCAAGGGCGATGCCGACCGGGACCTCGAAGCGAACGCCCGCCCGCGCCCATTCCCAGACGTGCAATCTTCCCGCCGGCACATCGAATACGAACACCGCCTGACGGCCGACATCCGTGACGTAGATCCGCCCGTCCCGGCCGACGACACCGCACATCGGCCGCTGCAAGACCTGCCGCTCCCGGTAGCGGTTGATCCCGACCAGCCAATGCAGCAGACGCCCGGCGGTATTGCGTCCAGAGGCGACCGCCTTGAAGTTGTCTTCCCCGGTAAGTTCTCCGAGATAGGAGTAGCGAGGCACTTCGGGGGGGGCTGGCCAGACGCGGTGCACGCCGGTGCCTTCCAGGCTGAAATGCATCGCTGCGGGGGGCGTCGATGCGCAGCCCGCCAGCAGCAGGACAGCGATCGCGAACAGACCGATCCCCCCTATCGCTCTCCCGGCGGCGCCTCGCATGGTCCGCCGTTCGCGGGCAGGATGTTCGTCAGTGCACATGGCGATCACACGATGGACCAAAAAATATACACGATTTTCCCTGCCCTCGGCGCCGGTCGAAACCGCTCGGATTATCCGCTCCGTGCCGGGGGAGCTTCCTCGCAATTCCCCCGCCCTTGCTCACTTCGAGTCAGTCGGCCCCGGAAGCCGATCGGACTTGGAATGTTTACTGCGCCGGCGCATCTCCGGTGGAGCCACCTGCAGGATTTGCACGTCCCCGCGACCACCATCCGTCACATACAGTTTATTCTCATCCAGGCACAGACCGGTAATTTGCGTGAAGTGGCCCGGCCCCAGGCCGGTGCCTCCGAAAACCGCCACCTCGCGCCCTTGTGCATAGACTTCAATGGTGTTGTTGAAGGCGTCCGCCACGAATGCCCGTCGGTACCGGTCGACGGCAATGGCCACCGGATCCACCATGCGACCCTCACCGAAGGAGTAGCGATAACTCCCATTCGGCCCCACCACCACCACGCGCCGCTTCAACCCGTCCACCACGTAGAGTAGCCCGTCGGGACCGAGCGACATCGCCCGAATACCGCGCAGCCGATGGGACGCACTGTCCCGAGGCACAATCACCCCGGTCAGCCCTCCCAAATGATTGAAGATCAATATATGATTGTATAAACCATCCGCAATCAGCACCCGTCCGCGCACCTCATCCACTGCGACCGCCACCGGCCTCGCCAGGTTGGCCGCATTGCTGAAGGTGTGCAGGAGCGTACCGTCCGGACCGATTTGCAGTACTCGCCCGGCGGACGGCTCCGCCACATAGACCGAACGGTCGAACGCGGCATAGAGCGCCACCGCCGAAGGAATGGGATGATAAAAGACGCTGAGGGTTTGCAGGGCGCGGTCAAAGCGATAGATACGTCGTCGCCCTCCGTCGGCGATATAGATATCGTTGCCGCGCGCGCTCACCGCCACAGGGCGTGCGAAGGGTATGTATCGGCCGACGCCGGGCACCATCGCGCCCTCCAGCCGCCCGCCGCTCAACGACCGCCAGGGGACCAACAGCGGCTCGACCACACGCCCTCCGAAGACCCCCGGCGCCACACAGGCGGTCAACGGCAAAAGGAGCGCAATGCACACGGTGACGCGCAGGTTGCCGAGGCGTTTCCGACGCACAATGCATTTTTCCCTTCCGGGTGATGCGGCTGCTACCATTCTCCAGGCCCCAAGGTTCCGGGACCGCACTGGATCCCGCTCTTCAGCCCCCCGCGCGCAAAATGACACAGATCGCGGTTTTCGAGTATCAAGCCGTTTCTAATTGTACCACAGGCCGCAAAATCCCCTTTACACCCCTCATTACTCGTCATCGCCACGCTCACCCCGGAATAAACAGACCGGCGCTGCGGATGGCGCGCGCAAGCTCGTGGGTAGAGGCTTCCAGGGAACGTATGGCCCCGGCGTAGTCGCCCGATGCAGCCTGTTTTTCAGCCGTGACGCGGAACGCGTTCGCTTTGTCCACGAGCACCTGCACCCGCTTCCGCACGAAGGCGTCCTCCGTCCTGTCGGCCATCAGCATCCTGATCAACATCCGGTGCGTGTTGTTGCGATCCACCTCGTAATGGTATTCGTCTTTCTTGGTTGCGAAGTGCAGCGAATGTACCAGGGTTTCGCCGTTTCGCAATCCTTTGATGGCCACCTTGATCGCCACATAGGCCTCATCGAGGATCTTACGTGCCTTCACCATCTGACCTTGTTTCAGCAACGCCTGGGCCTTGGCGACCCGGGCCTGCGCCGCGTGGCGCAGTTTTGCCTGTACACCCTTCTGCTTGGTGATGCGCTCGTACGCCTTCAACAGGGCGTCGATACTCTTCAGCCGCATCTTGAAGTCGTGGCGCTGCCCACCGGCGATCACCTGCCGGCGCTTCGCCAGGCGCACCGCCTTGAACATAGTGTCGGTGGCTCGCTGCAGGGCGTCGTTCCCCGCCTTCGTATCCCCCGCCCGGTAAAACTCCAGGGCCTTTTGATAGATCTTCCGCGCCTGCTCGTGAAGCGTCTTGACCTGCGGATTTTGGCTGGCTTCCACCTGCTTGGCCGCCGACGATTCCTCCAGCAGCTTGTGGATAAAACGCGCACGTTGACCGCCACCATGCCCAACAGCATGCCCACAGCCAGCAAATACGACTTCCCCATCACCACCTCTATCGTCCGCGACGCCGAGTCGGTGCTTCCGTGCCATGCCATGTCGGAAGAAAAATATGCAGACACCGCAACCGCCTCCGTCTCCAGAGAGCACGGTCCGGGGAGGTAAAGGTGTCGATGATGCACGGCCAAGGCCTGACCGCCGCGGACACCGACCCGACCTTCACCTGCTGCTTGAACCTGGAACGGCTTTACGCAGGTTCATGGCTATTTCGCCTTGGCCCGGGCGGGTTTCCCGTCTGCGGGGGGGACAAGCAGATCCTCAAAGACGCTTCCGACGATGTGGGTTTTCGCCCCCGCCTTGCCGGAATGACACATCCCGCAATTCTGCACCGACCACGCAATCTTCCCGTTATGGCAGGCCCCGCAGTATTCCCCATCGATGATCTTGAGCATATTGATCTTCGCACTATGCAAATTGAAAGGAAACCCCAGGTCGGCGTGACAGACCTTACAGCGAAATCGGATGCGGTGAAACCAGTGGGGAAACACCACCGGAGCCATGCCTTCCTTTCCGGAGTGCTGGTTCATTATGATGTCGCCGTATTCCGCATGGACGGAACGCGGACTCGCAAATCCCATCACAAAAACCGCGATCATCGACACGAGAATGTATCTCGCCCCCCTTCCCCTATGCTCGCTCTTGCTCTCGCGCACCATTTTCAGCCTCGCTTTATTCAAAGATATCCGCGTTGATCCAACCATCAAAAAGGTTTTCGCCATTGAAGCGGTGCGGACACATCACAAGGAGCCCATCCGTCAACGCCGTCCCCTATTACACAGGCTACTAGTCGCCAAACCCACGCCGAATCTGAAACAGGATCGACGTACGATAGGTCTTTTCGATCTTGGATAAACGCACGCACAAGCGCATATCCAACCGACCGACCATGTAGTCGAGACGGTTTTCCCACATACTGCGCTGCCCTTCATTCTCCACCCACGGCAGGGGTGTCGCCACATTCGCATTCAGCTTCAGGTCGGAGGTGAACCGCAGCCGCGGCACACCGAACGCCTGATTATGCCGATACATCAAGTTTCCGCTGGAACTCGCATGTATTCCCGTATCGGGGACACCGCGGGCCACTTGGCGAACCGCTTGAATGGTGAGATTCCCCGTCAATCCGGAATTCATGCTCAACCGACTGCTGCTCGAGAGTTGGAAATTGGCCAATTGGAAGATCTCACCACCGGCGCTGCCGCCGGCAAAGGTGCGTGAATCGCTGACCATCAGGCGCAGAGAGGTATTGTGTCCCCCCCGCGTGCTCTGCCATGCCAACATACCACTGTTCGAAATACGCTGCGGCACCCCGACGGCGGAATCGAAATGCAGGGAAACGGACTGGCTCACGCTCGCCGTCAGCACGGCGCCCGGACCTGTTGGGAAACTACGCTGCAAAGCATGTCCCAGTTGCCCGTCCAGTCGCTTTCCGGCATCCTCGGACCCGCTATGGTTTTTCATTGACCCCGACACGTTCCAGCTGTATTGAAACCTGTCGAAATAAATATAGGCGGGCTGATAGGCGATCCCCGCCGTCTGAGTTGTAACCAGCATCTGATGGCCCGCCGTGGAGACGCGGGTGGCGGTCGCGGTGCCCGTCAGACGCGTGTAGCGGGTCAAGTTGTAGTTGATTCCGGCATTGGCATTGATGCTGTTCATGGGGTTGGCGGTCACCCCGCCGTCCGTGGACAGGGCGAAATAACGCGCACCGCCGGTTATCGTCACAGGCTTGTCGCTCGGGTTCCAGAAGGCATACGAACTCAGCTGCACGTAGCGCACGGTACTCTGCATGAACCGGGTATCATCCGCCGTATCGATCACGCTGGCGAGGCTTTCAGCGTTGAAGGTGCCGGTGGGATGGTAGCTGTGTCGGGCGATGACCGTATCCTGCATATACGTTTCCCCGCTGACACGGTGTTCCGTTTTTTGCCGGCGGCTGCTGATCTTCAACTCCTGGTCTTTGAAATGGTGGGTCATTTCGAGCCGGGCGAAGTTGCTGACGTCCTCACCGTCATTCGCCGTGTTGTAAGTATCATGGTCGTAACCCGCCAGCAGCGTAGTCCCCCCCGCCGGGGTACGGTAGCGTTGCACTAGACCATAGCGTGTGTCGGTATATTTGATACCGACCAGCTCTCCGCTCAGTTGGCTGTCGCTGCGCTCGAAATGCAGACTGAGTGGAAATCGGCTCTGGGGCAAGACGAGCAGCTTGGAGTGTCCGGAGGCGATCGTCCCCGTCGTAGCGCCGGTTCTCGCATCGCTGTAATTCAATGCGACACCAAGCCCGCCGTTCAGTTGTACAAACCAAGGTTGCCAGACGTAGGTACTTGCATTCAGGTTGACGGCGACCAAGTGCCGCGCAACCGAAGCATCGCCTCCCGCTTTATCCCAGTGGTAGTCATAGGACACGTTCCCCCACCACCTGAGGGGAACAAACCAATGTGAGGATTCCGCCGCCGGAACAGCCGCCGCCCACATCGCGCTGATCAGCGCAATCACACCCACACCCGAATAAACCCGGGCGCACCACATCCGATATCTTCTAGGCTTCATCAATAGAATCTATGGGTGAACTCCGTTTCGGGTTAGGTACCAAGCGCATGATACAAAGTAACTCCAGCGCCGTGGCGGGCCCGAAAGCAAAAGCATTTCACGACTCTTGGTCGGCACCCACCCGTAACCTTCGGCTTTCAGTTCCTCATCCTCTGCCGGCGCGCAACCTCACCGAGCGCCGTGCCCAAATGCCTTCCCGGTGACGGGTCCGGTTCCTCCGGCCAGAAAGGACGGGGTATATTTCTTGTTGACCACTATTTTGGTGGTTCGCCACAATCGCTCGATGAGCGCCTTCCACGCACGCTCTCCCCGCTCGCGCAGCCACAAGGCTCGGACCCTCGCACGGACGGTTTTAAAGTCCTCGCGTTTCGCCGCATGGACACCGTTCAGGCGAAACAGGGCCACACCCCTGAGCAACGTCACCGGCTCGGAGAACTGGCCGGGCTTCAGCTTATCGATTACCTTCTGTATCGGCAGCGCCAGCATACCTTTATGCACATAGCCCATGTCTCCACCCCGTGCGGCGCTGGAATCGGTGGAACGCAACCGCGCTATCTTGCCGAAATCCGCACCCGCCTGCAGGCGCTTGAATATGCCCATGGCCTTACTACGCGCCGCATCCCATGCCTTGGCCGGCGCGCCGGGATCGACACCCAACAGTATCACCGAGATCCGGTACTGCTCGGGCTCGGTGAATTCATTCAGGTGTCGTTCGTAGTAAGCGCGGAGTCGGGCCTCACTCGGTGGCGGGACGTGCCGGACCTGTTGTGCGAGCTTGTGTATGACGTCCCGGTCGCGCAGGTACCGCAGTAAGCGCGGCATGAGCTGGGCGCGTTTTTTTTCCCATTCCTTATTACCGCGGTAGCGCTGCTCATATTTATGGGCCGCCTCCTGGACCCGGTGTACATCGGGGGTCACACCCCGGCGCCGTACCTCCTGCAACATCAGGGTGCTCGTGATCAGATCTTTCCCCGCGGTACTCCGTACCGATTCAAGCCGGCCCTTGGGGATGGTGCCGTGATAGAACTCCCGGCGCACCGTCACACGCACGGCGGACCGGTACTCCGCAAAACTCAGCACCTTGCCCGCCACCGTGGCGTACACCGAGTTATCCAGGGTGCGAAAGGTTGTTGCAGCAGCGGCGGGTTGGCCCCCGACGGCGGACAACGCCAACGCCAACGCCAACAACGTGCCGCGGCTGCAACCTCTTCGAAAGGTGTCGATCATCGTCGAAAGCACCGCGGTGCCCGACCCTCCCTTGCCGGGCCCCGCGTCCTCAGGTTGATGATTATTCGTTTCTCTCACTTGATGTGGCACGACAGGCAGAGCGCGCTCCCTTTGTTGGAGATGCGCAGGAACGTCGGGTTGACGCTCTCATGCGGGTTATGGCAACTCGCACATTCCACGTACGGCTGCTCCGCACCCGTATTCACACCGACAGTAGCAACGCGCGTGAAAAGCGGTAGATCGGTCTTTGTGCGCCGCGTGCAGGTACCCGTACCGGCCGGGGTGTTCACCCACCATACCGGCTCGCCGTCAATGGTCGCCTTGCACGGGGCATTGAAGGCGGGATCATCCAGTGTACCCGTGAATAGACCGTCCGGATCCGAAGCCTGGGCCCCGCCGCCACCGTACTGGATACCGATCGGATGGTCGTTGGTCAGGTCGGTGCCGATATCGAAGATGGTCGTGTGACCATCCTTGGTGAAATTCAGCGACCCGACCGGTGAAGCAGCCGAGACCGGTCCGGTCCAGGTTCCGGCCAATGCGGCGCCCCCCGGATTATAGCCGCCGGGACCGGGTTGGTTGATCATCACGTTCATGGCGATGGTTCCATCGTGGCACGAGAGGCAGGCGATGGAGACCGAACCCACGTGTTCCACCGCGCCGACCAAGCTGGAAGTGCCGAGCAAATTGTAAGTCGTATAGGCGGTTGGCACGTTGAGCCTGCGGTTCCACAGCGGTACCATCGCCTTGGTGTTCGCGCCGTGCGGGGTGTGGCAGAACACGCAAATCGCCGCAGTCCCGCTGAACGTGTTGGGCCCCGGACCGGTGCTGCCCAGGTTGTGTGGGGTAATGGCAATACCCGCCATCGCCACGTTGGCACCCGCAAACAGCACAGCCTCCGCGAAGGCCGCGATGATCCAGGCCCGTTTCATCATTGGCTTAGTGAATCTCATTTTCATATCCTCCCTTGAAAAATTTCAATTTTATAGGCATTCCACAAATCGCTAATATCTTAATTCAATAATAAGCACAATCTATGCCACAAATGAAATTCATTGTTTCATCGGAACCTTTTGCAATAAATCCCCAAAGGAGAGAAATTCGGCAATCGAAAATTCCCTATTATGGGAAATTGAAATTTCCGAAAATACCCCTCCTTTTCCGATCCATCCGTCCCATATCATAGAACCACTTATGGTTTGGTAACCTGCGCCCCCCCCTGGGGCGCACTATGACCCGCCGTCCGGCTTGTGTTTTCCACCAACCCGGCGGGTCGATAGATATCAACCTTGCGGAAAAACTGGTCCACTATATAAACGTAGCCTTTTTTATCGACGTAAATGCCCTCCGGCAGCATGTACTGGCCCGGGCCGCCCTGTATCCCCCGAGTCCCGATGGCCATCAGCAGTCGCCCATGGGACGTGAAGATCTGCGCGTTCCCGAAATTGGAATCCACCACGTAGACGTGGCCGGCGGCATCTACCGCGATCCCTTTGGGGCGCGAAAACTGCCCGGATCGACGACCGATCGAACCAAAGGTGCGCACGAATGCGCCGTCTTGCCGAAACACCTCGACTCGGAAATTCGCGTCGTCGACCACATACAATAGGCCCTTGGGGCCGATTGCAATGGCGCCCGGCAGATTGAATTCGCCGGGAGCGGTGCCGCGTTTTCCGAAGTCGAACAAATGCTTGCCGGTGCGGGCATTGAATACGCATACCCGGTGCTGCTGGCTGTAGACGCCGCCGGTATCCACGACAAACAAACGGGTTCCCGCCCGGTTGACCGCCACCCCCGATGGCCGATGGAAGAACTTCGGTCCGCCGATGGCACGCAGGTACTTGCCATTCTTGTTGTAGACGACGATGCGCTTGGCGGTTCCGTCGCACACGTACAGATTGCCCTGGCCGTCCAGGGCAAGACCGAGCGGCATGACCAGCTTGCCGGGTCCCTCCCTCCCGATCTGGAAAAACCGCCCCCTTCGAATATCGAATACCATTACGCTACGCCGAACCGTGTCACTTACATACACCCGACCGTCCTCGGCCACTACGTCGAACGGCTTGGCAAATTGCTGGCTAACTCGCTCAGCCCCCGTCGCCCACTGCCGGAAGCGGGCCGACGAAGTCTCCTTGACCACGTCGGAACTACCGCGCAATGTACGCTCGAAGACAAATCTCGCCTTTGCCGGTGGCGGTGGAAACACCACTATCGGCGTCGATCGGTGGGGCCGTGGCGGTGCCACGGCACACGCACCCACCGCCAGCACCACCGCTGCCAGCATTCCTTTCCCGATGATTCGAGCAAGCGTGTTCAGGTATACCTCATTCATTAGATGGATAACTCCGTCTATCTCATGCTCAATGGCGGCGAGGATCGGCAGCGACGAGTCCGAACGAGCCAGGTCCGCTTCTCGGCAACACCTGATGAATACGATCGTTTCCTCGGAATCTGCTAGGGAAACACCGGTGCCGGCAACTGTTCAGCAAATTTAATGCCACTTCCCACTTCGAGCAATATTCATTGTTGGCATCTTTATTGCTTCTCCTACAACGCGCCTCGCGAGCGGGCGTTGTGGATTCGATGAGGGTTGTCGAGATGCATGTGCCACCCCTGTCGGGAGGCGATGTCGTGTTCGCGCAGGATCACCTCGCTGCACGGCCTGATATTATTCACCATGGCCGCGGTTCAGTCTGTCACGACAATCGCGGAGACGGGCGGAGCTATGCCGGATTCATCCGGGATCCTGTTTCCGGGAATTTTACTACACTTAAGGCCGCCACCGAACCAAGTCGTGCGCACAGGATCGCCTCCATCACCCACGACCGCCTCGGGACGGCCATGGTCGGTTTCCGCATCCAATTGAGCATCGATGATATCGAGTCGATAGTGGATTCCATCTACGGTACCTTCTCTGAATCGGCACCTCGGGATGAATATAAAGACTCCGTCACGAACCGGAACGCAATCTCAAAAACAAGAATGGGATCCCATGAAATTCTCAATTACGGGAATAATGATCCGTTGAATACTATTGACAGATTACAGCAACCAACGAATGTGGCCGAATGCGTCTTTCAATCCTTTGTGCACCCGGCCGATGCCGGCAATACTACTTCCGGCCGATGAAGTGGCGATATTTTCCGGTATTGACCCTGGCGCCCCCCCCCGGCATAGTGCCGAGGGGTAAGAACGAGGCGGTCAGCGCAAATTTTCTCGTACAGGATGAATCTGCGGCGAATATCCGACATGGACGACCGGGAACGGCATCGGTATTCGCCTTGCACGACAGCCCCCCCTGGATCGGCGGCATGACCATCCGGCAACGGTGCTTCTGTCACGGCGCCGACGGCACCGGGCGTAACCGGATAGGCCGCTTCCTGAAGCCGCATCCCCGCGACCTCACGAGCCGGGCCGGAACGTGCCGCACGGTCGTATGCGACGGCTTGCCGGGCACCACCATGCCGGCGTGGAAGTCGCTGCACACCGAAGATCAGGTCCGGGCCACCATCACTTACTCATCAATCGGGCCTTTTATCCATCCCATGCCGGCGCGGCACCCGGCAGCCGGGGAGTAGGGGCCTGCCCGTAAAAGAAACAGGAGGTCGCTATGCGTCAACCGCGAAAGTGGGTGCGGTACGTCCGAAACGCCATGCCGATGGGAGTCGTCTTCGTCGCGGCATGCGTCGTATCACCGCCGGGCAACGGCCTGGGCACCAAATCGACCGCGCCCGCCAAACCGGCCGCCGTTGCCAAGTCGTCGGCGCCCGCCAAACCGACCGCCGCCGCTAAGCCGGCCGCGGTCGCCGCCGCACCTCGCCCGGCGGTGGCTTCCACGCCGCGGCCCCGCGCCGGGGCGGTTACGATCGCTGCTGCCAATCCTAATGCCTTTAATCGTCTTATGAGGCGGCATGTCAAACGCCATCTGCCTCCCTGGAAGGACGGAAATCACAACCCCAACGATCCCGACGTGCACCTGCTGCAAGCCCCGCTGGTGGCCTTCGCCGATCTGCCCAAGACCCGGAGTGGCGACGGAAACGGAGTGGCCTGGACCAAGGCCCTCGATGAAGGGAAGATCCATCCGCGCTGGAAGCTTAATAATCCCAAGGCGAAACCGATCGTCATGAACCTCAACATCGTACTTGATGTGAAGGGGTCTATGCCCGATGTGGTATTTCCACACAAAGCACACACGAAATGGCTGACTTGTTCGAATTGCCACCCGGCGATCTTTATTCCCAGAACAGGGGCCGATCAAATCAGCATGGCCTCGATCATGATGGGCAAGAAGTGCGGGGTGTGTCATGGCCGGGTCGCCTTCCCCATTTCCGACTGCATGCGGTGCCATTCCAAGAGTCAGTCTTCGTTAGCCAAGGCGAAGACGAAGCTATGAAGCGGAGAAGCCGTGTGCCGACGACGCCGGGGCGGGAATTGTGTATGGGCGATCGATTATTGTGTGTAGGCACCGGTGTTCCACAGTAGCGACAATCGGGGAAAAATCCCGTGCACGGCTCGCGGTACCCGCCGCGGACGCAGATGGGCTGCAATCGTGCCGCTCGTCATGGCCCTCGCGGGCACCGCATGGGCGGGTAGCTGGTTGCCGCTGGCGAAGGACGGGGAACATGATCCGAGCGATCCCGGCCTTCGCTTGTTGCAAGAGCCGGCTGCAGCCCTCTCGCAATTACCGCCGACCCGCGATACGGTCGGCAACGAGGTGGACTGGATCAAGGCGCTGCAACAGCACGATATTCATCCGCGCAGCCGTATCCTGCCGGGGGGGAAGAAACCCTTTGTGTTCAACCACGACGTGATTATGAGGAAAACGGGTGCGATGCCCATGGTGCGGTTCTCCCACAAAGCGCACACCGAGTGGATGACCTGTGGGATGTGTCACGACGCGTTGTTCAAGCAAAAGGCCGGGGCTACACCGGGGGTCGATATGTATGCCATATTGCATGGGAAAAAATGCGGCCTGTGTCATTCCGCGGTGGCGTTCCCGCTGACCGAATGCAAGCGTTGCCACAGCGTACTGCGCAAGTGAAGTCGGGCGTTCGCATCCGCAAACGCGGGATCCGCCGCAAACATGGGTTGCTCGTGTTTGCGGTGTTGCTTATGTCGTTGCACAGCTTCCCGTCGCGAGCGGAATACGGCGACATAATCCTGAACAGGTCGTCGGGAAAGGACGGGATGCGCCCGGTTATATTCCCTCACTGGTTTCATCGAATCCGCTTCCGGTGCAACGTGTGTCATGTGCAAATCGGGTTCAAGATGCGCGCCGGGGGGGATGACATCACGATGCTGGGTATCGTCAACGGTAAATACTGCGGCGCATGCCACAATAACAAGATCGCCTGGGGCCCGGTCCACTGTAATCTCTGCCATTCCGGTCTGCCCGGTCTGAAAACCGGGGTAGAAGGCGGGGATGCGACGGAAGGACCCGGAATTTGGTGAATGGGCGGTGGCGGGCGTAGCCATTCGTCCCCCGTCGGCCCCTCGGCTGTCAATAGATCTTCCGGGTGTCCAGTGATCTCGGAGCTTCAGAACTTCCCGAATTTCACAGAAAAAGCCGCCATAAGGCGGCTTTGGATATTGTACTGGTAGCGGGGGCAGGATTTGAACCTGCGACCTTCGGGTTATGAGCCCGACGAGCTACCGGACTGCTCCACCCCGCACCAGAGAGCGGCATTCTACCGGCGGCGGGACCGGTTTTCAAGCTCTGTCCCGATGATGCCGTGAGACCCGGGGGCCGGCCGGCTAGAAGCGGTAGAGATACCCGAGGCT